>OBJA01000704.1_pt1 | contig 27357 bp, 22 predicted proteins | sample 1519751 | NCBI WGS metagenome assembly OBJA01 (sample SAMEA3881238, study PRJEB22517) | soil metagenome | biome: lake sediment; feature: soda lake sediment; material: sediment, water from around vicinity | place: India | collected 2013-12-23 | depth 3 m
ACCTGCCTTCAGGCACTTACATTCTGACTGTGCGAACCGAATCGGGTGTCAGCCGCCAAAAACTGATAAAGAGATAAGGCACAATCCTACACTCACCTTGATTTTGAAATTCAGATTTTCATTTTCCTGTATCATTACGGTTACAGGCTAATCATTCGCATTAAAACATCTGCATGTTGCATTAAGCAAAATTTCATTTCTATTGTTATATAACTTAATGTTTAAACTCATGAAATATCTGCAACCTGCTATGAAAAATTTTTACTTATGTCTATCTTCTCTTTTATTTTTTTTACTGATTCAGCCAGCTTCTTTCGGCCAAACGGTCAGGATAAACGAGATCATGACATCCAATTCCAGTTTTATAAATGACGATGACGGCGATTATTCCGATTGGATTGAATTATTTAATCCGGGTACTACAGCTGTTCAACTTGAAGGATGGGGATTGACCGATAATGCTGCCAATCCTTACAAATGGAAATTTCCCGAATACCTGCTGGAGCCGGGGGCATATGCCCTGGTTTGGGCTTCAGGTAAAAACAGGGCGCCAAAACCTGGAGAATGGGTGAATGGATTAATCAGGGAGGTTTGGTGGAATGTGCCCGGATCATCGATTCAACGACTAACCGATCATCCTGAATATCCTGATAATCCCGATCTACGTCACAGGATAACAGGTATTTTTGAGGCTCCCTCAAATGAAGCTGAGAATTATGGCCAACGAATATATGGATTGCTAAAAGCACCCGTAACCGGTGAATATACATTTTGGATAGCAAGTGCCGATTATGGACAGCTGTGGCTTGGAACAGATGAATCTCCTGAATCAGTAAGCAAAATTGCTGAAGTTTCAGGGTGGACCAATTCACGGGAATGGGATAGGTATCCAGGACAAAAATCAGAACCGGTATATCTGGAAGAAGGAAAATTCTACCACATTATGGCATTGATGAAGAAAGGGACCGGTGGCGACAACCTTTCTGTAAGATGGCAGTGGCCGGACGGATCAATGGAGGAACCAATCTCCGATATACACCTGTTTTGGAACGAGCCCATGCCGATGCATACCAATTTTAGTTTAAATGCTGAAGGAGAAGACATCATTCTGACAAATAAATCAGGTGAAATTGCTGACCAGTTTCCTCCGGTTAGAATTCCTGCCAATATATCCTATGGTGTAACAAATGGGGATATACCCGGTTTAAATTTTTTTGATTCCCCTACTCCCGGTGAAAAAAACTCGGACAACTGGGCAGAAAAAGTATTGCAGCCACCGGTTTTTTCTCATTCAGGAGGATTTTACGATGCGTCATTCAACCTCGAACTTAGCAGCAGTGAACCCGGTGCAACAATCATTTATACGCTGGACGGTTCAAACCCTCTGCCATCAAACCTTGAAGGGATATCCTACCAATATAAAAACCAGTACCCAAGAGAACCCGGTACCGAAAGCGGCCCTCTGCTGACAAAAACTTTCTCAGCACATACCTATACCCAACCACTTGAGATATACGACCGTACAAATGATGAAAATAACATTTCTACAATTACCACAACATTTGACGAAAACCCCAGATATATCCCTGATTATAAGGTGGAGAAAGCTTTTGTGGTAAAAGCCAGAACGGTTAAGGACGGAGCTCTTTCAAGCGAAACCATTACACACACTTTTTTTGTTAATGAAAATGGTGAAAACCCCTACACATTACCGCTTATAGCAATAAGTGCACAGGAAGATGAGCTTTTTGGATATGAGAAGGGCATCTATACGGCAGGCATCGATTTCGACAACTGGCGTGCTGCCAATCCGGAGGAAGAAGTGAACAATGGCGTTCCGGCCAATTACAGCAGAAGAGGAGATTTATGGGAGTATCCGGCAAGCTTTGAGTTGTTTACACCAGACGGTACCAAGCATCTGGGTCAAAATATCGGACTCAGAATTCATGGCGGCTGGTCCAGGGCACATCCTTATAAGTCATTAAGAATTTACGGAAGGAATCTGTATGGTGAATCAACATTAAATTATAAATTCTTTGAAGAACAAGATGACCAGGCATACAAACGTCTGATTCTGCGGAATTCTGGAACAAACTTTTATTCAACGCTCTTTACGGACGGGGCTATCCAAAGAATGATACGGCATTTGAATGTGGAAACGCAGGCATTCCAACCTTCTGTCTTATTTCTTAACGGTGAATACTGGGGCTTGCACCACATCAGAGAGCGATACGACAAACATTACCTTGCAAGAAAGTTTAACATTGAGGATGGAAAATTTGATTTGCTCGACAACAATAAGCAGGTGGTTGAAGGTGATATCGATCATTATGTAAAAACCCTGGATTATATAACCGAGCATGGGGTTGAGGAGGAATCTCACTACCAATACATCAATACCCGTATAAGTATTGAAAGTTATATTGATTATATGGTTGCTGAACTCTTCATTGCCAATACCGACTGGCCTTCAAACAATACGAAATACTGGCGGTTAAAAACCGATGAATTTCTGCCCGACGCAGGCCCCGGTAAAGACGGGCGATGGCGATGGATTGTTGTAGATACCGATTTTGGAATGGGCATGTATAACCCTCCAGACATAAATATGCTGGAACTTGCAACCAAACCCGATGGAACGGGTTATCCAAATCCACCGTGGGCAACCTTCCTGTTCCGCAGCCTTCTTGAAAATGAAAAGTTTAAAACCGATTTCATTACCCGTTACCGGGACCAACTGAATACTGCCTTTTTACCTGAGATAACAAAACCTGTTATAGAAGAAATACAGTTGCTTCTTGAACCGGAATTCGAAAAGCATTACAAAAGATGGAAATCCCCTTCAAACATTTCGACCTGGAGAGACCAAATCAAAAAAATGTATGATTTTGCTGATCAGAGGCCTGCTCATGCTATCAGAAACATGCAGGAGTTTTTTGAACTTGAAGAAGATTATCAGTTAACCGTAAACATCTCGGATTCTGAACAAGGGTATGTAATTGTAAATACAATTCCCCTTGTAAAAGAAACAAGGGGAGTTCCCGAATCCCCCTACCCCTGGTCTGGAACCTATTTCAAGAAGCTGCCTTTACGGCTGGAAGCCGTACCTGAAAAAGGCTATGAATTTGTAATGTGGGAAAGCGGTACTGAAACCTACAACGAGCCTGTACTTGAAATCATTCCTGAGGGTGACCGGCAATTTACTGCAGTTTTCCAAAAAGCAGAAAAAGAGGATATACTGGTACATTACTGGAATTTCAACAATACCGAAAGCCTGCTGGTCCCAACCTATACCCTGCTTGCTGCAGCCATTCACCCGGCTGTACCCTCCGACGGTACATCCGAACTTACCAACGATACAGGACAGGGATTTGAAGGCGAGAATGCCCGTTTTGGAAACGAAGCCGGCAACCATCTGCGCGTTAACTATCCGCTGGGAGTTACCCTTACACTGGATGTTCCCACTACAGGCTTTTCAAAGATCAAAGCAGGCTACGAAACACGCCGTTCGGGACAGGGAGCAGGTATCCAGGTTATTGAATATTCAACCGATGGCAACAGTTTTACAAAGTTCAGGGAACTAACAGTGGAAGATGACAACCCGCAGTTGGTCCTGTTCGATTTCAGCGATGTGGAAACTGCGAACAACAACCCCGATTTTAAAATCAGAATTACCTTTGCCCAGGGTGAGGGGAGCAACGCAGGAAACAACCGCTTCGACAACATTACCCTGGAAGGAATTCCAGACGATGGCCTTAATCTGCCTCCGGCAGTGGTGTATCTGCCCGAAGACAGAATACTCACAGAGGGAGAAGATTTCAGCATCGCCCTGAACCAGGTGTTTAACGACCCCGATGGCGACCAGTTGCAGTTTTCGGTCAGCAGCAGTTATCCGCAGGTGGTTACCCCCACCCTTGCCGGCACTGAGGCAGCCTTTACAGTAAAACAGCGGGGCGAATCGCTTATTAAAATTATTGCCGACGACGGCAGTAACACCCCTGTCGAATTAAGCTTCAGGGTTATGGTTTTTCCACAGGCATTCATGCTGGCTGAAGAGGATTTCAGCTTTGACGGGTGGGATCAGGATGCCCCTGAAATGACTTTCCCCGAAAATATGCTGTTCCTGCAAAGTAATATGAGTGATCCTGCAGCCGCTGACCCGCTTGAATACGTCTATTATATTCCGGCCGGGGAGTATCACAGTGATGATGCCTTAAACGTTGGCTTTCCTTATCGCAATACCCGCCGGACACGGTTAAATGGGTTGGATGAACAAGGAATTGCTTTTATAAACACCGGCCGTGACCGCGATCTCGGGGGAGCATTGGTAGCAATAAATACCACCGGTACCGATGAGGTTCATGTCAGCTGGCTATCGGGGACCATTCTGCAGAACTCAAGGCAATACGGGCTTGTACTGCAGTACCGCACGGGTACAAGCGGCAGCTTTACCGATGTGCCCGGCTCAGGGTATACCGCTGCAACAGACGGGGACCAGGTTAACAAAGGGCCCATAAAACTGCCCGAACAGCTGCTGAACCAGGAATATGTGCAGCTCCTCTGGCGCTATCATTTCTTAAACGGAACCAGCGGCCCAAGGGCACAGCTCCGAATTGATGACATACTGATAGCGGCAACGCCTTCGGTACCTGTCTCGGTTCATCCCACCTACGATGTACCAGCCGACCAGCTGCAGGTATACCCCAACCCGTTCAGTGATCAGGTAAGGCTGGAACTGACACCGGCCCGCGCAGGAAATGCCGAAATCGGCCTGTATGATCTGTCGGGAAGAAAAGTCCTTTCGGTATACAACGGACACCTTCCATCGGAACATACCACGCATGCCGTTAATGCCGGCCACCTGCCTTCAGGCACTTACATTCTGACTGTGCGAACCGAATCGGGTGTCAGCCGACAAAAACTGATAAAAAAGTAGTCATATAAAAGCACGAATATATTAAGTCGTGCCCTCTGCACCCGGGGATTGGAACAGGAATCTGTCATTCCTTTCCCCGGGCTGTAAAGGTTCAGTACCACAAACATTCACTGCCGGGAAGGATTGTTCCTTTGAACCGGGTAAATAACAAGGTTTTATGCTCCTTTTCACAAAAAACTCCTGAACCTTTAAAAACTGCATATGTTCCTTATTATACAGTTCCACCAGATGCATACTCAATGAAAACGGAAAACAGGAATACCCGTCAGCAGCGATTTTCCAGCTCACAAAAATCCGGAAAGCAGAATCTTCGCAAAAAAACAGTGCGGGGAAGAAACAAACGCAAATTACGTAAAAGCGGTGTAGTAAAGGGTGCCGAAAACAGGCTGAAAGGATTCAGGCAGGCTTCCATACTTGCTGTCGCCATAACGGGATTCATACTTCTCATGTTCTCGGCCGATGACACTTTATCGTCGAATGAACAAATCACAGCAATGCAACAGGATACGGTGGTAATTGAAGAAGCTTCCGATACGGTTTCCACATTTCAGGGAACTGAACAGGCTGCCGGTGAGGCGATCAGTGCCCTCCAGAACATGTGGAACAACTTTATATTCAACTATCCCAAAATTCTGATAGCCATTGGGATACTGGTGTTGACATGGGTCTTGGTTAAGCTGATAAAGATTATAATTCATGCCGCATTTGGAAAAATGAAAAGCCGCGCAGGAGTAGTCACACTTATTTCCATTGCATTATGGCTGCTGGCCATAGGTATAGCTTTCAGTGTAGTGGTTGGCGACATCAGGGCTTTGGTTGGTTCATTCGGACTTATAGGCCTTGCGCTTTCATGGGCCCTGCAAACCCCTATTGAAAGCTTCACCGGATGGCTGATGAATGCCTTTCGCAGGTATTATAAAGTAGGCGACCGGATATTGGTTGGCGAGGTCTTTGGTGATGTTTACCAGATCGATTTTCTTTCCACGACAGTATGGGAAATCGGATCTCCATACCAGGCCGGATTTGTTAATGCGGAACAACCTACCGGAAGATTGGTTACTTTTCCCAATAATGAAATTCTGACAGGTACGGTTATCAATCTCACCGGAGATTTTCCATATGTATGGGATGAACTCGATGTGGCGGTAGCCAATGAATCAGATATTCCGCTTGCCATTGAAGTTCTTGGGAAAGTGGCCAGGGAACTGCTTGGCGATTACATGCTTAAACCGGCTGAATCATACAGTATAATACTTAAAAGAGCCGGCTTCACTGAAGAAATTCCTGTTAAACCTGAAGTTTTTATATCGGTAAGCGATTCCTGGACCGATATTATTATCCGTTACCTGGTAGGTGCAAGAGAGCGACGAAAATGGAAAACAAACTTAATGCTTAAAACAATAGCCGAATTAAACAAAAAGGAATACAAGGGTAAAATTATCCCTGTATACCCGCGGCAGCAAATTCAAATAATCGACACCAGGGGAGCGCCACAGGATATACAAAGTAAAAAACCGGACAGCTAAACACGGGCCTGATGCCGGCAGGATCTGTCATCAGCATAAAAAAAGAATCCCTTTAACGCATGTTTTTATTTTCTGCTGTGTCTAATTGACAAATGCATTAAAATAGAAAATCATGAAAAAATTAATTTGGTATTTTATTATTCCCGCAGGGCTGTTTCTTTTGGCTACAGAAGTTGCCCAGGCTAACGAGACTGAACAGGAAAAAAAACAGATTACTCAAAATGTCCGTCCCGGGTTTACCGACTTGAACAGTGATGGAATCTGTGATTTTTACGATGGAAAGCGTCCGGGGCAGGGTCTTGGACCTGGGAACGGACAGGGTGCAGGCCGGGCTACCGGAAAAGGCCTTTGTTATGCCTCGGGGGTAAACAGCAACAGGCAACAAAACTTTGATGGAAACGGTAACGGCCGCAAAACAGGTAATGGAAAACAATTGCGCAATGGAAGTGGCGGCAATTGCTTTGTTCGGCTGAAATAAACCTGAAGTATTTAACCTGCCTGCCGGTGTGGCCTTCCACACCGGCTTTTTTTTGACTAAAAAACTTTATTTCAGGTGTAATGTAACCTTTCCTTAAACAGACGTATAAGCCGGTAATTATACATTCATCTTTAAAAACAGTATAATCGAAAATTAATTCAAAACCTTTTAATCATGGCACAGCAAGAAAACACAACCAACATCTGCTGTCCTGAATTTAATCCGGATCTATGGGATGAAAAAAACCTGGAATGGAATAACAAAAAATTCATTAAAGGCAGCGTTCGGACCCTCTTCTACATGCCGCTTAATTTTGGCACGGTAATGCGCAAAATGTTTAGGAAAGCCGATAACCAGCAGGCGAATGTACCCGACTGGATGTGCCTGTCGGACCATACCTCCAAATGGAATATGAACCTGTACCTTGCGGTGGATAAAGAGATACCCGATGCAGACAATACCTCATTAAGCGGAAAATTTGTTACAAAAGTATTCGAAGGCCATTATAAGGAAACCGGTAAGTGGGAAAAAGATTTTGATGACTGGAGCAAAAATAAAGGGTATAATAAAGTTAAAAATTACATATGGTATACTACCTGCCCAAAATGTGCAAAAAAGTATGGTAAAAATTATGTTGTTTATTTGGGTAAGGTGGAAAAACAATGAAACCAGACACTGAAATCGTAACAATCAACAGACAGAATCTGGCAAGTTATCCCGATGCGGTATGTTTTATAAATTCAAAGCATCCTGCTCATTCGCTTAAAATTCAATGGATTGAAAAGCAGCTGGAAGCAGGCTTGCGAATTAAGCTCCTTTATACAGAAGGGAAAAAGAAAGCAGCAGGATATATTGAATATATCCGCGGGGAGCATGCCTGGAGAGCTGTAACCGCAAAAAACTATATGTTTATTCATTGCATCTACATCTATCCAAACGAGAATAAAAAACGGGGTTTGGGAACTTTACTGATCGATGAATGCATCACCGACGCACGACATAATAATTGCAGCGGGGTTGCTGTAATTACCAGCTCACGGGCTTTTATGGCAGCTAACGGGCTGTTCTTAAAATGTGGGTTTCATCCGGCCGACAACGATGGCAGGGGTAATGAATTACTGATTTACAAATTAAATGATGGACCAGTTCCGGTAATAAACGACTGGAAATCGCAGTTGCCAATGTACAAGGGTCTGCATATTGTTTATACCCGCCAATGTCCCTGGGTTGCCCGACTGGTTGAAGAAATAAGGGAATCGGGTCTGCATAAGCGGTTAAACTTCAATATAACCGAACTGAAAACGGCCCGGGAAGCACAGAATGGACCTGCCCTTTATACTACCCTTAGCGTAATATACAATGGGAGAATACTGGCCGACAGGTATATCTCCCCTACCCGCCTGAACAATATCCTGAAAAAAGAAAAGCTGATGTAACAGAATTATTTCAACATAAACCAATGGACAAAGTTGTATTGCGTCCGCTAAAAAAGGAGGATGCGCCTATTATGGCAGAGCTGGCCAACAATAAAAAAATAAGCATGAACCTGCGCGATGGGTTTCCCGATCCCTATACGCTAAAAGATGCAGAAAAATTTATTGAGCAGTTTGGACAACATAAACAGATGCATGTTTTTGCCGTTGAATACAACGGTCGGTATGCAGGTAACATCGGCTTGCATATAGAGGGAGATGTCTACCGGAAATCGGCTGAAATAGGTTATTTTCTTGGAGAACCTTACTGGAATAAAGGCATAATGACAAAAGCCGTAAAACTTGTGACTGATTATGGGTTTAAAAACCTCGACATCGTCCGTATCCATACAGGCATTTTCGAATACAATCGGGCTTCCCAACGGGTACTTGAAAAATGTGGCTTTAAAAAAGAAGGAGTTTTTGAAAAAGCAATAGTTAAGAACAACCGGATATGGAACGAAATAAGGTATGCCCTGCTTAAACCCGAATAAACCATATGATTAAAATAAACACCGGATTAACCCCCATACAGGTAAAAAGAAAATCGGGCATCTGTTATATCAGAGCATTTAGTTTACGCTTCACTCATTGTTCCGTTTTACAATCCGGATATTTTTAAACTACAACTATTAATTATTATTCTGGTTTTAAGATAACCCTGCGGTAACTAGTTAAGTTATGAACACCATCATCGGTTACCTCACATATAATGTGAAAATTCTTACCTGCTGCATCAATCGGTATCGAAACCGTGGCAACACCTGATTCACTACCTGAAATATCAATACCTCGGGAATAAGTACCGGCTTCAGGCAGTACCCACCATTTGTATCGTAATTGATCGCCATCGGGGTCGAATGATTTTGATGCATCAAGCTTTAAATCTTCTCCCGGTTTACAAACGATCTCAATGGGGTTGATTCCTTTATCCTTGTTAATAATTGCAACCGGATTGCGGTTTCCCTTTCCATTTTTGGCCCAATCCATTCGGGCGGCAAAATTGTTAAAAATTGCCGGGTAAAAAAAGGCAAAATATTTTGTGCAAATGTCGTATGGTTCACCTGTATAATTGGTATAGGAACAGGTAAGGCTGTCGCGTCCAAGGGTATATTCAAAATAGCCACTCCAGCTAACCTGGGTTGGGATATCGGGGTTCGACAGCCCATTTGGCATAATGTGCATAAAAGCAGGAGTATCTCCTTCAACCCCCCATTTATACTTCGGATACAAAGTGCCAAGATTACCATGGTTTTGGATATGAATGGCGTATTCATTCCAATTGTTAACACCGGTTTCGTTTTGATGCTTCCAGGCGCATTCATCCCAAAAAAACATCAGGTCTTTCTCAAATTTCCTCATCCATTGATGCGAACTATTCGTATAGCTGATGGTATCGCCTCTTGACCATGGCCTGTCCTGGTCGGTGATCGTATAAATGCGAAACTTATGTAAGAAAGCTTTTAGCTCCTCAGGCGACCGATCCTGCTGTACACGCCAGATGGCTTGTGCAAAAGTATTACCTCCGCCCCATACTGAAATCCAGATAGGACGCCCGTCGCTTTCGTCGGCCAAACGAATAATGAAATTGCTTCCATCTGAATCGTTGCCTTCACCAATGAATTTCATACCCATTTTTGTGCTGCCCATTACAGTTCGCAACCGCAAGTAACCAACCGAAGGCCAGTAGCCAATTTCCTGCTTATGTTCCTCTTTTGCAAATTTTTTCTGATTAGATCTTTTCATAAGATTCGGCAAATCTTTTTCATATGCATCCAATGCATCATGGATAAGATCAATGCGTTCACTATTCCCGGTATTACTCCAACCGGTTGTGGCAATAAGGGCTTCTATTTCGAACTGATCGGCATGAACCAGCAGCCGGATCATTGACTCCATATCATCCGGTTCCACATCGTTGGGAGCAATATCGGTAAGCACTACGATTCGTGGTTTTAAGTTGTTCTTCCCTGGTTGATCATTAGCATATGCTTGTATCAGAAATAAAACCAAAACTACTGTAGCAATGCTGTTAAAATTCATAATTTGCTTGATTTGTAATCGGCATACTAAGATGTAAAACATTTTTCATTAATTAAAATTACATAAGTTTTTAACAATTTAAGCCGGAAGTTATCAGAAATACATGCAATTTCTGATTACGGCCATAAGGCACACCATTCAGGTGCATTGGGTTTAAAACCCCTTTGCTACCCTGATTCCAAAGAGTCCAGGCAGCTTATTCGTTCTGCCCCTTTTGACTAACGACCCCCGAAACTGCATTTGATTCTCATACCGGCTGTATTGTTTTTTCTCCAGGTTATAAATAATCAAAAGATAATTACTGAACATGAAAAAAAAAGCTAAATTAATTTGGTTAATAATATTAACTAGTTTATATTTGTGTATAATTTATTAATAATACAATACCATGGAAAAAGCATCTTTCACACCTGAAGAAAGTCTCTTATTGATTTCCAGAACAATTGAAGAGACAAAAGAACGGTTCAAGGAAAATGGCCACATTCTTATTTTATGGGGTAGTTTGATATTTATTGTAATATCCAGTCAATATATTCTATCACTGGTTGGATTGTACAAAAAATTCGATATTGCCTGGACAAATATGTTGTATACCATTGGCGTGATTTATACGCTAATATATACCCGTAGGGAACTAAAAAAGAATGTGCCCTTCACTGTGTTGGGAATTACTATTGGTACAATGGGATGGGTAATTGGCCTGAATCTTTTTATCCTGGGTTTTGTTTTTGGAAATCACCTGGGAAATGCACTTCCCGCCGTTTTCCTGATTCTATTTGCATTCTTTTTAATTACAACCGGCGTCTTAATTCGTTTTAAACCCATAACAATTGGCGGTTTTGCTTTGAATCTATTAGGGTTTGCCACTTTCCTGGTTCATCCCAATTATTATGGGTTAAGTTTAATGCTTGGGGCAGTGGTCGGTTTTATAATTCCCGGAATATTACTTAACATAGCACGCAGAAAAGACAATGTTTAAAGATTTGGATCCCATATTGCACTCACAGCTCCGGTTATCAATAATTTCGATACTGATGACAGTTGAAGAGGCCAATTTCAGCTTTATTAAGGAATCAACCAGGGCTGCAGCCGGAAATATCAGTATCCAGATTAAGAAATTGCAGGAAGCGGGGTATATTAAAGTCGAAAAATCGTTTAAGGATAATTACCCCAATACTTCGCTGGCAATTACAAGGAAAGGGATAAAGGCATTTGAACAATACGTGAATGACCTTAAAAAATATATAGAACCCAGGTAACCGTTCTCTGTTGTTATGGGTAACGGTTTAAACTTGAAAAGCAACTATAACTGTATTTATACAGCTTCTTTTTATTGCTTTCTTACGGTTGTCAAAATGAAGAGGGTATTTATTTTCTTCCGTATATAGCATCAAACTGTTGGATATAAATTATCTCACCTTCGTTTAAGGATCTTTGCACGGATTGCAGATTTTCTGATGTCAGCTCTCCAAAAAACAGAAAAGTGTGTAACGATTGATTTAAAACAAATCGTATTCCTGTGCAGGTTGCTTTCATACTATCCAGGTTTTTTATGAAATACAGAGTTGAAGGAACGTTATCGGTTTCGTTGATTCGGTTGAATGTTATATTTGAATTCCTTTCATCATATTTTACGGTTAAAATCGAATCTTCTCTGTTATCAAAGTGAAAAGTTGCAAGAGAGTCTGAAAAAAGTTCTATGCTGTCCATAAAATAGCAGACGGTTGAATGCATAAACAATAAATCCGCGTCAAACCCTACAGTGTCACTGATCAGGCTATCTGAATTATATGATTTTGCATATCCAATAAATTCGTTTTTAATAAAGCCATAAGTTTGCGTGACAAATGGCATTTTATCCTCTTCCTTTATACAGCTCGTCATGCTTAGAACAGCGATAAATGATAGAATAAGATTTTTCATTTTTCATTTATTTAACGGTTTTTTACATTTAATGAATTTTCGTATGGACTTATTAAAACAGGCTATGAGGTGTTTTAACTATGAACCTATAATTTTCAACCCTACAATTGTACTTCCTTTATTAACTCAACTAAAATGCTAAGGCAGCTTTAGGCATACCTGACTGGTTACCTGCACCAATTTAAGCAGAGCGTTATGCTGGCAAATTGGCATTGTATCTATTGTAAATGAAGGAATAAAGTTACCAAATATTATTATTCCAACAAAAGTTTATTATTAAAGGTTAGTAATTTTAGAGAAAAGCAGAGGCCTCCATTAAACAGAACTTTTAGCCAGAATTAGCGAACCAAAAGAAAAAAAAGAAAAAAAGGGACAATTGATACCGGCAGGCATTTTTTTATATTCTTTTGCTCACGCCGGGATTCGTGATCGTAATCAATGCTAGTCCCTTTCGGCTAACCTTATTCAATATAAACTCATAGTTAACTCAGTGTAAATTCAACCAAAATTGAATTTACATTGAATTTACACTGAATTTACATTGAGTTAACATTGAATTTAATCCGTCCAAGGCTGCAGCCTGGTACAGCAGAAATTACAGGAAACCTATCGATTTATCCGAAGCAGGAAAAACTGCATGTCGGTACCGACGTGTATGTTTTTCACTGATGTGGACAAAATACACATAAATTCCACAATGAATTGATTTTTAACAGGAGCAGCCAGCTAAACGACAGTTACTCACGTTAATTGAAGGAAGGAAAATTTCTGGCTTGATTTTTTCTGCACAGTGGAAAAATAATAAACAATTTAAACAATTTCAGGAATGAACAATCAATACAACACACTCTCTGAAGCCGTTGAGCTTCTTAAAGAGAGAGGCTTTTCACACAATTTCAGGATAAACGATCAGGGAGAACTGATTGAATCAGGGGAAGAAAGTTTTGAACCAGCTCAGGTGAAGCTTGTCGAGTTTCACCGTTTTGAAGGAACATCCGATCCGGGCGATATGAGCATTGTGTATGCGCTCGAAACCGAATCAGGAGTAAAAGGCACAGTTGTTGATTCGTTCGGGGTCGATGGCTCCGAATCAATTTCGGATTTTATGAACAAAGTGGAGCAGGGACAGTACGAAGATTAAGCATGTTTCATCTGCAACGAGGTGCAATTAAAAATAAAAGGTTATGCCCGATAAAAACACATCATCGCGTATTAAAAACGAAGAACAGTATGAAAAGCTGCGCGATAAAGGATACAGCAAGCAAAAAGCTGCACGCATTGCCAATACCGATAATGCAGGAAAAAAAGGGGGGCATGCAAAATCGTATGAAGAACGGACAAAAAAAGAGCTGATGGATAAGGCACGCCAGGTCGGTATCAAAGGCCGCAGCAAGATGTCGAAAGGTGATTTGATTCATGCCCTCCGGAACAATTGAACGGGATTACCCCTGTTGTTTTTGTAAACTGCAGGCATTTTTTTCCTGTTTTGCATAAAACTTGGAATATCCATTTCTATCCCAGGAGTTTTTTGCTACTTTGCCTGTAAAAAAATAACCGGGGCGAAGCACCATGAGGTTCATAATTGTTGACGGGAAAATAATAGAAAAAAAAGAGGTTGTTTTAACAGAAGAAATAACAAACAACCGGTTTACCCTATCTCAAAAAATGTGGTATGGCTACGGTGGTATTCCTCTTTTCACCGAGAACATCGAGCTGCTAAAACAACAGGCTGCCGTACTTAAAACACCTTTTCCCTCAGAATTCGGGGATAACAGGGAACTTTTCCGGTTAATCAAACGCATGCTCAACAAAAACAGGTTTTACCGCTCGGGGCATATCCATCTGCAGATTTTTTACGGCAATGATTCGATACATACCCTTGTGAGCTGCACAACTTTTACAGGGTTCACTTTCCCCTTTTCGGAAGAGGGTTTGCTGGGTGCTTTTTCCACACAGAAAAAATTTACACAAAATGCAATGAATCGTCTGCCTTTCTTTAACGAAAGGTTGTGGCAGGGAGCTCTTGCCGAAATACAAGGCACCCCTTTCAAACAATCAATCATTCTTAATGACAGGGATTCGGCTTGGGAATGTGCCTTTTGCAGTTTGTTTATTGTATCACAAAACGAATTGATAACTCCATCACACCTTTCGGGTTGCCATGAAAATGCCCTTCGCCGTTTTGTAATCGAGGCGGCAGTAAACCTGGGGCTTAAACCAAACGAAGCCGCCTTCATTTCGCCTGATGAAATTTTGGAAGCCGATGAAATCTTCTGTGCTTCGGAGGAATTTGGAATTCAGTGGATTCTGGGAGTTGAACAGCAACGGTTCATTCATTACTATTCAGAAAAGATTGCTGAGGAGTTGGATCTTTTGCTGAAAGCCAAAGCCGGAACAAATCAGCTATGAGTGTATACTCTAAGGCAAAGCGGTAAAAAGGAATTAGTTCATTGCAGGGTTTTCGGGAAAATTTTCCCATAACGAATACCGGTTGCCCACCCGTTTAACAAATTCGGCCCACGAGGCAGGATAGAGTTTTTGCATCACTGTTTCTTCATCCACATCGTTAACAAGCCACGAATCTTCTTTGATCTCCCTTTCCAGCTGCCCCGAATCCCATCCCGAGTATCCAACAAAAAACCGGATATCGGGAGGGTTGATCCGGCCTTCCAGAATAAACTGCTTCAGCACTTCAAAATCGCCGCCCCAATAAAGATTATCCATTACCTGGATGCTCCCCGGTAATTGTTTCCCCAGTTTATGTATAAAATAAATCGAATCGGTAGAAACCGGTCCGCCCAGGTAAACATCTCCCTCAAAAGCAGGGAATCCCGGGAGGATATCGTGGATAGCCAGATCGACTTTCTTGTTTAAAATAAAACCAACTGCACCTTTATCGCTGTATGCAACAAGTAAAACCACCGCACGGTTGAAATAACTGCCCGGCAAAAACGGCTCAGCAATAAGTACCCTTCCTTTTTGCGGTGAGATATTATTTGTTTGTATCTTAAATATGTCTAAATTGTCATTCATAGTTATGCCAATATAAATAAATTCAACCATCCTTCAAACAGATAAATTTATTTTATACAAAAACTATGCGGTTTTTTTTGGAAAGCCTGCTGCTACTCCTCAACAACTATAAAAATGTCCTCATCGGGTTTGCTCATAAAATAATGTTCACGGGCAAATTTTTCAAGTTCATTTTTACCGGCATTCAAGTTATCAAGCTTTTCCTTGTCCGAGTGGATTCGTTCGATGTAATATTCTTTCTGCCGGTTGAGTTCGTTCAGCCGCCGGTTGTTTTCGTGGCGGGAAACAAAGCTGTTTTCATCAAAAAAGACAATCCAGGCAACAAACAATACCGATGCGATAAAGTATTTGTTCTTCAAAACCTTAAACAATTTTCTTTTCCTTTGGGAATTGCTGTTCATACCTGATTTATTTGGCCTTAAAAGTACAACATTGGCCACATATTAAAAAGAGGAATGAAACAATTCATTCCTCTTTTTATGAACAACAACAGGTTAACTAATCAGTGGTTGTCGGGTAAAAAACTGGGATACATATAATTTGTTGGCGGCACCAGGTTTTCCTTTATAGTGCGAACAGATACCCAGCGCAGGAAATTAAAGACCGAACCTGCTTTGTCGTTTGTACCTGAGCCCCTTGCACCCCCGAAAGGTTGCTGGCCAACAACTGCCCCGGTTGGTTTGTCGTTTATGTAAAAATTGCCGGCAGCATTTTCAAGTCGCTTTGTGATTTTCTCTATTGTGTACCTGTTGTTTGAAAAGACGGCACCAGTGAGGGCGTATATCGATGTTTTATCGAGCACATCAAGGGTTTCATCGAGTTTTTCATCGGGATATACATAGATTGTCAGTACCGGACCGAACAACTCTTCCTGCATTGTAATGTAATCGGGAACTTTTGCATGGATAACAGTAGGTTCAATAAAATATCCGGTCGATTTATCGCAGTTACCCCCAAAAATTACCTCGGCATTATCATCCTGATGTGCATGATCGATCGCTGCCTTTAACTTTTCAAATGATGATTCATCGATAACCGCATTCACAAAACTTGTAAAATCTTCGGGTGGCCCCATCTTTACGGTTTTCAACACCTCACCCAATTCCTGCCTGATCTGGGGCCAGAGGCTTTGAGGCAGGTAGACCCTTGATGCCGCCGAACATTTTTGCCCCTGGTATTCAAAAGCACCCCTCACAATTGCAGTTACCAGCTCAGGTATTCGCACAGTATTGTCGGCAAAAATAAAATCCTTACCACCTGTTTCACCAACGATACGCGGATAGGTTTTGTATTTGTGGATGTTGTTGCCGATTGTTTTCCAGATATCCTGAAAGACAGCTGTAGAACCGGTAAAATGGATTCCTGCAAAATCGGGATGGGTTAAAACAACATCGGCCACAACAGGCCCCGAAGCAAACACAAGGTTGATTACGCCATCGGGCAAGCCGGCCTCCAGTAATACTTCCATGATAACTCCTGCTGAATACACAGCCGCTTTCGAAGGCTTCCAGACAGCAACATTTCCCATGAGGGCAGGGGCAACAGGAAGATTTCCGGCAATTGATGTAAAATTAAAAGGAGTAAGGGCAAATACAAACCCTTCAAGGGGACGAAATTCATTGTAATTCCAGATTCCGGGGGCAGATTCAGGCTGCATCTTATAAATGTCGGTCATTGCCTTTACTCCAAACCGGTAGAAATCGGCCAGTTCGCAGGCAGCATCGATTTCGGCCTGGTATATATTTTTCGACTGCCCCAGCATTGATGCCGCATTTATCTTTGCACGGTACGGCCCTGCAATCAGATCAGCAGCCTTTAAAAAAATGGAAGCACGATGCTGCCATGAAAGGCTGGCCCATTTCTCGCGTGCCTCCAGGGCTGCATCAATAGCCATCTCCACATGGCTGGCATCGCCCTGGCAATAATATCCTAAAGTATGGCTGATCTCATGAGGAGGAAACATGCGCACTTTTTTGCCGGTAAATACTTCCTTGCCTCCAATGATCATTGGCAACTCAACCTCTTTGGAGCGCAGTGTGTTTAGCATTTCCTGCACTTGTTTTCTTTCACTGCTGCCGGGAGCATAACTCAATACCGGCTCATTTTTAGCAACGGGTACATTAAAAATTCCTTTTGGCATTTTACTCGTTTTTAAATTCGTTTGCTGCAAAATTATTAAACCGAAGCCATTCAAATCATAACAAAAATCAGGAAGCCAAACAATTAACCATAAACAACTAGCCCACAAATACATGCTTTATTTGTTTTTTTGCTCCCAAAAATTTTATTCTGTTTATTTAATTTGATAATTGGCAGAACTTTGTAACTTCGATTTTTTTTAGAAACGTGTTTTTATTCTGCCATTATCTCTATTTTTATGGCGTTGAACAAACCTTTATACCATACCATCACCGAAAAGCTGTGGCCGGAGGTTAACGAGGCCCAAAGGCAGAAGCTTTTTGAATTACTGGTTCCGCTGGTAATTCTTTTTATTGCTGCATTGCTTCATTTTCTGTTCCGGCTTTTCAGCAGCGGCAGCAGCCATTGTGTGCTGTGTGATATGGGACTTGTTCTTGTTTCCTTTATAGGCCTTACGTGCACAATAAACAATAAAATAAATTGTGTATTAAATACCGCTTTTACAATTCCTTTGTTTGTGTATGCCTATTATATATCCGATTTTTCAATCCATCCCCGCCTTTCCCACACGGTTTACCAGTCGGTTGGCCTGTTGTTGGCCGGAGCATTTTTCCTGCTCTATTTTTCATTCTCGGAGAGCAAAATTGTGCTTTACTCGATTCTGGCACTTGTTACCCTCTCATTTCAACTTATAAAAGCAGGCCAGTATTTTGGTTATTTTGCCGGTCCTTCATTTATTATTCCCCATCCGGTTGTTGCTTATATCTTTATTTTTTCAGGCGGTTACCTGGTACGCCGGAAATTTAATTCGATTGCCGGAAAACTCGACGATCAACTTAAAGCTACAAGGCAAAGTATATCGAAGGTGGTTCGCGAAACAGCCTTTCCGGTAGCCGAAATAAAAGCCAATCGCGATGAACAGGGGAATGTTTTAAGCCTGGTGGTGGAGAAAGTAAATAATTCTTTTGAATCGGCATTTAAAATTCAGCTTCATGAAGTCAGGGGACAGGAGGCAAATTATATATTCGACCTGGTACTGCGCGACCATTTCGATCTGAATAAGATACTCCTTTTTAACAATTCGCGATTCAGGGAGTTTCATGCCCCAAAGCTGGAACGCTGGTTTAAAATTCATGTATTGAAGCCCGGGCTTAACAATTATTACCTTATACTGGAGGATATAACAAAAGCAAAAAAGAGGCTGGAGGAGCTGGAAAACAGCAAGAGGCGGTACAAGGTATTGCTGGAGGCTATCCCCGACATGTTTTTTGTAATAGGGAAAGATGGTACCTATGAGGATTTTGTCATCAAGGAAAGTGATTTATTTAAAGTGGAAGATGCCAATATAATTGGAAGTACCATTTACGATGTTGGCTTTCCCGAAAACATGGCAGAAAAAATAATGAGTTGCATCAACAGCTGTTTAAAAACAAACAGCATTGAAACAATTGAATATTCATTAAACACACCCAACGGGACTTACCTTTTCGAAATGCGTCTGGCAAGGCTAACAAGCCGTTCGGTTATATCCGTTTCAAGGGACATTACCCGCCGGAAAACAGCTGAGTTTAACCTGGAAAAAGCAAAGGTAAAAGCCGAGGAAAGCGACCGGCTGAAATCGGCCTTCTTGGCAAACCTGTCGCATGAGATCAGGACCCCGCTTAATATTATTACTAATTTTACCCGCATGCTTGCTGAAGGCGGACTGGCAAGTACAGAACGTACCGAACTTGCAGATGCTATCTCCCAAAACGGCATCCAGCTGCTGAATATGATCGACAATACAATTCACCTCTCGAAAATAGAAACCAATGCCATCGAAATCCATATGAATTTCTGCCCCGTAAATGCCCTTATCCGCGATATTTACAACCACTTTAAGCCTTTAATACCCGACGGCCGGCAGGTAAAAATGAGCCTGAACCTTGATGTTCCCAACTCGTCTTTTGGCTTTGTAACCGACCGGCGGTTACTGATGGAGTCACTCCAGATCCTGGTCGACAATGCCGTTAAATACACAACCCGCGGAGAGATTTACCTGGGTTACGAAATGATGCGAAACGAAGAGGTCAGATTTGTAGTTTCAGACACCGGGATTGGAATACCGCAGGAAGAGTTTCTGAATATATTCAGCCGTTTTTACCGGATAAAAAATGAAATAAACGATCTGACATCAGGTTCAGGTATCGGTTTACCAATTGCCCAGCATTATATCCAGCTGCTGGGAGGAGAACTCCAGCTCGAGTCAACCCCCGGTAAAGGCACAACCTTTTGGTTCCTGCTTCCTTTCAGGGAAGGTCAGGGTTATTTAAGGGTGGTAAGTTAAACATATAAAGACTTTTCTGATATTTTAACCCCCGTTTACAAATCATAAAATAGCGGCCTTTTTTTGAAGGATGCATTTTTATATATAGATTTGACCGCATATAAAAAAGCAGCTCAAGGGATGAAACGTGTGCGTAAACTGATACCGGATTGTTAACCCTGGAAGGATATATCGTATTGGCAGTGGTGCTGTTAACAATCGTCGCCCTTGCAATGGAACTAATGCGTCCGGGATTGGTATTTTTCTCGTCGGCTGTTATATTAATGTCGACGGGCATCATTACCGACCAGGAATTGCTTGCCGGGTTTTCCAATAAGGGTATGATAACCATAGCTGTACTGTTTTTGGTAAGCGAGGGGGTCAGGCAGTCGGGGGTGTTAAACCGCCTGGCACAGACTTACCTGCCTCAAAAAAGGGGTAAGCTTGTATTTTTAATTCCACGCATCATGTTTCCGGTATCGCTGTTGTCAGCATTTTTGAACAATACTCCGGTTGTTATTATTTTTGCCCCTATTGTCAAACGATGGTCCGAAAGACTGAATCTTTCCTATAAGAAATTTCTGATTCCCCTCTCCTACGCCACTATCTTCGGAGGAATGTGTACACTTATAGGCACCTCAACAAACCTGGTAGTTCATGGGCTGATCCTTGAAAACGGTCATCCCGGGTTCAGTATGTTCGAGTTGGGGAAAGTGGGCCTTTTTATAGCCCTGTTTGGGATTATATATGTATCGATTGCAGGCAATAAGCTGCTTCCGGGACGAAAAATAATGCTGAACACCCGGAGTTCAGCCGGTTTAAAAGATTACTACTACGATGTAACGATTCCTGAAAACAGCAACCTGATAGGACTTGAAATTAAAAACGGAAGACTAAAGGAACTAAACAAACTTTTAATAAGATGCATTGAGCGGGATGGCAATATTATTGAAACGAAAAAAGGGATGTTTAAAATATTGCCGGGCGATAAATTACTGCTGGCAGGCAAATCCGACAGACTAAACTACATTCTGACAAACGATAACGTCCGCCTTAAAGGAATGGACCTCATAAAGAACGTTCCGAGAGAAAAACTGAAACAGTATGAAGCCGTAATTTCACCAAGGTTCCCGGGGGTGGGAAAAACCATACCTGAATTCAATTTTTTTCAGCATTACCAGGCAGTGGTGTTGGCCATTCACAGAAACGGGGAGCGCATTACTTCGAATATCGACAAGCTAAAGCTTAAACCCGGTGATAACCTTGTGCTGCTTACATCCGACAGTTTCATTCAAAACTGGGGCGATTCCAAAATTTTTTACCTGACCTCTTATATCCGCGACTATAAAACCACCGGGACTTTCTGGAAAAAATGGATGGCCTTTATTATTCTGTTGCTTATGATTACCGGGGCCACTGTTGGCCGATATTTTGAATCTCCTGCAGGGCTCACATTCGATATGTTTTTCTTCTCTATTCTGGCAGCTATCCTTTTGATCTGGCTGAAAATCATGCCCCATCAAAAATATACTAAAGCCATAAGCTGGGATGTTTTAATAACAATTGCCTGTGCATTTGCAATTAGTAAGGCCATGCAGAATTCTGGTGCTGCCGAATCGTTGGCGCGCACTACAATTAACTTTTCACGCAGTTTCGGTCCTGTGGGCATTATGGCCGCCCTTTATATTGTAACAGCACTTTCAACCGAGGTAATTACAAATAACGCTGCAGCAGCTTTGGTTTTTCCTATTGCGCTGGCTGCAGCACAGCAGCTGAATATTGACCCAAAACCTTTTTTTGTTACAATTGCTATTGCTGCATCAGCCTCCTTTGCTACCCCTATTGGTTACCAAACCAACCTGATAGTGCAGGCCATTGGCAATTATAAATTTACCGATTATCTGAAAATAGGACTCCCTCTGAATATAATGGCATTCATTCTTTCCTTGTTGCTGATACCTTATTTCTGGAGTTTTGAGTAAGTAACACTTAAATATATAAATGCTGCTTCATTAAAGGCTTTTTAATTCAAATATAAATCGCTATTTTTGCTTGACTATTGCAACAAAATGAAACTATTGGGAGAAAGAATCAAGCGTAAAAGAGAAAGCCTGCACATGCAGTTGAATGAACTTGCAGCTAAGGTAGGGGTGAGTTCCAGCGCTTTATCCCAAATCGAAAAAGCAAAGGCATTCCCTTCAATAGTCACATTAAAGTCGATTGCCGATAACCTCTTCACCTCTGTTGGTGAACTCATTGGAGAAAACGAAGTGCTTACAAATAATCCGTTGGTGAAGTTCGATCAAAAAAGCTTTGTTGAAAAAAACGAATCGGGTGCTTCTTTATTCCTGCTATCGAATCATGGCAATGGCAAGCAAATGGATACCTTTCTGATAGATCTGGAACCCGGCGCTGAAACCCAAGGCATTATGAAAAATCACCCCGGGCAGGAGTTTTGTTTTGTATTAAAAGGAAAAGTTCAATTTTTACTTGATGATAAGGTTTATGTACTGGAAAAATACGACAGCTTTTATTTTAATTCAGGCAGGCCACATTCAGTAATTAATCTTTCCAGAAGTAATTCCCAATTCCTTCTTATTGTTACACCACCTGAAGGCACATAGCGAGAAGTTAAGTGTAAATTAATTTTTTCATTCCTCCTTAACTATTATTAAGTACAGCTTCAATAATTAAATAAACAAAGATACCTTTGTATTGTATATTACTTTAACAGGTATATGAAATATTCAGGAATAATTATGAACAACTTATTTAGCATTTTAGAAGAAAAAAATATTCAACTCCCCGAAAACATCACTTCAGTTTTGCAGGGGTGCAAGAGCTTGACTGTGTTTAATACCACCGCTGAATTGGCGGATGCCGCAACAAATGGAACAGAAAATTCAGAATATCATGTAAAATATGATGTTCCAGGAAAAGGAGAATATACAGAAGCAGTTATACACCGTGTAAAAAATGGTATTTCGGCTAACTATACCGAGCCATACATGCGCCGGAGAGATCCGGGAACCATGGCAATAGCCGATAATCTTCCATCTGATAAATCACGGTTCAGTGACAAATACGGCTATGATTTTGCTTCATTGGAAAATGAAACATACGAATGGATGAAACAGCAGGATTTAGCGTGTTTTTTCTATTTTGCCGGAAGAGAAAACATAGGGTCAGTGGGCATAGCCATTGCTCCGGCAAATGCAGCGTTTTTTGCAATGGGACTGTCGATGCTTCAGGAAATCATACCTGTTCAGGAACTGACACCAAACACCGAAGTTAAATCCGTAATTTTTGTTGCACCCATTTTCAGGCATACCCATTTCGAAGGTAAACAGGTTGTCGTGCATCAACGTAAGGCCAATATACATGAATTGTTTTCATACAACCTCTATCCTGGACCAAGTGCCAAGAAGGGTCTTTATGGCGTACTGCTTTCCCAGGGAGAAAAAGAGGGTTGGGTTACAGCACATTGTTCTGCTGTTCAATCAATAAGCCCTTATGATAATATGAAAACCTTTATGCATGAAGGAGCCAGCGGGGGAGGTAAAAGTGAACTGCATCAACACATTGTCAGGGAAACGGATGGCAGGGTACTGATTGGCAGAAACAGCATCACCCAGGAAGAAAGATTCATAAGTATCCCCAGGTTTTGCTCATTCAAACCAATAGCCGATGATATGGCATTTTGCCATCCTTCTTTTCAAAAGCCCAATGGAAAGCTTCAGATAATTGATGCGGAAAATGCATGGTTTGTAAGGGTTGATAGTGTCCTGGGGTACGGAGACGATCCCCACCTGGAACAAATAACCATCAAACCAGAGAAACCATTGTTATTTTTGAACATCAACACTAATCCCAATTCCACAGCGCTTATTTGGGACCACATAGAAGATGAACCAGGAAAACCGTGTCCAAATCCAAGGGTAATCCTGCCTCGCAACATAGTAAAAAACATTGTCAATCATCCTGTTTCAGCCGATATCAGGAGCTTTGGACTACGAACTCCTGTTTGCAGCAAGGAAAATCCTACATATGGAATAGCAGGTTTATTTCATATATTGCCTCCTGCCCTGGCATGGCTTTGGCGACTGGTATCTCCAAGAGGCCACAACAATCCCAGCATTGTTGGAACCGGTGCTATGCAAAGTGAAGGTGTTGGTTCATATTGGCCTTTTGCTACGGGGAAAAGAGTTACACATGCGAATTTGTTGCTCGACCAGATTATAAAAACACCACGTACCCTGTTTACCCTGGTGCCCAATCAAAACATAGGGGTATGGCAGGTAGGCTTTAAGCCTCAGCTTTTAATGCGCGAATATTTAACCCGCCGTGGAGAAGCTAAATTGCGCGAGGATCAATACCAGCCTGCAAGATGTAATTTGCTTGGTTATGAATTGAATTACCTTACAATTGAAAGTTCAAAGATCCCAACACGTTTTCTGAAAGTGTACAATCAGCCGGAGGTTGGTACCGAAGGTTATGATGCAGGTGCTGAAATATTACAGGAATTCTTCAGGAGTGAACTTCAAAAGTACTTAAAAGAAGACCTGTATAAAACAGGAAAGCGCATTATTGAGGCATGCCTTTCAAACGCCTCAGTTGAAGAATACAATGAGATTGTTCCAATGAGCTATCAATATTCATTCAACCAGATCGAAGATTATGAGCAGGTAAACAATTAAGATTTTTAAATAGCAAGACCGGGACAGATACAGTAACTGATTTCTTATTCCTTATTCGATTCTAATAATTTCATAACTATAACTGTGTCTTCCCGGTCCTTTTTTTTACAAATTTGTAAAAATAACAGACACAAACCAAATCATATAAACTTCCATACGTAATATTAAGTCAAATTTACAAGAGGCAATAACTTTATCTTTTTCTCTAGGTAAATATGTTATATTTGCCCCTTCGTCTATGGGAAATAAGTTTATTAGATAAGAGAATAAACAGGCTTTAAAACATTAAAATGCTTTGATGAAGGAATACAGTTTAACAAATCTGCGCGAACTGGAAGCTGAGGCCATCCACATTATACGGGAAGTAGCTGCTGAATTCGAAAATCCGGTTATGCTTTATTCAATTGGAAAAGATTCATCGGTAATGGTTCGGTTGGCAGAAAAAGCTTTTTATCCTGGGAAAGTGCCATTTCCGCTCATGCACATCGATTCCAAATGGAAATTCAGGGAAATGGTGGAATTTCGTGACCGCTATGCAAAGGAAAAAGGATGGAACCTGATAGTTCATTACAACAAACAGGGATTTGAAACCGGCGTTGGCCCTTTTACACATGGCAGCAAGGTTCATACCGATGTAATGAAAACCCAGGCTTTGCTTGAGGGGCTTAGTAAATATAAGTTTGATGCTGCTTTTGGAGGTGCGCGTCGCGACGAGGAGAAATCACGGGCAAAAGAAAGGATCTTTTCTTTCCGCGACCGGTTTCATCAATGGGATCCTAAAAACCAGCGTCCCGAATTATGGGACATATACAATGCCAGGGTACATAAAGGCGAATCGATCCGCGTTTTTCCTCTTAGCAACTGGACTGAACTGGATATCTGGCAGTATATCCGTCTTGAGAATATTCCCATCGTACCACTTTATTATGCCAAGGAACGTCCAATTGTGAATATTGATGGTAACCTGATTATGGTCGACGATGAACGAATGCCAAAAGAAATTGCAGATAAGGTTCAGTTGCGAAAGGTTCGTTTCCGCACTCTGGGCTGTTATCCGCTCACCGGTGCAGTAGAATCGGATGCCGATACCATTGAAAAAATTGTGGAAGAAATGATGACTGTCACCGTATCGGAACGAACTACCCGGGTAATTGATTTCGACCAGGATGCGAGTATGGAACAGAAAAAGCGAGAGGGATATTTTTAGGCCGTTTCCCAATTGCTTCACCTGTTCCTTTAATAATAACCTTTTTGTTTTATTGATTTAATTGTGAAGATAACACAGGAATGGCAACTTAGCATTTACGCCAGTTATCAAAACAAATACAAGAACGACAACAACATGACAACACCGGTATCATCCAATCTCGACATAAAAGCTTTTCTCGACCAGGATCAAAAAAAAGACCTGCTTCGGCTATTAACTGCAGGATCAGTCGACGATGGCAAATCGACTCTCATCGGGAGGCTGATGTTCGACAGCAAACAGCTTTATGAAGACCAGCTTTCTGCCCTGGAACGTGACAGCAAACGCATGGGTCATGCAGGGGAAGACATTGATTATGCTTTGTTGCTTGATGGACTGAAGGCAGAACGTGAGCAGGGAATAACAATTGATGTGGCTTACCGCTATTTTTCAACAGCCAACCGAAAATTTATTATTGCCGATACTCCCGGGCATGAACAGTATACCCGAAATATGATTACTTATTGATGCCACCAAGGGAGTAATTACCCAAACCAGGCGCCATACATTTCTTGTATCATTGCTTGGTATCAAACACGTGGTCCTTGCCGTAAACAAAATGGACCTTGTGAACTTTGATAAAAATGTGTTTGATGATATCTGTGAAGATTATAAAAATTTTATCACCCAGCTTGATATTCCAGATGTGGAATTTATTCCACTTTCAGCCCTGAAGGGAGATAATGTTGTTGATATTTCGCAAAGAACTCCCTGGTACCATGGCAAATCACTGCTCGAATATCTGGAGTCCGTTCATATCAGCAGCGACCGCAACTACGATGACTTCAGGTTTCCGGTACAGTATGTATTGCGTCCCGACAAGGATTTCAGAGGATTCTCAGGCAAAATGATTTCAGGTATCATTTGCCCGGGGGAAACGGTAATGGCACTCCCCTCGCGAAAACAATCAAGAGTAAAAGCAATTCCAACGTATGATGGCAATCTTGAAAAAGCTTTCCCGCCTCAGTCGGCAACACTTGTGCTTGAAGATGAGATTGACATTTCACGGGGAGAGATGCTTGTAAAGCCAGACAACCTGCCACGGATGGAGCGGCATTTTGAATCAATGCTGGTATGGATGGATGAAGAGCCCATGGACCTTTCGGTGCAGTACTTCTTAAAGCACACCACCAATACCACTCGCTCCCGTATTGATGCCATTAGGTATAAAATTGATGTGAATACCCTTCAAAAAACAGAAGTTGAAAAGCTTGCACTCAATGAAATTGGCCGAGGAGTCATAACAACAGCTAAAACCTTGTTTTTTGATCCCTATAAAAAGAACAAATTCACAGGAGCATTTGTATTGATTCATCCGGTTACAAACAATACAGTTGCTGTAGGCATGATTCTCGACAAGCTGGAAAGCAAAGATCTGCCGTCAAGAATTACCGATATCGACAAGGAATCCATCCGGCTCGGAAAATCTTTGATTCAGGTCGAAAAACGCCAGGAAAAATACAACCAGAAGGGGGAAACCTTATGGTTCACAGGTCTTCATGGCTCAGGAAAAAATGAGCTTGCTTTCAGCCTCGAAAAAAAATTGTTTGATCTTGGAG
>OBJA01000705.1_pt1 | contig 27343 bp, 28 predicted proteins | sample 1519751 | NCBI WGS metagenome assembly OBJA01 (sample SAMEA3881238, study PRJEB22517) | soil metagenome | biome: lake sediment; feature: soda lake sediment; material: sediment, water from around vicinity | place: India | collected 2013-12-23 | depth 3 m
TATTCTTCTTTAACATGTTGCGCATTACCTTTAGAAATCTCAATATAATACCCAAAAACGCGGTTATAACCAATTCTTAAATTTTTAATACCTGTTTTTTCTCTTTCTTCACTTTCAAATTGATCCAACCACTTTTTACCATTTAAATCAATATCCCTAAGTTCATCAAGTGTTTGATTGAATCCTTCTTTGATGATTCCTCCATCTTTTATTGTTAGTGGAGCATCTGGATGAATCGCTTTCTCAAGATATTCAAAAAGAGAATGATGTGGGTCGATTTGATGAATCATTTCATTAATCATAGAACTTTCATAACGTTTTAATGACTGTATCAATAATGGAACTTGAGATAGTGTCTCTTTTAGATGATATAAATCTTTTGCATGAACCGTTTGAAATGCAATTCGAGAAACAATTCGGTGTATATCATAAATATAGGTCAAGGCTTGTATGAGTGTTTCACGCGGTTGATATGGCTTAAAAGCATCAATCATATCATATCGCTGATTAAGTAGTTCAATATCACAAAGTGGATGGTGAAACCATGACTTTAGCAACCTTGAACCCATAGCTGTTTGACAATGGTTTAACCAGTGCATGAGTGTTGTTTGTTTCTGATTAATGAGTGATTCATCAATTTCTAGATGTTTTTTAACGCGATAGTCCATCTTCATTTGACTAACGAGATGAATCACTTGAAAAGGAATCATATGAACCATCATTTGTTTTTGCGTGTTATTTAAATAATTAAGTAGATGTGATGCTGCTCGCTTTTGTTCTCGGGTTAAATGGTGTGTATATTTGGTATCAATAACATCGTAAAAATCACTATAAGAAACTAAAATGCCTTGATCTTTCATAAGTTTTTTCATATCTTCATCAAAATGTTTAGGAAGTACAATTTCTTTAATCTTAAAACTAAAAATTTGATCGAGTGCATCTTTTTTGTTTAATCCATCTATGATGAAGGATTCACCTGTTGAGATATCAACATATGTCAGTTGATAGCCCTTTTCAGTTAATAATAAACTTCCTATAAAATTATTAGCTGTTTCATCTAAAATACCTTCATCTAGTACAGTACCCGGTGTAATAAGTCTAATAACTTCCCGCTTAACTAGTCCTTTACCAGCTTCAGTCACTTGCTCAACAATAGCAATTTTAAAGCCTTTGTCAATTAGTTTAGCAATATATGGTTTAACCGAATGATAAGGTACACCACACATAGGAACTTTTGCTCCTGCATCACGTGAAGTCAACGCGATTTCTAATACTTTTGATGCAAGAATAGCATCATCAAAAAACATTTCATAGAAATCACCTAATCTAAAAAAGACTATCGCATCAGCGTAGTCTTCTTTAATTTGTAAGTATTGTTGCATCATTGGGGTATATTTTTGTTGATCCATGTTGATCCCCCTTATATTTTTATAGACCTAGTGACTTAATGAAATCATGGAAGAATTGTAGCAACCCTTTTTGACCAATCTTAATATCATTAAGTGTATTATTAAAGCTTTCTAAGAAATCTAAATCAACAAAATATGTAACAGCTCCATAAATCACAAATAATATAATACCTATGAGTGCTACTACAAGTCCTATCTTGAGTAATACTTTTAGAACTTTTAACAAGCCTAACCCCAAATATTTAAACATCTTACCGAAGAAACGAAGTTCACCAGGTAGTTTTTCAGATTTTCCTTCTTGATCAAATTTGGCTTTTTCTTCAGCCTTCTTTTGTTCAATAAAGCGTTCTCTCTCATCGGCTTCGTCATTTCTCACAACTTTTTTCAAGTCTTTAGGTTGACCAATAAATTCAGCAGAATTAATAATAATAGCATCTGCTTTTCCTTGTTCAATGACAACGCCTGATTCTGAAAGTTCTACAGGTTTTTGTGGTTCTTCTATTCTTTGTTCTAAAGGCTTTTGTGGCTCATCTATTCTTTGTTGATTGATAACTACTTTTTCTACTGTTTCTCTTAAAAGTTTTATCTCGTTGACAATTTCGCTCATATCAACTTGACTTTGAACATATTGAACTTCTCTAACTTTTTCAATGACTTTTTGAGGCTCTTCTTCAACGATAGTCTTAACTTCAGCAATTTCTTCTTCAACAACTGCTTTTTCTTGAACTTCATTTTGTTGCGGTTCTTCCTCTTTTACGTCTTCAGTAATCACTTGTTCTTCAACTTCATTTACTTCTTCAACTTTTTCAACAACAGGAACAACTACTGGCTCTTCGACCTCAGCTTCTACTTCATGAACTTCTTTCTCATATGCTTCTTGTGAAGGAACAAAGTAAGTTTCCTTTGTCTCTTTTGCATTAGCTAAAATATACTCAATTATTTCTTCTTTCTTTAATTCCGTTGAGGCTTTAATATCGTGATCAATTGCATAGCGTTGCATAACAATAACAGACATACCACGAATTTGCTTTTCGATTTCTTCTGTAAATTCACCACGATCTTTAATCTCTTTTATAATAATATCCGCTAGTTCGCTCTTTTTTAATCGTCTAGGGACATCGACTCCATACTTAGATCCTAAATCGCGTATTTCTGTCAGTGTTGAACTTTTGAAGAGAACAGGTCTAAATTTTGAAGGTGCTAACCCGTCAATTCGTCCAAAAGAATCATAAAAGAGATCTTTTAATTCTCTATTATAGGTTGTCATATCGGGTAATTCAAGTCCAACTGCTTTAACATGAGCAATGCTTAAATCAACTAATTTCTTCATATCCTTTGGTGGAACTTCTTTATCCACCATATATGATAATATATCCGTCCAAAGTTCTTCAAGGTAATCTTTCTCTAATCGGCGATCATCATAAAAAGGAATAAGATTTTCTAATTGTGTTTCAGAAAACTCAGTAAACCAGGATAAACGATAATTCAACTCATCTGCGAGTGTAAGTCTTGATTTTCTCGTTTCAATAACACGTTCCCTAAGAACTTCTCTTAAAACAAACATTCTAATTTCTCTAGGGATTTTCAAACCTAAATCTGTAAAATATTTCTTGATTTGATTTGCAGGAAGAAAAATGATTGTTTTTAAGATATCATCGATTTGTAATTCCTTGTTTCCTACAGCAATTGAACTGTCTTTTGTTAATTTAGGCATTGTATACCTCCATATGAACTCTTTGTATTCATAATACAATGTTTTGTTGGTTTTTACAAGTTTTTTAACTATTTTTAACCTAAAAAGGGCTTGATTTAGCCCTTATGTTTCCATGTCTTTTTCAATTCCCTCTTCGATTATGTCTTTTATAGATTGTATCATAAAGTTTATGTCGCTTTGTAAAGCCAAATACTCAGACATTAGTGGGTAGTTCTCTATTTCCTCTAGTAGCGCATCATATCTTTGTTGAAACTGAGCGATTGCTTCTGTTTTTTGAATATGTTTAGCATTAACAAGTTGTTTTTGAATCGATTTTAATTGATTCATTTTTTGCTTTATTTCTTTGTTTTCATTTAATAGTTTTTCAATTCGTTTGTAACGTTGTATGCTTTCATCTTCTTGAATCAATCTAATCAATTTTTCTTTTTCGCTCATACAAGTTCACCCATGAGAAACCATGTTTTTGCTAAAGTCACTTTGACATCAACAATTTTACCAATTAATGATGGATCACCTTTAAAATTAATCAGTTTGTTATGTTCTGTATAACCTGCAAGCACTTGATCATCATGTTTTGATACACCATCAACTAAGACTTTAACCTTTTTATCTAAAAATCTCATATTTCCTTTTAAATAACCAGCATTAATTTTGTCGTTTAATAAATACAACCTTTGTTTTTTTATTTCTTCTGGTGTATCGTCTTCAAACTTAGCTGCAGGGGTTCCATCTCTTGGTGAGAAGACAAACGTGAATGCACCTTCAAATTGAGCTTTTTCCACTAAGTCAAGTGTTTCTAAAAAATCTTGTTCGGTTTCACCAGGAAAACCAACGATGATGTCAGTTGTTATAGAAATTCCTGGTACAGTTTCCTTTAACTCGTTTAACACCTTAAGATAAGATTCTTTTGTATAATGACGATTCATTTTTTTTAATATTTGATTAGATCCAGATTGAACAGGTAGATGGAAAAAAGGCATAATGGATTTTCCATCTCTCATCGCTTCCATTGTTTTTCGATCAAGGTCATGTGGGTGACTTGTTGTAAAACGAATCCTTCTTATACCTGTCTTGTCTAAGTCTTTCAATAGATCTCCAAATGTATAATCAGTATCTTTAAAATCTTTACCATATGCATTAACATTTTGACCTAAAAGGGTTACTTCAAGATATCCTTGCTCTACGAGTTCATCGACTTCTTTGATAATTTCATCTTTTGATCGAGATCTTTCTTTACCTCGAGTATAAGGAACAATACAATATGTACAAAATTCATCACAACCAAACATGATATTAACCCATGCTTTAAACTTATGATTTCTAACTTTCGGAAGATTTTCTACTATTTCTCCTTCTTGAGAATAAACTTCAATAACACGTTCTTTTGAAAACATTGCTGTTTCAATATATTCAGGTAATTTATAGATGTTATGCGTCCCAAAAACAAGATCAACGTGTTGAAATTTGTTTAACACACGCTCAACAACATTTTCTTCTTGAGGCATACATCCTGCTAAACCTAAAACAAGATTAGGGTTTTGTCTTTTAAAGGCTTTAAGTCTTCCGAGTTCACCCCATATACGATTTTCTGCATTTTCTCTAATGGCACACGTGTTGATAATGATCAAATCGGATTCTTCTTCATGATCTGTCTTAGTAAATCCCATTAACTCTAAAATACCTGCCATAGTTTCACTGTCAGCTTCATTTCCTTGACATCCATATGTATGAATCATATATGTTTTATTGACACCTATTTTTTGGTGGGCATCATGAAGTTCAAAAGATAATTCTTCAATTGTTTTTTTCGTTCGTTTTCTAGCCTTTGTCAAATCAGGCTTAAAGTATTTTTCTATATCGACATGTTTACTCATTTCATCACCATCACTATTATACATGAAAAAACAGTATGCTTTATACTGTTTCGCTTTCTATGTGTATTCTTTCTATGCTTTTTTTCTCGATATCAATGAAGACAGCATTAAGTTGGCATTGCCCAGGAGCAACCTCATTTGGTATTGAAAAACCATTTAAAAATCGATCAAGGACAATCTCTTTTGTCACACCAATAACACCATTTAGTGGTCCAGTCATACCGACATCAGTGATGTATAATGTACCTTGTGGTAACATTCTTTCATCTGCTGTTTGAATGTGTGTATGTGTACCAACAACAACATCAGCTAATCCATCTAAATAATGACCCATTGCTACTTTTTCTGAAGTTGCCTCAGCGTGTACATCAACGATTACATAATCAATTTTATGCTCTATAATAGCATTTTTCACAGTTGTAAATGGACATTCCATGTTTGCATTCATAAATGTTCTACCTAAAACATTGATGACAAGGAGTTTTTTCCCGTTATAATTGATAGTTAAAAAACCTTTTCCTGGAGCTTCTCTAAAATTGATAGGTCTAACAATGTTTGAGTCATCTATAAATTCAAAGAGTTCTTTATTTCCCCATACCCAATTTCCCATCGTCATTGCATGTATGCCTTGACTCATTAATTCTTTATAAATTTTTAAGGTAATACCACGCCCATTTGAAGCATTTTCTGCATTAACGATAATGATATGAGGTTTATATGTTTTTCTAAGCTCGGGTAGATTAAGAGCAAGCATATCTAAACCAGGGCGTCCGTAGATATCGCCTATAAATAATATTTTCATTTAATCACTTCTTTCTAAAGAAAAGAGGCCGAAGCCTCTTATTTTGCAATGTCAGTAGCTCTCGTTTCTCGGATAACGGTTACTTTGATTGTTCCTGGGTATGTCATCTTTTCTTCGATTTGTTCTTTAATCTGACGTGCTACCTTAAATGTTGATAAATCATCAATTTGTTCTGCTTTAACTAATACGCGAATTTCTCGACCTGCTTGAATTGCAAATGACCTTTCAACACCAGGAATTTCATTGGAAATAGCTTCTAATTGTTCCAAGCGTTTAATATAGTTTTCCATTGATTCTGATCTTGCACCAGGTCTAGCTGCAGATAATGCGTCAGCAGCTGCTACAAGTACAGCAATGATGCTTTCAGGTTCTTTATCTCCATGATGTGAAGCGATTGCATCAACTACTTCAGCTGGTTCCTTATATCTATTGACAATATTAACACCAATTTCAACATGTCCACCTTCGACTTCATGATCAACAGCTTTTCCAATGTCATGGAGTAATCCAGCACGTCTCGCAAGCATTTCATCTTCACCAATTTCTACAGCCAGTTTTCCAGCAAGAAAGGCTGTTTCAATTGAGTGCTTTAACACATTTTGTCCATAGCTTGTTCTAAAGCTTAATCGTCCTAGAAGTTTCACTAAATCTGGATGAATACGGCCAATACCTACTTTGAAAATTGCATCTTCTCCAGCCTCTCTAATGAACATATCAACTTCGACTCTTGCTTTTTCTACAACTTCTTCAATACGTCCTGGATGGATACGACCATCAGATACCAATGTGCTTAATGCACGTTTCGCAATTTCTCTACGAATTGGATCAAATCCACTTAATACCACTGCTTCAGGTGTGTCATCAATAATTAAGTCAACACCGGTTAATGCCTCTATGGTGCGAATATTACGTCCTTCACGACCAATAATACGACCTTTCATTTCATCATTTGGCAGATCGACAACAGATACAGTTCTCTCTGTGGTCGTTTCACTTGCATATTTTTGAATGGCAAGCGATAATAATTGTTTAGAGCGCATTTGAACTTCATTTTTCGCTCTTTCTTCCTCATCTTTGATGTAACTTGCAATTTCATCAGACATGCTTTCTTTCACACGATCCATAATGATATCACGTGCTTCATTAACTGATAAACCGGAAATTACCATGAGTTTTTCTTCTTGTTCTTTTAATACTTCTTCCGCTTTGCTATTTAATTGTTCGAGTTGTTCCTTTTTTTCGTCAAGTTTTTCTTCGCGTAGTGCCAATGTTTCTTCACGTTTATCTAAATGAATGGCACGACGGTTTAATGTGTCTTCTCGCTGTGATACTTTATTTTCTAAATTAAGTACCACTTGTCTGCGTTCACGCATGTCGTTATCAAAATCTTTACGTAACGCGAAAATTTCTTGTTTAGCTTCTAAAACACTTTCTCTTTTCGCTTTTTCAGCTTCTTTTTTTCCATCTTCAACAATTTTTTCAACGAGTTCTTTGGTTGCTCTTAAACTTTTTTCACGCTGCCAAACGCGAATAAAGTACCCCAAACCAAATCCTAAGAACCCTAGCAAAACGGAGATGATGATTTCTACACCATTGAATGCTATTGGTAATAGCATACTAACACCTCCATTTATTTATTTTTAACAATATGATTTCATCAAATTGCATGTTATCTACATACTCTAACATTATAACTCAAAATAGCCTTTCAAGTCAATCAAGAAACGATATGGTTTTCTTGTTTTTTATTGGTAAAAAATAATTTTCATGTATAATAGTTTATGAACACAATAAAAGGAGTACATATGGCATGAAAAAGAAAAAAGCACAAGGAAAACTAGGATTTTGGAGATGGGTGCACAAATATCGATTAAAAATAGTTGGTGTAAGTTTTATCGTTATTGTTCCACTTGTCTTGTTAACTACGATTTATGTGGGTTCTTATACCAATAATCGTAAGATTCATTTTGATCAACAAAAAACAGAACAAACAGTTGTCATTTCTAAATATAGAAAGGTAAACCCTGAAGATTTAACCTTAAATAGTAACTTCTATTATGAGATAAATGATATTAACAATCATTTGGATTTATTTATTCGATGGAATGAGTACCATATTCCATATTTAAATTCTACTACAGGAAATCTAGATTTTGGTCGTTATCGTTTTCATATGTATTACAATGCTAATGAGAATGTAACCATTAACTTTGTTAATGTGACTCCACTATTACAAACCGATTGGACACCAATACGTTCACTTGGTACAGCCATACCTATTCAAACAACTTCAGTAGCACAACTAACCTATAATTTTGATGTTTCATTCAATTATAGAATGCCTGTAAGACCTCTTCCTTTAGTAAGAGTAGATGGCCCACTATTATATCTACGAATAACTTATCAAGTGCTTCTAGATGGTGTTACCGAGAATAAAAGAGCATATATTCAATTTGATCTCAATAATGCTTTCCCAAGACAAGTATTTAACTCAAATTAGCAAAAAAAAGTCCTGCTAGGACTTTTTTTATGCATTTTTATAGATATCTAAATTAATTCTACCATCTTTTATTTCAATAATTCGATCAGCTTTTTCAGCGATATGTCTATCATGTGTAATAATAATGAATGTTGTTTTAAACCTTTGATTAATTTCTCTAAGCATTTCATAAACTTGTTCAGTTGTATCGCTATCAAGATTACCGGTAGGTTCATCAGCTAAAATCAATTTAGGTTGATTGATAAGTGCTCTTGCAATAGCAACTCTTTGTTGTTGCCCACCAGACATGTTAATTGCTAAGTTATGTTTAACTTTTGATAGACCTACAATTTCTAGTAACTCATGTGCTCGATTCATAACTTCGTTAGTAATGGGTTTCTTTGAAATACGATAGGGCATTAAAACATTCTCCAAAGCTGTAAACTCTGGTAATAGATAATGAAATTGGAAAATAAAACCAATCGTTTCATTTCTTAGCTGAGAGAGTTCATTCTTCTTCATACTTTGTGTGTTTTTACCATGAATTAAAACGTCTCCACTGGTTGCTTTATCAAGCGTACCTAAAATATTCAATAATGTTGATTTGCCACTGCCAGATTGACCAATAATCGAGTTAAATGAGTGTTCTTCAATATCTAAATTTAAATCAAAAATGACTTGTGTGGGATTAGGTGTTTTTTCACCGTATATTTTGTTAATCTTTTTGAGTTCTATGATTTTAGGCATTGCGAATCACCTCGATTACCGTAAGTTTTGAACTTTTAGCTGCAGGTATGAGTGCTGCTAATGTGGATGCAGTTAACGCAACCAAAGCTGAAAACAAAATAAAACTTGGTTCAATCAATAATGGGACAACCGGTGTACCATCTGGATTTAAGGCAAATGTTTGGAAACTAAAGAGTAAACCTAAACCTAACAATACGCCACCAATTGCTCCGAAAATACCCAAAATAAAACCTTGAAACAAGAAAACAAATGATGCGTCTTTATCTGTAATACCCATTGCTTTTAAAATACCAATTTGCTTTGATTTTTGCAAAACTGTAATTGCTAGTACTGATGATATACCTAAGACAACTGATATGATAACAAACACTTGAATCATATAAGATGACGTACTTTGACCATTAAGACCTGAAAGAAGTTGTTCATTTAAATCCATCCAGTTGGATGTAATGATTTGATCTTCACGGTAAGTTAACCCAATAGTTTCAGCAATTTGTCTTGCTTGAAAAACATCTTTTATTTGCATTTCTATTGATGTTACTGCATTGGATCCCAATACTAATTGTGCAGTATTTAGAGTTGTTACCGCCCATGTTTGATTAATAACGTCAACTTTAAAATCAAAAAAGTTGACAACTATAAACTGTTGTGGAACACCTCTTAATTCATAATCAATAGTGTCCCCTACTTCGATATCTAATGCTTGTTTCAAACTAATACCTAAGATAATCTCAAAATCATTTTGAGGCATTTGATTACCATCTGTTAGTTTATCTTCAAATTTATAAATTTGCTGAGCATTTGATAAATCAAAACCCCTTAATAATACTTCTTTAGTAGTTAAATCTTTTGATAAAATACCTTCTGGAAGTGTCACATTAGGAACAACAACAGTAATATTTGAATCCATAGATAACTCATTTGAAATGCTTGTGTAATCATCGATTAATCCAAATTCGTCTTTTGTTAATGTAACATGTGAAGATGACCCAATCGTTGTATCTACTAAACTTTTTTGTAACCCTGTAATGAGAGATCCAATGAAGACTTGAACAGATACACCGACTGATATACCTAACACGATGATGAGTGTTTGTCTTTTAGCTGATGATAAAAAGCGCCACGCAATTTGAAGAGCTAGTTTCATTTAGTCGCCACCTCTTTTGCAAAAGCTTTTAAGTCATCAAGTGATTGTAGAATATAATCATATGAAAGTGTTTGAGTCGCATGTTGATTGACAAAAGCTTGACCACCTAAAACGATTTTAATGTGTGGGAAAAAGCGACGAATTTCATCTGTTGTTTGTTTGGTAATGACTAAGTTATATGGATTTGTAACAGATAATGCTACATAATCGGGTTGATATGCACGAAGCGCTGATAATATTTCTGATTTAGGGGTATTCGCTCCAATATAGTTGGCATCAAAGCCTTCTAATTGTAATAAGTGCGTATTCATTATCGCACCGATCTCATGATACTCAAAAGCTGGTGTTAGGACAACAATCTTTTTGTCTATTGTCTTTATTGACTTGAGTCGTTCCAATATGAAAACATAGCTTGTTTCAAAAATAGTTCGAATAACAGATGTGCGAAAATGTTCTTTCCAAATACAAATTTCTTCATCTTGAACACTACACTCAAACGATAATAGAGATGGTGCAAGTAATTCTAGATAAAGTTCTTCAATAGATATTTTTTGATCTAAAAGTAAATGATAACAAAAATCAACTGCATTTTTTTTATCCTCTTTTTCTAAATAATCCAATAAGGTTTTATAATACATGTTCATGAAGTTTAATCTCCTTTTTTCAATACCGACCGAATGGTCGTTCGGTTATGTTGATTATATCAATTCTTTATGATTTCCGTCAAATAAAACACAACAAAAAAAAGATTAAGCCAATTTGACTTAATCTTTTTTGTTAGTTTGTGTAACTAATTTTGAAATGGTCTAAAATTTGTTTGAAAATATGTTTATACACTTCTGGATTGTTTTCTAAATAAGTTTTAGCATTTTCTCTACCTTGACCAATTTTATTACCTTCATAAGCGAACCAAGCCCCACTTTTTTGGATAATGTCTAACTCAGAAGCTAAATCGACTAATTCACCTGTTTTTGAAATACCTTGCCCATAAATAATATCAACTGAAACGGTTTTAAATGGTGGTGCTACTTTATTCTTAACAACTTTAATATTGGTTTTATTTCCAATAATATCAGTGCCATTTTTAATTTGTTCTCCACGTCTTATTTCTAATCGTACAGATGCATAGAATTTAAGTGCGCGTCCACCTGGGGTTGTTTCAGGATTACCAAACATAACTCCAACTTTCTCTCTAATTTGATTGATGAAAATAGCTGTTGTGTTTGCTTTTGAAATAACGCCTGATAATTTGCGCATAGCTTGACTCATCAATCTAGCTTGCAATCCAACGTGTGAATCACCCATTTCACCATTGATTTCAGCTTCAGGAACTAAAGCTGCAACTGAGTCAATAACAACGGCATCTACAGAACCACTTCGAATAAGTGCTTCTGCAATTTCTAATGCTTGTTCACCAGTATCAGGTTGTGACAAAATTAGATTATCAACATCTACACCTAATGCTTTTGCATACTTAGGATCTAGAGCATGTTCAGCGTCAATAAATGCGACATATCCACCATTTTTTTGTACTTCAGCGATTGCATGTAGAGCCAATGTCGTTTTTCCTGATGATTCAGGTCCATAAATTTCAATAATTCGTCCTCTAGGATACCCACCAATACCTAATGCAATATCTAGGCTTAATGATCCCGTAGGAGTTGCATCAATATGACGATCAGCTTCATCACCTAAACGCATGATTGCCCCTTTACCATATTGTTTTTCAATTTGTTTCATTGCTGCCTCTAAGGCTTGCGCTCTTTTATCTTTGTCCATGTTGTTACCTCCATTTTATACTAGATGAAACTTGATGATTTTTCTTTTAAATACTTTCAAAAACAATGTGTTTATTTTTTAATAAATAATCGATACCACTAAATGCTGTAAAGAATATAGCTAAATAAAATAAGATATCGCCAATGATGATTGGTAATGTGAAATCGTTAAACAAAATGACAATTAAAGCTATCATCGTTGTTGCTGTCTTTATTTTGCCATATGGTGATGCTGCAATGACTTTACCTTTTTCTACTGCGAGAAGTCTAATACCAGTAACCATAAACTCACGTACAATAACAATCATAACCGCCCATAAAGGAACGCGATCCGGCATATCTAGCATTAAAAACAAAAAAGCAACCATGACAAGTATTTTATCTGCTATAGGATCAAGAAACTTACCAAATGTTGTAATTTGGTTATATTTTCGAGCAATATATCCATCTAACAAATCAGTAAGTGAAGCTATAATAAATAATATAGCAAAAATAAATGTGTGTATTTCCATCCCCAAAAAGCCAATATCTTTCTTTAAAGGTTCTATATAAAGAAAAATAATCATTATGGGAATCATTAAAACTCTAAGTATTGTTAATTTGTTTGCTGTAGTCACTTTTTCATAACTTCCTTTACTCTAATATATATTTATTTTATCATATTTATATGTTTACTGTTGCATTTTTTATGTGGTTTTGATACAATAGGTTTGCGCATAATAGGAGGTGAAATTGTGGCTAATATCAAACAACAAATCAAACGTAATAAAACCAATGAAAAACGTCGTTTACACAACGCTTCTTTTAAATCATCTGTAAAATCTGCTATTAAAGCTGTGGAACGTGCAGTAACAGCTAATGATAAAGAAAAGGCTTTAGAAACATTATCTTTCGCTCATAAAAAATTAGATAAAGGTCTTGCAAAAGGAATGTATCATAAAAATTTCGTTGCTAGACATAAATCAAGTTTATCACAATTGGTTAACACCTTATAAAGGATGCATCACGGATGTGTCTTTTTTTTAGCTTTTTTCAATTTCTCGTCGACCACCATACTGTGGCAAATATTTAACATAAGATAATTTTGCTGATTGTTTGATTGGATATTTTGGATTATATCCAATCATATTGACATATTTTTCTAGGTTGTTCTTTTCTTCTGCCATGTTGCGCATCACTTCTAAGGTTGCTTTAACATCATCTAAAGCGCGATGTGTATTTGGAACTTCCACTTGATATGTTTTTACTGCTTGATCTAGTTTGTGCGGATAAGGGTGTCTATCTTTATACAATGCCATAACATCTAAAATAGGATTTTTGAATTGATACATGCTATCATGGTACGTCTTTATGTAATATAGTAGAAAAGATAAGTCAAATTGTATGTTGTATGCACATAAAAGTGTATCTTTGTCAATCATATTAAAGAGTTCTCTAAATCCTATTTCTTGAGAAACACCATCGCGTAATAACATTTCATCTGTAATACCAGTAATATTTGTAATAATATCGGGTAGCCTTTTGTCGGCTTGAAGTAAAACAGATAACTCTTTTTTAGTCTCAAAAAAACCATCTTTTTCGATAAGTAATGCTCCAATTTCTATAATTTGATCTTGATTTGGATATAACCCTGTTGTTTCAAAATCAAAAATGAGTATTTTTTTATAATTTTCTAACATGTTAAGCTCCTAACAAATAAAGTTCAAGACCAAGCTTTTTATCGATTTTACCACTTTTAATATCATAGTCTAATTTTGATAATTTTTTGAGATGACTTTCAAGTTGAACAAATGGAACAGCTTGAGCATTTTTAACTAGATAATATGCTCTTCCGCTCTTAATATGAAAATGTTCTGCAATTTGATCTTGACGATAACCTTTTTCAATGAGTAGTTTTGTATGCATCAATTCACGGACTTTGTTAACGATATTATTTAATATGCGAATAGGATCTTCATTTCGAGCAATGAGGTCATAAAAAATTTCAATAGTTTTTGTTTGATTTTTAGATAAAAGCGCATTGGTCAGTTCGAAAATGTTTTCCTCTAAATTTCTTGAAACTAATAATGTTACAGCTTTCTCGTTAATTTCCTTAGTATCATAAGAATAGAGCATCAGTTTTTCAGCTTCCTGACTAATCAATTGAAAATCCAGATTTGTTCTTTCTAGTAATGATTCAATCGCTTCATCGGATATAACATATCCATATTTCTTAAACATGTTACGTACAAATTCCGGATATTCTTTTTTATCCATTTCTCTAATTTTTTCGATAAATGCATATTTAAACAAAGCTTCACCAATAGGATTCTTATCTGACATTAATTCATTTAAAACAACAATTAAAACAACATCAGGATTTGGGTTTTCAATATATGAAACCCAAGCTTTTTTTATAGAATCAACTTCTTTATCTAACTCATTTAGATTTTTAACAATAATCACTTTGGTTTCAGCAAAAAAAGAAACGGTTTGAAGATCTTCTATGACATCATCGCTTGTGTTTTCAAGCATATCATAATGAACGATATTAAAAGGATCAACTTTTAAATCTGCTATTTTCTCTTCAACCGCATGATTCAATAAAAATTCGTGATTCGAATAAAAAACATAAATGGCTTCGGCCATAACCATGCCTCCAAACTATTACTTATATTATACTAAAAATTGAGTTAAAATGGTAGATAAAAAGCCCATTTTTGTTTCTTTTCTGAAACTGAAAAGACAATTGTTCCATGTGTGTCAGTTCGATATATTTTCGTGTTTATGAAAGATAAACGTTGAATGACTTCTTGGCTAGGAAATCCATATCGATTTTCATAACCTAAAGATATAATGGCAACACTTGGTTTTACATGTGACAAAAAAAGTTGAGTAGATGAAGTACTTGATCCATGATGAGCTACTTTTAAAATGTCTGCTTTTAATTGATTACCATATTGATGACTTAAATCATGTTCAACTTGTTTTTCAATATCACCTGTAAATAAAATAGTTGTTTGATGAATATAAACTTTAAAAACAAGTGATGAGTTATTAGCAGTTTGATATGTCTGTTTTGTTACAAAAAACTCGATGTTAACATGACCACATGAAATCTTATCAGTAGTACTGATTCTTTTAACAGGCACTGAGTAATTCGTATGGTTTTGGTCATTTGCACTTATCACTAATTGTTTGACTCTAATGTGATCAACAATTTGATAAGCTTCTTTTGTATGATCACCATCACTATGAGATAAGATTAAGTAATCCAATTGATTTACACCTTTATTTTTTAAAAACTGTTGACTTTGTGCATATGCATCGATGAGTATACGACATCTATTTGATTCGATATATATCGTATCACCTTGACCAACATCTAGAAAATAAATGTGTGTATACTCACTCAATCTTAACGAAAAATAAGGATAAAAAGTGATGATTATGAAAACTGTCAATCTTTTCAGTCTTTCTAGGCTTTTATTTGCTCTAAAAAGGTATATTAAAACAAAAAAATATACACATATCATAAATGGAGATAATGCTGGGAAATAAAAAACAGAGTTATGATGATCAACATATGAAAGTAGTCGAACAAGCCAATCGAAGAGTTTAACTGTCATTTGATCAATCACAGGTAGTAATAGACTACCAATGACCATTAAAAAAAGCGGACCAGAAATTAACCATGTAAACAGAGGTAACAACAAGATAGTCATTATTGATAGTGACTTATAAAAGGGAAACAACACACAAAAAACAACCAGACTAAGTATATATCGTTGATAGAGCTTTTCATATTTAGTGATTAAGGGTTGAACAAGTGTTATAAAGTTAATGATTAGGTACAAAATTAAAAAACTTAAACTAAATGTTAACTCAATTTTATAAATCAAAAGGATTAAAAAGACAAACTGAATTAGATCTAACTTACTAAATTGTAATTTAAATCTTTGATTAATTAAAACAAACACATACATCCACCAAAGTCTTAACAAACTAATATCAAAATGGTGCAAATAAGCAAAAAACAAGCAAATGAGGAGTGCAATTAAATCCTGATATTTGCGATCAATATCACAATAAAAAAGCATTTTTTTTATGATAAGCATCAATATATAAATGTGAATTCCAGATATTTGTAATAAATGAATAAACCCCATTTCAGAAAAGACACGTTTTGTTTGATTATCTATGACAGATTCTCCAAATAAAAAAGAATTAATCCATGTTTGAGAATGATAATGATGAGTTTTATTAAGAAGTTGATATCTTACATACATGATGTTAGCTTTATATCCAATTTTTTCTATATGATGAATACTTAAATATCCTTTAATATCTTTGGATCGATAATATTGATGCGCATTAAATCCAAGTGGAATGGTTTGTTTTCGATAAGGTTTCACTTCAGCTTCAATATATAAAACATCACCAATTTTGTATTGATGATACTTAGCATTCACATTAAACTGGTACTTATCAAATGACAACGTATATGTTTGATAATACGTTTTATTTTCAATACGAGTGACAATACCAGGTTCTTTAATGTTTTTTGGTATGTCTTGATTGATAAATAAAACATATCTTAAACTAATGATTACTAGACTGATAAGAAAAAAAGAAAGTTTAATCCTCTTTCTTAGTTTCCATAAATATATAAAAAGAATAATCCATAACCAGTAAAAATGGATACCTAAAACAAACAAAAAGATAGCAAATCCTTCAATATGAAAATCGCTATAGCGTAAAATATGGCTTAATCTTCTCAAGTGTAGCCACCCCAATATACTTAACATGAATTAAATCGTCTAAACTTGTGAAATAACCATGTGTTTCACGATAGATAATAATAGATGCTGCTCTTGATTCAGTTATATTTGGTACATTTAGCAAATCTTTGAAACTTGCAGTATTAATATTAATTAATTGTTCTGGTTTTTTTTCTTCATGTGTGATGGTTGGTATGTGGATTTCTCTATCTCGTTGAATAATCATGCTTAAACTAATAGATGATAAATCTGCATCAATTCTTAAACCTCCTGCAAAAAAAATGACTTTTTCAAGTGTTATTGAATCATAAAACTGATATTCACCTGGAAAATTAACCTCACCTGTTAATGTGATAAAAAAAGTGTTTAGTTGAACAGGACCTTCATAATGAATATCCATCTTTTTTTCTTTAGGATATAAAATGATAGCACCTATGATGCTACATATAATCGTTAAAATCATGGCTTGTCTCATAAATTACCTCCATCTTATACTACACTCTAAATTAACATTTACTTTAATAAAAAAAATAACCTACTTTTTGTAGGCTATAATGTAATATTTTCTTTCATCTGGTCCATCAAACACCTGGAAAGAAAAACCACACGAAGATAAAACGTCTAAATAATAACGAAGTGGGTGGATGTATTGATTGATATAATCAACTTCTTGATTTATCGTCACTTTATGTCTTAGTTGTGTATGATATGCAGCAATTTCCCATGTATATGGTATAGGTTGATCTTCTGATTCAATATAATTTTTATACTCGACTAAAACTGTTTCTTTATAAATGTCAAAAATGAATTTCCCTTGATAGTTTAACGCATGATACACATGACTAAACACACCTTTAATGCCTTTAAAATAATTAACGACGTCAAACATCATCAACACAATATCAACTTTTATTCCTAAAGGCTTTCTTAAATCATGTTCATAAAGTTCAACAGGTAAATTTTCTAAGATCAGCTTGTCTCTTGCTAGAGATAGCATCTTTGAATCCATGTCCAAGCCAAAAGCGTAGTGATGATGTTTTAATAACTCTACTAATAAATATCCTGAACCACATCCTGCATCTAATATGACATGTTCTTTTTTTATATGAGGCTTTATCCATTGATAGATGATGGAATAATCAACATCCTCCATCAATAAATCGTATATTTTTGAAAACATTATTTAACTCTTTTTACACCTAAAAGGCGTTGATCAAATCCATAATATTTACGATCTTCTTCTTTAAATAGATGAATAATAACGTCGTGACAATCGATTAAAACCCAACTACCACCTTTTCCTTCAACATGTTTTATATCATCTGCGAATAAACCTTTTTTTAAATAATTAACTGCTGCATTACCTTGTCTTTCATTAGTGGTTGCAATCACAAAATAATCATAAAAAGGTGAAGTTTTTTCAAAATCATATACTGCTAACTCTTTCACTTTTAAATCTTCTAAAATTTGAACAATTTTATTGAGTTTTTCCACGGTTTACCTCCTGGTAAAATTGATAAGCAAGTACTTGATCTTGGTGTGGTATCTTATTTTTTCCAATCACGTCTTGCATCGTTAATTTCATACAATATTCAACAGCTAAATCAATATCTTTCATTGCTAAATCAAAGATATATGTCGTATCTAGAAATTTTCGATTAGGTTCGCAATAATCAGCAATAAAAATGATTTTTTCTATCATGCTCATGTTTTCACGACCCCAAACATGATATTTTATCGCGTTTAATATGTCTTGATCTTTAACTTGAAACATAGATTCTAACGCTTGTGCTGCAGCAAACGCATGATACATCACTGGTGCATCAGCATATTTTTTAATAATCTTCAACTCGAGATGACTGATTTGTGTTTCGATGGTATCACACTTAGAAAAATCATGAAATATCGCTGCTATCCCTACCTTTAACTCATCTGTTTGATATGCTTGTGCTAGTTTTATGGATGTTTCATAAACACCTAAAACGTGCTGATAGCGTTTAGGATGGTCATTTAATTTTTTGGCTACAGCTACTTTAATATCATCAATCATATGAACAGTGCCTCCGTTAAACTAATATGTAACCCTTTAGGAACGATTAATTTTATTGTATTAGGACCTGATAGATGGATAAATCCCATGTCAGCAAGTGTAATCTGATATTTTCCTTGTGGAACTTTAAATGATTTTTCTTCATATGTTTCAGCATAAACTTTAAAATGCTTTTCTTTTTCTGCTAATAAAGATTGGATACGAATGTCTTTTGTCTTATGGACGTGTATTTGTGAATCGATATATAAAACGACACTACTTTCAGAAAGACAATAACATGCGATAAGCCCTTCAATAAATAGTGCTTGACGCTCTTTGAGTTGGTATATTTTCGGTTTAATCTCTTGATCAGGTATAAGATTTTTGTAAATTTCATAGGATAAGAAATGATGTAAGTAACCTTGTTGATATAATCCTGGCATATCATAAATCACTTGATTTTCAAAAGTACCTATAAGTGTTTCTTGTGTTAATCCAGCTTTTTTAAATGCTAGCGCTTCTTGCTTACCCGTTAGATGCTTAAATATGGTCGTTTTACCGCTATTTTGTACACCTACTAAATAAATATGTTTTGCGTGAAATGATTGAACATATTCTTTTAAGTGACTAACATCGTGTTTATTATGAGCTGACATTAAGATAATATCTACAAAAGGGATGTGATGTTTCTTTGCTTGTTTTGTCATGTTATCAATTAACACATCAAGATTTGTGCTTTTAGGCAGCAAATCAATTTGATTAATTAAATAAACATATTTAGCATCTGGTTGATAACGATAAACAGGATAACTGAAAAGTAGATCTAAATGCAATACTGAAGAAACCATAAAGACGATTGAATCGGGTTCTAATTTGGGCAAATCTTCAGGGTGATAATGTGTAGAGCCTTCACCATAGTGCATCAAACGATAACAGGCTTGACAATAAGCATGGTCAATAGAAAGAGCATAACCAACTTTCTGTTGATCACTTGTCTGAAGAATTGCTCCACATCCTTGACATTTAGATATCTTCGACATATCTTTTTAACCTTTCATCATATAACTTAGCATGATGTTTTTTAATCTTCAGAAGCACTTTCTTTTCAATCGCACGATTGATTCTAGTCATCCATCGATCGGACTTTCTTTTAACAGCTCTAACAAGTATCGATTGAATGTTAAATCTTGACGCTCCATAAACGTCTGTCATTAATTGATCGCCAATTAAAACCGTTTCTTCTTTTTTTGCACCTGAAAGTTTCAAAGCTTTTTTCAGTCCTATTTTGGATGGTTTTAAACTATGGTATACATAAGGTACGTCAAGATTTTTAAGCGCACCAGAAACACGTTTAAAACCACTATTAGAAATAACAACAATTTTAAAATTTTCTTTAAGTTTATTAAAAAATGCAAGATGTTCATTTGAAAGCATGTCTTCATCATATGCAATAATGGTATTATCTAAGTCAAAAAACAAGGATTTTATTCCTTGCTTTTGCATTTTTTCGTAATCAATTTCAAAAATTGAAGTGACATAGTCACTAGGAATACATTTTTGATACAAACGCATTATTTAATATCCACGATTTCAATTTGGAAAATTCGACCAGTCTCAGTTTTCACTTCAACTTTGTCACCTTCTTGGTGGTTAAGCATCGCTTTTCCAATTGGAGATTCGATTGAAATTTTTCTAGCTCTAGGGTCAGCTTCAATGCTTCCTACAAGATAAAATTCCTTTGTTTCTTGAGTTTCTAGAAAACGAACAACAACCGTTTTTCCAATGTTTACGATATCTTCTTGATTCGCTTTGATTATTTTAACATTTTTGATGATGTTTTCGATTTCTGCGATTCTTGCTTCTATGCGTGCTTGTTCATTTCTAGCAGCATCATAATCAGCGTTTTCTGATAAATCACCTTGAGCACGAGCTTCTTTAAGAGCTTCTAGGTTTTCCCCTCTTTTGACATCTTTCAAGTGAGCTAATTCATTTTTTAGATTGTCGACACCTTCTTGAGTCAGTTGATACAATTGTTTTACAGCCATGGTGTACCTCCTTAAATTTCTACATCATTATACTATAATTTTTAAATTATTGCTATTTTTTTTAAGTCTTTTTGATAAATACGATGATTTGGCATAAGATCATCTAAAAGATTATAAAAATCTTTTGAGTGATTAAAAACGCGTGCATGCGCATATTCGTGAAACAATACATAATAAAGATATTTTTTCTCAAGTGTTGCTAAAAAGGTATTGATTGTGATTTCTTGATGCTTCCGATGATATGACCCAAATTTAGATTTTAAATATTTTAACCTTATAGGAAGCCTATCTATATGTTTGGTTTTGATAACTTCTTCAACTACACTGTGAACAATATCCAATCTTTTGACCATTTCAAAATAATAAATTCTTTTTTTTACTTCATCATAGTCAGATGCTGTTGATGTAACATAAACATGATCGTGTTGAATGTGATAAGAAAATCTCCCATGTGTCAACTTTAACACATAATCTCTGCCCCATAATCGAATATGATTAGGACCTTGTGATGATTGATACTCTGTTAAAGACTGATGAAATTTTTCAAATTTAAAATCTAAATATGCTAAGATTTGTTTTTTTGAAACCCATTTACTTGTTGTAATATGTACATAATTATCTTTGACTCTAAAATAGGTGTTTTTTATTGGTTTATGTTCAATCAAATAAGAAATTTCTTTGTGATTTTTTTTATATGTTTCCATTATTTTTTCCGCAACATAGCATAAGGTTCAACAACAAAAGGTACTTCTATTTTAAGTATTTGCTGTGGATGTCTAGCAACATCTACTTCACTACCATCTATGTCTGTCATCTTTTCAAGTACAAACGAGTTTATGGTTCCATTTGGATGAAACACTTCTAATTTTTCACCTATTTCAAAATAGTTCCTTTGTTCGATAACTGCTTGTTTTGTTTTTGAATCATAAGACTGTACTAACCCAATAAAAATCTGTGTAGGCTTTTCGCTACGCATTTGATAGAGTTGTTGCTCAACACCAGGTAATCCCTCTAAATAGCCATGTGACGCTAATCTGTTTTCTGCTTTTTGCAACTCGATGACATAAGGTTCAAAATCATCTATTCTTTTTAACTTTAAATAATCGTCAATCAATTTTCGATAAGTTGATACAACTGTTGCTATATAATGAAGACTCTTCATACGACCTTCTATCTTTAATGATTTAACTCCACTATCAATTAGAAATGGTATTTGCTCAATAGCCTCTAAGTCTTTAGATGACATTGAGAAAGGTACTTCTGATACTTTAATACCATCGCTTGTTAATTGATAACTCCAACGACATGAGTGTGCACATCCACCACGATTCGCATCACGGTCCGTCATGTTATTTGATAAGCTACATCTACCAGAATAAGACATACACATACCACCATGAATGAAAACCTCGATATCCGAATTAGTTTTTTGAATCAAGTTTCTAATTTGAAACTTATTAAGCTCTCTAGCTAAGACAACTCTTTTCACACCTCTTTGGTACCAAAAGTTTACTGTTGCTGCATTCATTGCAGATTGTTGAGTTGACAAATGAACTTCAAGATTTGTATGTTTCAATGCCATATCAACAATAAAAGGTGAAGCTGAAATAATAGCATCTACTTCACATGTTTCTAATGCTTTCAAGTATGAAATTAATCCTTCTGTATCTTCATTATGAGGAATGATATTCGTTGTAACATAGACTTTTTTATGTCTTTCGTGAGCAAAAGTGGTTGCTTCTTTAATGTCATCTAATGAGAAATTAGAAGCTCTTGCTCGAAGTGAAAAGTCCTGACCACCAATAAAAACTGCATCAGCACCATACATCAAAGCAATCTTAAGTTTTTCTAAATCTCCAGCAGGAGCAAGTAATTCAATCATTGGACACCTTATTTTTGTAAATTGTTTTTTTATAGAAAAAACCATCATCCCATATTTCATCGTAAGATTTTTTTATTTCATCAATTAAGAGTTCATCTGTGATTTTATCTTTATATAATGCTGCAATTGTCATTGCATAAACATCATCTTTAAAAATGGTATCTATAACCATATAATCAATGAATGGTTCAAGTTCATCAAGATGATTTAAACTTGAAAATACTTGACTACGAAAAACATGTGTTCCAGCTTGATCTTCTAAAACAGGATATGGATTATCTTTGCGATTTTCTTCAATGATTTTTAAATTTTGTTGATTATGATATTTATGCTCTATATTATTATATTGCATAAAATTATCAATCAGTTGTCTTTTGCTGTAAAACATATTTAAGTGGCCATGTCCAACCATAAAAAGCTTTAATGCTTTATGTTTAGCAATCTCCTTTATATCGTTTAATGTGATTTCTTTAGCAATATATGCACCATATATGCCTTCAGCACTTAAAAAGTTGACATCATACGTGTTTGTCAATAGTGTTTCTGGATTATAGATGACCTTTGATACGTATCCAAGCACTTTAATACGCTCCATTGCGCCTAAATCAGCAACGATAACACCATCTACTTTTTCAAGATTAATCTCTTTTAAAAAAACTTCTAATGCATCTAGTTGTTCATCTGTAAACATTTGATTACACAATAAAAAAACTTCTTTGCGTAAAAATTTTGCGTTTTTTATGCCCATTTTCAAATCGGGAATTGAAAAACTATTGGTTAGTCTTGTTCCAAACCGATCATGACCAATTAAAAAACCATCTACATAAGCAGATAGATTTTTCATTTGATTAAGATCATAAAGTGTAATTAGCTTCTTCATTTTGTTTTCCTTTTAGATAAACACACACCATCTCCAAGATCATAAAAAATAGTCTCAAAATGAGGATGGTTTGTTAAATACAGTTTGAAAGATTTAAGTTTATTGAGTAATTGTCTAGTATTTCTGTTAACTTGACTGGCATCTAAATGGTGAAAATTAAGATTATCACAAACAATGACACCTTCAAGCTTTAAATGTTTTTCATATTTCTCAAAAAACTTTTGATACTGTGCTTTAGCTCCATCAATAAAAATTAAATCATATGAATCGAGCTTTCCATCATATGTTAGTGCGTTTGCTTCGATTAATCGAACTCTTTGATCGTGATCATAAAGACTAAAATTTTTTTTAGCAAGCTCAATCATGACTAGATCACGCTCGATTGTATCAACTTTACAGCCAAAAGTGGATATAGCTAAAGCACTATATCCAATGGCTGTTCCAATTTCTAATACTTGTTTAACATGATAGGACTCAATAACTTCTTTTAAAAACGCTAGTCCCTCATCAGTAATGATTGGAATGTTGTGTGATTTAGCGTAAAGTTTTAAATCTTTTAACATTACTCTTCTTCGTCTTCCTCTTCGTCTTCAGCATCAAGTTCATCATAATAAGATTGAAGAACTTTGTCTAGCATATCCCATTCTTCATCTGTTTCAATATCTGAAAATGTCCCTTCATCTGGATTATCTCCTGGTTCAAAGATAGCTGCTGAAACTTCATGTGATTCAACGAACTCAAAAACTACATAATTTTTTCCATCATGTTCATGCGTAAATAAAATTTCACAAACAGATTCAACTCCATCTGGACTTGTAACAATCATTTGATTTTCTTTTAGCATTATTTTGCTCCTTTATAATCTAAATAGTTTTGCAGGATAACTACTGCAGCTAATTCATCTTTTTTAAGTTTTTGATTCTTTCTAGATTCCATACCTTTTATCATGGTTTTAACAGCTGTTCTTGTTGATAGACGTTCATCCCATAAAACAACTTCTACATGATGCTGTTTTTCTATTTTCTCTTTCAAATCAACCGATATTTGTCCTCTTATTCCAAGGTCATTATTCATATGTTTTGGAAGTCCTAAAACAATAGTTGACACATGATGTTCAACAATTAAACGATCAATGATTTTTAATGCTTCATCATAATCATTTTCTATGAATCGAAAGGTAGATAACGCCGATGCAATAATGCCTGATGAGGAAATAGAAACGCCTAGTGTTTTACTTCCTAAATCTAGTCCTAAATATGTTTTCATCACTCTTTTTTTATCGCCTCAATCGCTTGATCAAGGTTTGATAAATCTTGTGTTCCACCTTGAGCGAGGTTAGGCTTGCCTCCACCTGAACCATTTGTTAACTCACATGCTTTTTTAATTAGCAAATGAGCATTGTTAAGAGAGCTTTTTGCAATAAATGTTGCTCTTTGTTCAGTGATGTTTATAACAAATAATGTTTCTGCTTTTATTTTATCATAAAGTGCATCAACGAGTTGTTTGATAACCTTGGAATCAATATCATGGACGACAATCACTTGTCTTTTAGATTTAGCATCTTTAATAAAATCATCAAGTCTTGTTAAGACATCTTGCTGTTTCATACGATTCATTTCTTTTTCAACTGTTTTTATAAGTTCTTTAAGATCAGTGATGTATTTTCTATAATGAATAATATCTAAATATGAGCCTATAAGCTCTGGTTCATCTGGTAAGGAAATACTTGATTGCAAACGCATTGCTTTGTCTTTAAGCACTTCTATTTCTTGATAAAGTGGCTCCATAAAGATTTTTACCTGTTGTATTATATCAGTCCCAGTTACACCTTCCATACGATATATTCCGCTTCCAATTGATTCATAAGAACAAATAGCAAAATCGATGATTTCGGATGTGTTTCTCACATGTGTTCCACCACATAATTCTTTAGACCAATCCATATCAACAACACGAACGATGTCTCCATACTTTTCACCAAACAATGCCATTGCACCAATCTTTTTTGCTTCTTCTAATGGCATAAGTCTAATGACAACATCAAGTGGTGTTTCAATAATGTATTTTTTTACGAGTTGCTCAATAGTAACAATCTTGTCATCGCTTTCTGTTTCAAAATGATTAAAATCGAATCTAAAGCTTTTGGGAGACACTTGTGATCCTTGTTGATTTGTATGCTTTCCTAATATTTCTTTGATTGCTTGATGGAATAGATGTGCTGCACTATGGTTACGTATAGTTTTAAGACGTAATTTAGCATCAACAATAGCTAACACATCATCTCCTTCTTCAAAATCACCTTCAACAACATGTAAAAATTGTCCATTAGGTAGTTTTGAGACATCTAATACATGCATCCCATTAATTGTTCCTTGATCAGCTACTTGACCACCAGATGTTGCGTAAAATGGTGTCTTATCTAATACAATACCTTCTTCAAATACTTTGATAACTTTTGATTCTGATTGAAGATGATCATATCCGACAAATTCTGATGCATCCGTAAATTTCAAGTATTGTTCTTCTTGAGCTTTCATTGATCCTGTTAGAGAACGAGCATTTCTTGAACGTTCTTTTTGTTTTTCAAGTTCAATATGAAAAGATTCTTTATCAATTGATACACCGTGTTCTTCAGCTATTTCAATTGTTAATTCAATTGGAAAGCCATATGTATCATAAAGTTTAAATGCCGTTTGTCCTGATATAACTTTTCCTTCTTTTTGAATAGCGTCGAGTAAATGTTTTTCTCCATCGTTGATGGTTTCATGAAATTTTTGTTCTTCTTTTAAAACGATTTTTTTTACGATATCTTTTGTTTCATATAAATTTGAATAAAAGACTCCCATGGTTTTGATAACATCATCAACAAGTAGATATAAAAAGGGTTCATTTAAACCTAATTTGCGGCCATATTTAACAGCTCTTCTAAGTAATCGTCTTAAAACATAACCTCTACCTTCATTAGACAAAATGGCACCATCACTAATCGCAAATGTCAATGCTTTAATATGATCAGCAATGACTTTAAAAGCCATTTGACCATCATATTTAATGAATGTTAGTTTTTCAACATGTTCTATAATCGGATAGAAAAGATCAGTCTCAAAATTCGTTTTTGTTTGTTGAATGACACAAGCAAATCTTTCAAGACCAGCACCTGTATCTATATTTTTATTAGGTAATTCGGGGTAATTTTCACGACTTAATCCTGATTTAGCATTGAATTGTGAAAAAACAATATTCCAAATTTCTATAAATCGCTCATTTTCAATATCTTCTTCGATAAGCTCTTTACCACGTTTGTCATAGATTTCACCACGATCGTAATAAATCTCAGTATCGGGACCACAAGGACCTGTACCTATTTCCCAAAAATTATCAAAACGAGGTATGAGATGTGACGGATCAACACCAAGCTTTATCCATGCATCTTTTGCATCTATGTCATCTGGATAATAGGTCATATAAAGCTTATCAAGATCAAAACCAAACCACTTTGGATCTGTGAGAATTTCAAAACCATATTGAATAGCTTCTTTTTTAAAATAATCTCCGATTGAAAAGTTACCTAACATTTCAAAGAATGTATGATGTCTAGCTGTTTTACCAACATTATCGATATCATTGGTGCGAATACATTTTTGAACATTAGCGATTCTAGGATTAGTAGGTTTTTCGGTACCATCAAAATATTTTTTTAACGGTGCAACACCTGCATTAATCCAAAGCAAAGTCGGATCATTTTGTGGTACGAGTGATGCTGATGATTCAATGCGATGTTTTTTTGATTCGAAAAA
>OBJA01000706.1_pt1 | contig 27333 bp, 22 predicted proteins | sample 1519751 | NCBI WGS metagenome assembly OBJA01 (sample SAMEA3881238, study PRJEB22517) | soil metagenome | biome: lake sediment; feature: soda lake sediment; material: sediment, water from around vicinity | place: India | collected 2013-12-23 | depth 3 m
CCGAACCCACCGCAAATATGATCATCGATATCGGCGGCGGCACCACGGAAGTGGCGGTGATCTCGCTTGCCGGCATCGTCTACGCCAAGTCCGTGCGGGTGGCCGGGGACAAGATGGACGAGGCCATTCTGCAGTACATCAAGCGCAAGCATAACCTGGCCATCGGCGAACGCACCGCCGAGCTGATCAAGACCACCATCGGCAATGTGATGCCGGAAGAGCCCTATGAAACCATGGATATCAAGGGCCGTGATCTGGTATCCGGTGTACCGAAGACGCTGCAGATTTCGGCGGACGAGATCCAGTCGGCCATTGCCGAGCAGGTGGACGTGATCGTCGAGGCCGTCCGGGTGGCCCTCGAGGTCACTCCTCCGGAATTGGCCGCCGATATCGTCGATAACGGCATCGTCCTGACGGGCGGCGGCGCCCTCCTGAAAAATCTCGATAAATGCCTCAAGGAAGCAACGGGTATGCCGATAATAGTCGCCGAAGATCCCCTCTCCTCCGTCGTCCTCGGATCCGGCAAAGCCCTCGACAATCTTGACATCCTGCGCGAGGTGACGATCGAGTAACAGATACTTCCATAAACTGTGATGGATCCGTACCGGATTTGAATCAGCCGGCACTGTATGTTTGCTTCTGAACAGTTGTGATTTGTGCGAAAAAAGACGAAAGCAAAAAAGGGGCGCTCTGCATTTGCATCGATCAGAATTCTCATTCTGGTGATGATCCTGCTTGTTGTCGGCATGTTGCTTCTTGCTTCGATGCTGGGAGGTCGCTTCGGTACTCCGCATCAGCTCACCCTGGATTTAATCGGCCCATTGCAGAGTGCCGTAACCAGGACCTTTTCCGGTATTGCCGCCTTGAAGGACGACTACATCGCCTTCTGGAAAGTTCGGGAGGATAACAAGCGTCTGCAGGCGCTGGCCGACAAGTATCTGGCTGAGCTGGGAGAGTACCGGGAGGCGTATGCGATATACCTGCATCTCCAGGAACTCCTTTCTTTCAAGGAAAAACTGAGCTTCGAGCCGCTGGCTGCCCGGGTGGTCGGCAAGGAACCTGCCTATTGGTACCAGACGATCGTCGTCGACCGGGGGAAAAAGGACGATGTGGTGGAGGGCATGATCGCTCTCGCACCGGGAGGCGTGGTCGGTCAGGTCATCCATGCGGCGGAGCATTATTCCAAGATCCTGCTCGCCATTGCCCCCAGCAGCGCCATCGATGCCATGATCCAGAAGAACAGGGTGAGAGGCATTATCAAAGGCGCCGGGGAAAATGGCTATATCCTGCAGTATGTCCTGAAGAATGCCGATGTCGAGGTGGGCGACCATATAGTCACCGCCGGTATAGGAGGTCTTTTCCCCGCCGGTATTCCCATCGGCAAGGTATCGAAAATCCAAAAAAAACAAAGAGGAATGTTTCAGGAGATCGAAGTCCAGCCCGCCATCGATTTCCAAAAGCTGGAGTTCGTGTTTATCGACCCTACAGATCGCAGGTCGATGCTTGAGTCGATGCATCTGACCAACGAGAGGTAGATGGCGAAAATGCTGGCCTTCGTCTTCTGGCTGCTGGGAATTGCCTTGATAGTTGCCCAGACCACCCTCCTGCAATATTTGCCGATGTGGCTCGTTCGTCCGGATTTTGTTTTTGTCCTCGTTTCCTTCATTGCCTATCGGTTTGCCTGGGTCCCGGGGGTCATACTGGTATTCTCCCTCGGCTGGGTCATCGATGTGGTAGCCGGCATCCACCTCGGCATCTATCCGCTCTCCTGTCTGAGCGTCTTTGCCATAATAAAGGTCATTACCTCAAAACGCTTGATCAAGGAATCCACCTACCAGATACCTCTGATCGGGCTCTGCTACTTTCTGATGCAGATTTTCTTTTACTTCATCCACTCGGTGTTGTTGCCGAATGAAATGCCTGAATGGTCATGGGGGGTTGCAGTTCAGCGCACCGCCCTGGTGGTATTTTCGGCGATCCCGCTGTTCGTGCTGTTCAACAGTTTGTATGAGTATATTCATAAACGCCGGTTGGGGGGCAATATGCCCCGGCGGCGTCCTCCCAAACCTGTCTGAGATGTGGGGACTGGGATGGACCTGAAACTATCTTTTAAGGAAATCGAGGATATCGAAGAGAAGGACGATGCCGCTCTCGATATCCTGAAGAAAAGGCTGCTTGGAGCCGCGGCGATCGTTCTCTTTTTCTTCGCCCTCATCATTCTGCGGCTGTGGATGCTGCAGATCGCCAACGGTCCCGAGTATGAAAACCGTGCTTACAGCAACAGGGTCAGGGTCCGGGAAATTGCAGCCCCGCGGGGACACCTCCTGGACCGGCATGGCCGGGAGATGGTCACCAACCGGCCTTCCTTCAATGTCGTGCTCATGCAGGAAGATTCCCACGATATCGGTGATGTATTGAAGCGGCTGGCGCCTGTGCTGAAGATGGACATATCGGAGCTATGGGAAAAGGTCCGGGATGCTTCGGGGACGCCGCGCTATCTGCCGGTGCGGCTGAAGGAGGATATCGACTGGCAGACCCTGGCGTATCTGGAGAGCCATAATCACGAGTTTTCCGGGGTTCGCACGGAAGTCCAGCCGGTCCGCGTCTACCATTATGAGGATCTCGCCGCCAATATCATCGGCTATCTGGGGGTGATCTCGAAGAAGGAGATGGCGGAGGCCGACCCCGAAATCTACAGCGGCCAGGACATCATCGGCAAGCGTGGGATAGAAAGGCTGCGGGAGGCCGATCTGCGAGGGGAAAAGGGGAAGAATCTCACCGAAGTCGATGCCAGGGGCTTTGAGCAGAAGCAACTGAAGACCGTCGAGCCATTGCCCGGCCGTGAGCTTCGGCTGACGATCGACGCGGATCTGCAGCAGGTTGCGGAAAGCTATATGGCGGTCGGCGACAAAGCCGGGGCGGCAGTGGTCTTGGAGGTGAACACGGGACGCATTCTGGCTGCCGCTTCAGCGCCAAGCATTCGTATCGAGGAGTTCATCGGAGGCATCTCCAGGGATGCCTGGCAGGCCTTGCTCGACAATCCCAGGCACCCGCTGCTCAATAAGGTCGTGCAGGGCATATATCCGCCCGGCTCGACGTACAAGATGATCACGGCCCTGGCCGGTCTCTCCAAAGGGGCGATCGATGAGAACACCACCGTGTATTGCCCCGGGCAGATGACCTTCGGCAACCGGACGTATCGCTGCTGGAAAAAGGGCGGACACGGCACGGTCAACCTGACCAAGGCGATCGGTGAATCCTGCGACGTGTACTTTTATCAAGTGGGCATCAAGGTCGGGGTCGACACCCTGGCGGAATATGCCCAAAAACTCGGGCTGGGGCAGAAGACCGGGGCGGAGATGGAGTTCGAAAAAGAGGGGCTTACGCCGACGAGGAAGTGGAAGCAGAAGGCCCGCAAGGCAAAATGGCAGGATGGCGAAACCCTCTCCGTTGCCATCGGCCAAGGCTTCAACATCGCCACACCCTTGCAGATTTGCGTGATGACCGCGGCAATCGCCAACGGCGGCAAGGTCTATCGGCCCAAGCTCGTAGAACAGGTGACCGATCCGGACGGGAACGTCAATGAAAACTTTGCGCCGGAATTGGTCAGTGAAGTACAGGGCATGGAGAGATTCCTGAGGATGATCAGGACAGGTATGGAGGAGGTCGTTCATGGAAAACGAGGCACCGCCCGCAATGTCGCCATAGAAGGCATGCGGATTGCCGGCAAGACCGGAACGGCTCAGGTGGTGCGTCTCGCCCAGTACAAGGGGCTCAAGGAGGAAGATATTCCCTATAAGTATCGCGATCATGCCTGGTTTACCTGTTATGCTCCGGCGGAGAATCCGGAGATAGCGGTGACGGTTCTGATCGAGCACGGCCTGCATGGCGGCTCCGGCGCCGGCCCCATCGCCAGGGCGCTGCTCGCGCAATATTTCAGCGGTAAGATGGAAACAGTCAAGGCAGACAAGGCCCCCCCGGTCGTCCCTGAACAGCAAGAGGAGGGAGGAGAATGATCCGAATAGACCGACGCCTGTTCGAAAACTTCGACATGATACTATTTTTGTTGATTTTTCTGGTCTGCGTCATGGCTTTCTTCAACCTCTACAGCGCGTCCTTTCCTCCGAAGGATGCGGGCATGCCGCCCTATCTGAAGCAAGGCTACTTCTTTCTCATGGCCTTTGCCGCCTTTGTCTTCGTTATCAGTTTCGACTATCAGGAACTGCTTTTCTGGAATTATCCTTTTTATTTCCTGATCGTCATTCTGCTGTTGCTGGCCCTGGTCATGGGCCACAGTGCCGGCGGAGCACAACGGTGGATCAACCTCGGCTTTTTCAAGCTGCAGCCCTCTGAACCGGCCAAGCTCATGCTGGTGATTACCCTTGCCAGCTATTATTCGCGGAAGGAAATTGTTGAAGGATACACCCTCAAGGATCTTGCAGTGCCGATCGTGTTGACCGGGTTGCCCTTCGTTCTCATACTCCTGCAGCCCGATCTGGGGACTGCCATGATGCTCGGCATTGTTTTCGTGTCGATGACCGTATTTGCGAAGCTGAGATGGTCGACCTTCTTTACCCTGGGGGGAGTTGGCATAGGCCTTATCGTGTTCGCCTGGATGAAGGTATTGAAGCCGTATCAAAAGCAGAGGATTCAAACCTTCCTCAATCCGGAAGGCGATCCCATGGGCCATGGCTATCAGATCTTGCAGTCGAAGATTGCCGTGGGCAGCGGCGGCAGGTTCGGCAAGGGCTATATGGAAGGAACCCAGGGCCATCTCCATTTTCTGCCGGAGCGCCATACCGACTTCGCCTTTTCAGTGTGGGGGGAAGAGTGGGGATTCTTTGGCAGCGTCATTTTTATCGGCCTGTACTTCCTCATGATCATTTGGGGGCTGGTGGTGGCGATGTATGCCAAGGATCGCTTTGGCGTCTTGCTCGCCTTCGGAGTCGCCTCCCTCATCTTCTGGCAGGCTGCGATAAATCTGCTGATGGTCATGGGATTCCTGCCGGTCGTTGGCATTCCTCTACCGCTCTTCTCCTATGGAGGTTCGTCTTTGCTGACGACCATGCTTGCCTTGGGCATCCTGATGAATGTGCGGATGCGCCGTTTCCCGACGGCAATGGGGAGGGATTGAGCGGCCGGATCCTTTCTCTCTGGCTCTATGCGGAACCTTGCTCCCCTTGGCAGACCAGCTCGCGCAAGGCTTGAATGAAGAGGGGGTGGGTGTTGAGGGCGTCGCAGGCATGCAGTTCCATCCCCAGCCGCCTTGCCTGTTTTCTGAAGAGGATGTCGATTTCATAGAGCGTCTCGATGTGATCGGAGACAAAACTGATAGGCACCATGAACAGGCTGCGGCATCCCTCCGCCGCCAGCTGTTCGAGCGTCTCCTGGGTTGAAGGAGAGAGCCACTCGACGGGGCCGCTCCGGCTCTGATAGCATAACCTTCCCTTCCTGCCGATCACCTTTTCGACGGCCTCGATGGTTGCGCGTATGTGATCCACATAGGGGTCTCCTTCGCGGATGAAGGACACCGGCAGGCTATGGGCGCTGTAGACTATTGTCGCGTCGGGGGAGCCGCAGGCTGCAAGTCCTTTGCGGATGTTGTCCGCCAGGGCGTGGATATAGGAAGGCTGGGTAGGCCAGGAGGAGATGACCGTCACCGGCAGGTCCGGGGCGAGCTTTTCGAGATGCCGGCGAAAATCAAGGAGGGAGGAGCCGGAGGTCGCCTTCGAATAATGAGGATACAGGGGCAGGAGAGTGGCTTGGTCGACACCCTGCCGGAGCAGCGTCCGGATGGCTTCGGCAGCAGTCGGACGCCAGTAGCGCATGGCAACCGTGACGAGGAAGTCGCCCTCGACCGACAGAACCTGTTGCAGGGCCGCGGCCTGACGCAACGTTATGGCCTTGAGCGGTGAGCCGCCGCCAATTTTGGCATAGTTGGCCCTGCTCTTCGGAGCCCGCCGCCGGGCTATGAGCCAGGCCAGGGGCCTTTGCAGAAAGGCCGGACCGAGCCTGATGATCTCCCGGTCGCAGAAGAGGTTGAACAGGAACGGGCGCACATCTTCGAGGGTGTCGGGGCCACCCATGTTCAGCATTACCACACCCGTTCTGCCGTTTGTCATAGGCTCTTTTCAAGAGTTATCTGAGGATTTTGTAAAAGAGTCAGTATTGTACCCATATTTTTTCCGAATGGCGAGTTTTCTCAAACGGCAGCCGAGAAAAAGTTAGAGGTGCCTGAAATATTGAGGCAAATCAAGGCCCCATCCTTGCATATGAAGCGGAGCAGAATATAATATTACCAAGAGCAGATCATCTCCTGCCAGAGATTAATCTGCAAAGGGATTGCATCTTACGATGCATGAGTAGAACAATGGCGGAGGGTCATTGTTTGAATCCGTGATGGAGGGACTATATGGAACTGAAGATCGAAGCCCGAAATGTTGAACTCCGTAAAAGTTGGCAAACCAAGATCAGTGAAGAACAGGAAAAACTCATTCGCCACTACCCGAATTTCGTCCTGCATTTACGCGTCAGCATTGAAGCCACCAATTATAAAGAGGGAGGGTATGAGATCAAGCTCGTAGCATCGGTGCCGAACGACATGGTTGTCGTGACCAGGAATGCAGAGACTGTGCGCGCCGCACTGACTGAATCCTTTGATGTTCTGTCCTTGCAATTGAAAGAAATCCAGCGGAAGAAAAGGAAAAGTAAAAAACAGCCCGGTGAAGAGTCAACCGACAAGGTTGGGGTGATAAGAAAGATTTCTCCGCATGAGTCTTACGGTTTCATCATGTCATCGGATAAAAGGGATATTTACTTCCATGAAAACGCCCTCAAAAATCTCAAGATTGAAACCCTCAGCGAAGGCGACAGTGTGGTCTTCGGTGAGACATACGGCGACAAAGGTCCTCAGGCCTCCTGGGTGAAGGCCGCCGGCTGAAAGAACATAACAAAACTGCAAACTGAATAAAAAGAGCCTCGGGCAGAGATTCTGTCCGAGGCTCTTTTTTTGTGGGGTGTTCATGGGGCGGATATGTGGTACAAGTAGCGAACGGCAAGCAAGCGGCAAAGGTGCTGGTTTTGAGCTGGACTCCATGGGGGGATTCGAACATACAGTGAAAAAAGAAATCTATGTAATTGACGGAAGTTCATATATTTACCGTGCATACCATGCAATTGTGCCCCTTTCGAACAGCAAGGGCATGCCGACCCATGCGGTGCTCGGTTTCATCAACATGGTGAGACGCCTGGTGCGTGAGAAGAAACCCGAGCACCTTGCTATTGCTTTCGACAGCCGCGGCCCCGTTTTCCGGCATGACCTGTACAAGGCCTACAAGGCTAATCGGCCGACCATGCCCGATGATCTCCAGCTCCAGATTCCGTATATCAGAAAATTTGTTGAAGCCTCGAATATCCTGGTGCTTGAGCAGGATGGGGTGGAGGCGGACGATCTCATCGCCTCGGTAGTAAAAAACTTCACCGCCCCGGGCCATGCGATCGTGCTGGTCTCGGGCGATAAGGACCTCCTGCAGCTGGTCGGGGAAAACGTGGTGATGTGGGACCCCATGCAGGATAAACTGATGGACCGGAATGCAGTTTTTGTCAAATACTCCCTCTACCCGGAACAGCTCCTGGAGTACTTCGCCCTGATCGGCGACAGTTCGGACAATGTCCCGGGAATCGCAGGGATTGGTCCCAAGACCGCGGCAAAACTCATCTGCAGCTACGACAGCCTTGAGGGACTGTACAGCAGAATCGATGAGATCAAGCAGTCGAAAATGAAGGAGAGGCTTTTAACCAATCGGGGAAATGCCTTTCTTTCCAGGCAGTTGATCAGCCTGAAGAGCGACCTGTCCATCCCCCGCGAGCTCGCCGCTTATGCCGTTCAGAAGGCCGACGACCAGCTGCTGATCGAGATTTTCCAGGAACTGGAGTTCGCCAGTCTCCTCAAGGGCATGGACATCGCAGCACCGATCCCTGCCGACGGCTTTACCATCGTGCGGACCCGGTCGCAGCTGGCCGCAATGGCAGAAGAGCTCCGCCAGGCAGAGATCCTGGCGGTCGATACGGAAACGACGTCGCTCAATGCCCGAACCGCCCGGCTGGTCGGGATCTCCTTCTGCGCAGATCTCGGCCGGGCCTTCTATATTCCCATTGGTCACCGCAACGAAGACGGCAGCCTCGCCGAGGGCCAGCTTCCCGCTCAGGAGGTCTTCGAGGTCGTGCGCCCGTTGCTGCTGGCGGAGGATACCCTCAAGGTAGGACACAACATCAAATACGACATCACCGTGCTCAAGCGGCAGTGGGATATCGAACTCGGCGGAGAGCTGGCCGACACCATGATAGCCGCCTTCCTCATCGAGAACGGCGGCAGATCCATGAAACTCGACGAGCTGTGCCTCGCGCGAGGAGTGCGCATGACGACCTTCGCGGAGGTCACGGGAGGCGATAAGCGGGAAGACTGTTTCGCTTATGTCGAAATAGGGAAAGCTGGAAGCTACAGTTGCGAGGATGCCTATGGCGCCCTGATGCTGTGGCTGGAGTTTGCCCCTCAGCTCGAGGCCAAGGGGGTTATGGAACTGTTCCGCCGGGTGGAGATGCCGATCGTCACGATCCTCGCCGAGATGGAGATTGCCGGAATACGTGTGGATGGCGAAATGCTTGCCACCTTATCCCAAGAGTTCGGCGAAAAGCTCGCGAGCCTGGAAGAGCAGATCTATATGCTGGCCGGTCATCAGTTCAATATCAACTCGCCCCGGCAACTGGGGCAGGTGCTTTTCGAGGAGCAGGGGTTGCCCTATGGCCGCAAGAACAAGACCGGCTACTCCACCGATGTGGGGGTATTAGAAAAACTTGGAAAAATCCATGAGCTGCCGGATATGGTGCTGCGGTATCGGACGGTCGCGAAGCTGCTGTCCACCTATATCGATAAACTCGGTCAGCTGCGGGACCCGGTTACGGGCAGGATCCATACTTCTTATAATCAGGCGGTGGCTGCGACCGGTCGCCTGTCAAGCAGTGAACCCAACCTCCAGAACATCCCCATCCGCAGCGACGAGGGGAACCGCATCCGCAGCGCCTTTGTTTCCGGGGAGGGCCTGGTCTTTCTCTCGGCCGACTATTCCCAGATCGATCTACGCGTCCTCGCCCACTACTCGAGAGACGAGGCGCTGGTCGGGGCCTTCAGGGGTGGGGAGGATATCCATGCCAAAACCGCCGCGGAAATCTTCGGTATTTCGACCCTGCTGGTTACCTCGGAGATGCGCCGGGTTGCCAAATCCATCAATTTCGGCATAGTCTATGGCATGAGCAGCTTTGGCCTTGCCAATCAGCTGGACATCGGCAGAAAGGAGGCGCAGCGATTCATCGATCGATACTTTGCTCTCTATGCCGGCGTCCAGCGTTACATGGAGGAAATGGTGGCCAGGGCACGGAAATATGGGTATGTGACCACGCTCCTGGGCCGCCGGCGCAGTATCCCCGAAATTCATGCAAAGAATAAAGTGCAGCGGGAATTTGCCGAAAGAACCGCGATCAACACGCCCATTCAGGGGACTGCCGCAGACATCATCAAGCTGGCGATGATAGAATGTCGGCGAGCGCTAAAAATGAATAGGTTTTCGGCCAGAATGTTGTTGCAGATCCACGATGAATTGGTTTTTGAAATGCCGCGGACAGAGGTCGATTATGCCACCCCGATCATCAAAACGGCGATGGAGAATGCTCTTCAACTGGACGTGCCCTTGACGGTCAATCTCCAGGTCGGCGGAAACCTGGCGAAATGAACTGCGGATCTGCGGGGGCAGGCGGCTATGGGAAATCCCCTGGCATAGACCATGGAAGGCTTTGACTTTTACCAGAGACACCTTACGAGTATGACTTTGGGTCCAGTTCAACGAGGAAGGGCGCATCCAGCGCCGGCAGGTATAGAGATGTCTGAGAAGAAAGAACTGCAACGGGTTGCAGATGAAATACGGCTCTTCATGCGGTATGCGGTACCCCATGATCAGATGGGGGCGGCGGAAGCCGTACTGAACAAGTACCGGAATAACCTGAAAATTCTTAATCTGCTTCGCGAATACTATCTCGCCTTGCCGGATGCCCGGGAAGAGCCGGTATTGAGGATAGCAAAGCTCATCCAGCATCAGGGCGTATCTCTGCTGGTGGTCACCACCTCCTCGATTTCCTATCTTTATGCGTCCTCCACCCAGCAGAATGTCTGGCTCGGAGAATACCGGACCGAACTGGATCCCGAGGTCCTGGAGTATTTCGACTTTGCAAGCCAGGAGGAATTTCTGAAGATCTGTCTGCCGGAGTCAGAGCTCGAGGAATGCGCCGGAAATCCATGCGGTGAGCCGACGACCTGTCCAGCTTGCGGGGTGAGTGAGGGAGAGTTCCATCTCCTTGGCTGTTCCGTGGAGGTCTGCCCGTGGTGCCAAGGTCAGTTGAGCAAATGCAATTGCCGTTTTGAGCAACTGAAGGTCGATGCGATCGACAAGGAGGAACTACTGGAAGATTTTATCGATCTGGTGACGGCGAAGGGCAGGATTCCCTTTGCACTGGATCAGGTCCCTTACTACCCGGGAACCAGCCGAGGCCTGGACGGCGAGGATCTATCAGGTGAGAGCGAGCATTAGCACTTCAAATTCGATTATTGCTTTTTAAGTTCGTGAAGGAACTTATCCCGACAATGAGGTTAGAAATGCGTTTCTTCTTTTAAGAATGAATTTCGTGTATTTACCCATTCAGCTGTGGGAGGGGATAACAACTTGAAGAATCGTCGGATAAGCGGGCAGGAAGCGAAACCGCCCCATGCCCGCCTGCCGGATAAAGCCGTTATCTTCGCGCCGGATCCACCGCTTTCAGATAGCGATAGAGGTCCGAGTCGGAGGAAATAACGAGCGAGGTATTGGTGCCGATCGTGGTCTGGTAGCTTTCCAGGGTTTTCTGAAAGGCGAAGAAGTCGGGATCTTGGGCAAACGCTTCGCCGTAAATCCTCGTCGCCTCGGCGTCCGCCTTGCCCTTCAACTCCAGGGCTTCCTTGTTGGCGGTGGAAATGATTTCCTGCAGTCTCCGTTCAACCGTACCGAGGATTTCCGCCTTGAGACCCTCACCGGTGGAACGTCTTTCCGCGGCGATCCGCTTCCTTTCGGAAATCATCCTATCGTATACTCTGAGGCGCACCGAATCGATGTAATTGACGCGCTTGAACACCACGTCGATCAATTCGATTCCGTATTGCGGCGTCGTTCTGGCCGCTATCTCGAGAATCTGCTTGGCAATCTGATCCCGTCCGTTTACAGGCTTTCCGCCGATGAGGCTGGGATCGGTGGTTGCGGACATAGTGGCCATCGACCAGTCGGAGCTGCGGATGATCTCGATCAGGTTGTTCTTGTTTACCATGTCGCGCACGGTACCGTTGATGATGTCGGAGAGCAGCGACTGCGCCCTGGCCTCGGTTTTTACAGCTTGGAGGAATTGCAGGGCATTGGAGATTCGCCACCTGGCGGTGGCGTCCAGGTAGACAAAGGTCTTGTCGTTGGTAGGTACCTGGTTGGGGGCCCCATCCCAGATCTGAATTTTCTTTTCAAAGACTTCGGCGTGCTGGATAAAAGGCATCTTGAAATGCAGGCCTGCCGACGTAATCGGGTCGCCCACCGGTGCACCGAACTGGGTGATCACCACCTGCTTGCCTTCTTCCACGATGATAAACCCGTCGTAGATCAGGACAACCGCCAACAGGACGAATCCTGCGAGAAAAAATTGTGCCAGCTGTTTCATATGTGGTTCCTTTGCATTATCGCTCTTGCTGTGGTTTCTGCTGGGCCGCCTGCAGGGGACCTGGAGTGGTGAGGTTCAGCAGCGGGATCGGCGACTGCTGATCCTTGTCGATGATATAAACGGTCTGGACATTCGGCAGAATCTCCTTCATCGTTTCCAGGTACATCCTCGTCCTGGTGACCTCCGGAGCATTCCTGTATTCAGCCAGGATATCGATGAACCGCTGGGTTTCGCCCTGGGCGTTGTTGATCCGCTGCGACTGGTAACCGTAGGCCTCCTCGACGATCTTCTTGGCATCGCCGGCAGCCTTGGGAATGACACGGTTATAATACTCCTGGGCTTCGTTGACCAGGCGCTTCATGTCCTGATCGGCTTCATTGACCTCGTTGAAGGCCGGTTTGACCTGGTCGGGCGGATTGATATCCTGGAACTGCACGGTGGTAATGGTTACTCCGGGGGTGCCTTTGGGAAAGAAGGCATCCAGTACGTTCTGTAATTCGATTTTTACCGAGTTCGCAAGAAGATCCCGGTTGCTGAGAAGATAGTCGAAATCCATATTGCCGATGACTCGCCTCGTGACGCTCTCCGAGATATCACGGACCGCCTGGGTGATATCGGAAACAAAGAAGAGAAAGGCATACGGGTCCGCCACCTTGTACTGGACGATCCAGGCCACATCTATCACGTTGGTGTCGGCGGTCAGCGTCAGGGATTCCATGTCGAAACCGCGTTTGTCCAGCATCCCCCCCTGCTGGCCGGGAGTTCGGCTGCGGAAGCCGAATTCTTCCTTGCGGATACTCTCGACATCCACCTTGTAGAGCTTGTCAATATACGGAATCTTGAAATGCAGGCCGGGAGGAGTCGTCCGGGAATACTGGCCGAGTCTGAGGATGACGCCCACCTCGTTGGGGGCGATCTTGAAGAAGGCCGAAAAGGCTCCCTGAAGTACGACAATGATGAGAATGATCGTCAGCAGTTTGCCGATGTTGGCAAATGGTGAGGCCGGCCGACTCGGCTCTTGACCGTCTCCGGGAGGAGGCGGGCTCTTCTTGTCGGCGAAGAAGTCTTGCAGTTTGTTGATAAGCTGGGCCACAACCTCTTCAGGGGTCTGTGGCTTGTGCTTTTTTCCCCAGGGAGGCTGTTGATCGTGGTTGGGCATGGAGTTCTCCTGAACGTAGTTTTACAATCCCTTCTTTCCGCGAGGTGTCGCATTCACACGAAAATGCGGAAAAAAGTCATAAAGAGCTTCAGTTAGCCTGTTAAAGTAATAATTGCCGGCATTGAATGCAATCTTAAAGGGACAGAATCGGACATCGGTGTTCCGATTTTCGAAAGGCGGGATATCAGGACAAGGCCGTCAGCCAGCACCACAGGACGACGAATGCCGACGACGCACCGAGCAGACTTTGGAGGACAAATGATGCCCGCAGGGTGGAAAAATGTGGCACACGAACCATATTGCCACCGATGAGCCCGCATAACAGGCCGAAGAGATGACCGCCGAGATCGGTTCTCTCTCCTGAAGAGCCGAGAAAGGCGAGAAGCGCCAGACCCGCCATCACCGGCATGAGAAAGTGCAGTCGGAATCGCGGGGTCTTGCCGCTGAAACTCATGGTGCACAGCATCCCGATGACACTGAAGGTGGCGGTGGAGAATCCGACAAAGAGATGTCCCGGCCCATGGGCGATCACATTCAGCAGGTTGGCGGTAGCCGCCGTCAGCAGCAATGCGGCGAGGCCTATCCCGTTGCCGGTCAGGTGAAAGAAGAAATGGAGCAGGAACACTCCGAGGATGCTGTTGCTCAGCAGATGGACAAGGTCGGCGTGGAGAGTGAGCGGCGTGACCAATCGGAAAAACTGGAAGTCTTGCAGGATGGCCCGGGAGTCTCCAGCCCCCCTCATGAACCAGTGCGAATCGGGTTGCCAGTCGCCGGTGACTCCGTACATCAGGACCAGACCGCCGATCACCAGCGGGCCCATGGCTCGAAAAGCCGGGGTGAAGGGTTTTTCACCGCCCTGTAGTTCAAAAGTTTCTCTGTTTTCCTGGGCGTATGCGGCAAGCTCGTGGAGTGCTCTGTCCTTTTGGGAGTCTGTGACGTAGATCTCCATCTTCGTATGGGAAACCATACGTATGCGGTGGGTGATGTCCACCGCGGACAGCACCAGGGAGTAAATATTCAGGGTCTCCGGATCGTCGATTTCGGCAATCCGGACTTCGGCGGGCCGAGTGTGAGTCGGGGGGCTGGTTTGTGGGCGATTCTCCTCGTGATCCCGATCGAGCGGTGACATTGGACAAGGCTTGCGGCCCTTTGAGGGGGCAGGGAGGTCGTGCTCCCCGCGTGTGAGCTGCCCTGTTTACTCGCAACCGGGCAGCTCCAGGCATTTCAGTTACTGTAACTCTCAATCGGGACGATGGGGCCGTATTTTTCCTTCAGTTGCAGCAATTCCCTTTTCTGCCTGTCGTACACTTCGAAGAGCCTGGCCGGGGTGTCCGCCTCTTTGCTGTAGGCGGCATACTGCAGGTCGATGCGGGCGACGATCTTATCGATATAGAGGCTGAACTGCTGAACATAGAGGGACCGGGGATATACCTTGTCGATTGTTTTGAAGAGCTTTGCCAGGTCCTCGTATTTCGGCAGATAGCCGATCGGTGTCGACAGTCCTTCGACATCCCCGTTGGCGAAAAGCTCCAGCCAGCCGAGCCATACCCTGACATCCTTTTTCTCCCCCAGCAGTTTGTCGCCGCTGCCGCCGCGGTTGCCGTGGGTGAGGAAATAATTCAGACCAGCCATCACCGGGCGAGTGGCGTCGGTGAACTTGGGCGAATTGAAGAAGGAGAACTGCGCCTTCATGTAATCGGCCAAGGCGCCGGGGATAAATGGAGCATTTGCCCAGGGCTGCCGGTTGACGCCGGTGGCGCCAACTTCAGTGGCCGTGGCCTTGGAGACGATCGAGGCGCCGATGACCACCCCCTCGTCAGGGTTCCTGGCCACCCAGACCGGCGGCATGGTGTCGCTGTCGCGGCCTGAATAGGTGATCACCTTTACCGGCACTCCCTCCGGTGATTCGGCCAGTTCGGTGGCGTGATTGGCGATTGCCGAAGCCTCCAGGGTGCATCGGGAATTCTTATGGGACATCGGGACGGGCTTGCCTTCGGCATCGGTTTTCCCCTTGTACCATTCTCCCTGGAAGTTGATTCCTCTCTCCGGAGCTTCCTCGCCGTTGCCGACCCAGTAGGGGACGCCGTCGGCGATCAGGACATTCGACCAGATGACTTCGGTGCCGTCGCCCCGCAGGCACTTCATCAAATGGGGATCGCCTTCGAGGTTGACGTCCTCGACAATGCCGAATATTCCTTTTTCCGGGTTGATGGCGCGCAGCACGCCATTGTTGTCGATCCACATCTGGGCGAGATCGTCGCCGATGAAATCACTGCCGACCATGGCGGTGGTGGTTTTCCCGCAGCCGGAAGGCGCGGCGCCGGCAAAAAAGGTTTTCCGTCCGTTCGGTCCGGTCACACCGGTAATGAACATGTGTTCGGAGAGCTGTTCTTCGAGCTTGTAATAAGTGGCGTAATCGACGCTGAACCGGTGATTGCCTTTCTTGAGCAGGAGCGTATTACCGGCATAGGTGCAGAAGGTCGAGAAGGTCGTCATCCAGCTTCTGTCCATGAAAATCCGGGCGTTCGGCACATCTTCCGGGGTGTTGTCGCCTTCGGCATGGACATTGGTGAAAAAGAGGCCGACGCGCCTGGCTTCGGCATCGAATTGCCGGTAGCAGTTACGGTACAGCAGCTCCGCGGAATGGAGAACGTATCCGGAAGAGGAAATCTCGATTGCCGGGATCGCCGCCTCAGCACCCACCGGTCCCCGGCTGTAAAATCCGATAATGAGGGTCTTGCCGGCCATGATCCCCGGCATGAACTTTTTCACGTATTCCAGGGCCTCGCTGCGCAGGACGGTTTTGGCGAGCGAACTCATCCTGTCGCCTGGATTGATGATGTAAAAGGTCTGGTTGACCAGTCTCGCCTGGTCCTGCGGGAGATCGAAATGGATGGTATGACCTTCCTTGGCAAGTTTCTTCTCTTCACCTTTTCTCAGCGAATAATCCCTGATCCACTGCACATCTTCCTTCGAGCCGGTATTGACGAAAACATCGGCCGGTTTGCACATGGCAATGGCATTGGCAATCTTGATCAAAGCTTCTTCATTCTGAATCCGTGACAGTTTTTTGAGATTGATTTCGTCGAGATTATCGGCAAACACCTGCCTTGCCCGGGCGAGATCAGGGACGCCGCCGACAACCTCGAGAATATCCTCTCCTTTTTTCAAATCAAGCATTATTGGCTCCTTCAATTATGCTAGGCGAAGTTCACACCATTTCTGGAAAATATTCAGCCTCCTGGGAGGAAGAGAACGTTGCCATAATAGGTGCTTTTCCCAGTGCCGTCAAGGATAGAAGACGGCGGGAAATGAAATTATTGACACAAAAAGTTCCTGATATCATGAGGATCCCTTTGGGGATCTTACGTAAGGTCAGCCGCTGCCGTCGAACGCCACTTCATGATGTTTCGAGTTATGCATAAGAATTTATGATGATAATGAGAGAAAGCCTAACAATAATATCGTTCTGCCGAAGAGCCGGGAACGATACCCGGTGATTGGGTGATTGCAACTCCCCGGGAATCATGCTATACGGCACCCATCTTGACCCTGAAAGGTCTTTTGAGTATTGTGTCACTCTGTGGCATGACAGAGAGTAACGCATCAGGAGAAAAGGAGATGTTATCTGGAAACGCCGGGGCGATGAACGCAAAAAGGGCTGCAACCCTATTCGGATTGCAGCCCTTGAAGAATCAGATGGTGCCGAAGAGAAGACTCGAACTTCCACGGGGGAACCCCCACTAGACCCTGAACCTAGCGTGTCTACCAATTCCACCACTTCGGCAACGCGGATGAATATGCTTCCTGCGCCGATATTTGTCAAGACTTTCTTCGTGGGCAAAAACAAAAAAAGCGAGCGATGCTGTCAATATGAAGATTTTCACCAGTATGTCGGATATATCAGAGAGGTTTCCAAATGCCTGTGTCACTATCGGCAACTTCGATGGCGTCCATCTCGGCCATCAGCAGCTGTTCGCCACGGTAGTGCGCAAAGCCCGGGCGATACAAGGGACAAGCATTGCCATAACTTTCGACCCTCATCCGTTGCAGGTCCTGTTGCCCGGCGGAATTAAGCTCATTTCGACCTGCGAACATAAGATCGAGCTTATCGGAATGGCCGGAATCGATGCGTTGCTGATAGTTCCCTTCACCAGGGCATTTGCCGCCACTTCCGCCGATGAATTCGTTTCCTCGCTGCTGGTAGGACGGCTGGGGGTCAAGGAACTGGTGGTAGGCTATGATTACGCCTTCGGCAAAGGCAGGAGCGGGAACATTGATTTTTTGAAAAGGCAGGGAGACACCTACGGTTTTCCGGTGACGGTGGTCGATGCCTTTTATGTCCGCGGTCAACTCGTCAGTTCGACCAGGATCCGCGAACTCATCCGAGAGGGGGAGATGTCTGCGGCCAAGGAACTGCTTGGCCGGTTCTACCAGATACGCGGCACGGTGCAGGTCGGCAAACAGCGGGGCGGGCCGGTGATCGGCTTCCCTACCGCCAACCTGAAATTCGATGAAGAAGACCTGGTTCCCAAACACGGAGTCTATGTCACCCAGGTCATCTGCGACGGCAAATGCTATGGAGGGATTCTCAATATCGGCTACAACCCGACCTTCGGCGAGGAACAGCTGGTGGCCGAGACCCACATCTTCGACTTCTCGGAAGACATATATGGCAAGCCGATTAAGGTCAACCTGCTCAAGTTCCTGCGCAGTGAAAGGAAGTTTTCCGGTCCCCGCGAGCTTGCCGAACAAATCGTCAGGGATGTGGCCACAGCCAAAAAGGTGCTGGCCGAACAGCGGCAGGAGCTTGCCCAATCATGCGAGCAACAGTTTTAGTACCTTAGTGCCTTTGAGATTCGTTTCTTGCTTTTTAAGAACGGAAGTCGTGAAGGCACTTCCCCCCTTGCCGTATGAGGGTATTAACTACCCTTGGTGTGCGGGCGCCAGCCCGCATGAGCCTTGTGAATGAGGAGGCGCTGCCGAGGATTTTCTTCTTGCAAGTAAGCTCAGGGTGTCTATAGTGTAGGCGCTCATTATTCCGGACAGCAGGCGAACCTGCAGGCTCGCTGCCTTGACCGGTACTGCCTGAAGATGAGCAAGTCGGGTGGATGTTGTGCTGCCGGACAAAGGGTGTCTCGCATCGCGATCAGTAAAGTTGCCAATTATATAGAGGGAAAGTTATGTCTGAACAGTTGCAGGAAGATCTGCCTAAGGTAATCGAAGAATTAGAAAAAAAATGCGTAGAGCATCCTCAGTCCGTCATGGCATTTCATCACCTCGGGCTGGTTTACATGAAAGCCGGACGAATAGCAGAGGCCGTAAAAGCGCTGGAGAAGGCGATCGAACTGGATAATCTCAGCAGCGAGAGCATGATCAACCTCGGCGCGATTCATTTCGGCCAGGGGAATCTGGATAAGGCGCAGGAACTGAATGAAAGGGCACTCTCTGTAAACTCCGAAAGCGCTCAGGCCCACGCCAACCTGGGCCTCATCTGGCAGCAGCGCGGAGAGTTCGAAAAGGCCATCGCCTCTTACGAGAAGGCGATCAAGCAGGATCCGAAACTGGCCAGCGCCTGGATGAACCTGACTTCGGTTCTGACCATGAAGGGCGAGGACGATAGAGCGGTGCTTGCGGCTCGCAAGGGTCTCGAACTCGATCCGGATTCGCCGCTGGGCCATAATAACCTCGCGGTAGCCCTCTATTTCAGCGGGAAGTATGCCGAAGCCGGGATTCATATGGAAATGGCCCGGGAGTTGGGATACTCCGTCGATCCCAACTTTGTGGCAAGAATGCAGGAAAAACTGGGGTAAGGCCCGCAAGCAAGATCCAGAGAAAGTGAGCCATGCCTCAGGAAAAGATAATAGTACGGCCCTGGTGCCCGTTCTGCGGCCAGAAGGTCGGCCGGGCCACCAATGCTCCCGTCCGCAAGATGAACGAGTTTCCCGTGGGCCGCTGCCAGTGCGGGGCGGTCTACACCTGTGACGCCACCGGCCACAACGTCGGTGCGGCGATTGTCGAAACCCTGGTCTATGCCTGCGACGACAATGCTGATTTTGCCTGGGAACTCATGCCCGAAGACGACTACCTTACCGGCCGGATCGAGAATTACGACGAGATGAGCCATCAGGTCATCGCCACCAAGAACATCGACGGACGGGCGGTGCGCGGGGTTCTCTATTTTGTCCGGCTGCACACCGACATCCAGGACCTCTCGCGGCGTGTCAAGGAGAAAAAGGAGCAGATCCTCGAAAGCAGCGTCCCTTCGCTGCACAGTGAGGTTGTCGTCGAGCCGGCACCCGATGCCAAGCGGGTACGCAAGAGGGCCGACAAGGTGTTGGTCAGGCAACTGGTGGACAGCGAAGACATCGACGAGCTGGTCGCACTCTGCTTTGACGATAGAAAAACCCTCAGGTTCATGCAGCGCCTGCTGTACAACCCGGCGGAGGCCGAGCGCTGGCGGATCGCCCATGTCATCGGCCGGGTTACCGCCAGGACCTCCACCCGCGAACCGGGTCCGGTCTCCGAACTCCTGCACCGCCTCTTCGAGGCCTGTTCGGATTCGGCGGCAACCCCCTGGGGAATGGTCGAGACCATCGGCTATGTAATATCCATGCGGCCCGACATCTTCGGGGCCTTCGCCCGCCATCTGCTGGGCTATCTCGGAGAGGATTCGACGCGTAACCAGTCGCTGTGGGCGTTGGCGGAAATCGCCGGAAAAAGGCCGGATCTGATCCGCAACACCCCGTTCTACAACCTCTTTCATTTCCTGCAGCACCCGGACCCCCAGGTGCGTGGACAGCTGGCCAGACTTTTGGGGCGGATAAAGGCCACCGAAGCGGGCATCCAGCTCATGCAACTATGCAATGATCAAGCGGAATTTACCTACTGCCGGGAAGGCCGGCTGGTGACGGCCACCGTCGCCGAGGCGGCGAAAGAGGCGGTACGGGCGATACACGGAGGAACCACACAATGAGCAACAGCAAGCTGCAACCTTTGAATGCCATAGCTCCCGTTGGCGTTCAGACCGGAGTTGCAACGGATGAGATAGCCAAAGAGTACGAAGAGGGGAAAAGACTTTTCGAGCGGCAGGAATACGGCCTTGCTGCGGTTGCGCTGCACAACGCCCTGCTGGCCTATGAAGAGAAGGGGGATGAGGCTGGAGTCGCCAATGCCAGCAATCAACTGGGTCATGTCTGCCTTGCCCGCCAAGATTACCAGAGTGCGCTCAAGCACTACGGGCGGGCCTTGCAGGTCTGCGAAAAAGTCAACGACCGCATGAGCATCCTCGCAGTGCTGAAAAAGATTGTTACGGCGCAAAGAGGACTTAAGCAGTATGATAAAGCTGTAGCCGCATGTCTCGATATGCTCGATCACTATCAGGATAACCGGGATCCGCAGGGCAGTGTAACGACCCTTGAAGAGATGGCGGAAATCTACCTCAGTGCCGGGCAGAGAGAAAGAGCCGCGGACACCTATCGCACAATGGCCTCAATTCACAGGAACTTCCGGCACGACAACATAGCAGCCGGGTATCTGCAGAAGGCGGCCGAGCTCGAAGGCGACACCCGATTGCAGTAAAGCTGGATCTTATGTTTACGGGGATTATAGAAGGGATCGGCAGGATTGTCGGCAAGCGCACGGCGGGAGGCGGTATGGTCTTTGACCTGGAAGCCGGCTTCGAGCTGACGGATCCAGTGGAAGGTGAATCGATCGCGGTCAACGGTGTCTGTCTTACCGCCTATTCGATCCGGGCGCGAAGATTTTCGGCCGATGTCTCGCCGGAGACCCTCTCCCGCACCAAGCTCGGTTCGCTGGGCCCCGGCGACCACGTCAACCTGGAACGTGCCCTGAAGCTCTCCGATCGCCTGGGAGGTCACATCGTTACCGGCCATGTCGACTGTATGGCGACCGTCACCAGCCGCAAGGAGACCGGCTTGTACACCGTCTTCTCCCTTTCCATCCCCAGAGAGCAGGAGCGATATATCATCGAGAAAGGGTCTATCACCATCGACGGGGTGAGTCTCACGGTCAACAGCTGCGGGTCGGGCGCCTTTGCCGTCTCCATCATTCCGCACACGTTGAAGGTGACAACCCTGGGGGAACTGAAGGTTGGCAGCAAGGTCAACATCGAGGTCGATCTGATCGGAAAGTATGTCGAGAAGCTGTTGTCGCCGAGGACTGGACCGGAGACCGGGGACAGTGGCGAGGGCCTCAACCCCGCTTTTCTCGCCAGGCACGGGTTCCTGTGATGCAGGAGAAAAAGGGAGAGAAAATTTCCAATACCAATGAATGTGAGTGGATTTATGGCTGTCAGTGCTATTGAAGAGGTAATCGAGGATATAAAAGCCGGGAAGATGATCATCCTGGTTGATGATGAGGATCGCGAAAACGAAGGCGATCTTTATATGGCAGCCGAGATGGTGACTGCGGAAGCCATCAATTTCATGGCAATGTACGGAAGAGGGCTGATCTGCCTGACCCTGAACGGCGAAATGGTCGACAAACTGGGCCTGCCGATGATGGTCAACAACAATACATCTCCCTACGGCACCGGCTTCACGGTCAGCATCGAGGCCAGATCGGGCGTATCCACAGGTATTTCCGCGGCCGACAGGGCCCGGACCATTCAGGTGGCGGTGGCCCCGGATGCCAAAGCGTCCGATCTGGTGAGCCCCGGCCACATCTTTCCCCTGCGCGCCAGGGATGGCGGCGTGCTGGTGCGAACCGGTCAGACCGAAGGTTCCGTCGATCTGTCTCGCCTGGCGGGCCTGCGCCCGGCCGGGGTCATCTGCGAAATTATGAACGAAGACGGCTCCATGGCCCGGATGCCGGATCTGGAGAAATTTGCCGCCAGACACGACCTGAAAATCGCCACCATCGCCGACCTGGTCGCCTACAGGCTGCGTCAGGACACCCTGGTGAAGAGGGCGGTCGAAGCCCGGGTGCCAACGAGCCATGCCGGAGAATTCAGGGCGATAGTCTACACCAATTCCGTGGACAACCTGGAGCATATCGCCCTCGTCAAGGGCGATATCGGCCAGAGGGAGAGGGTTCTGGTCCGGGTGCACTCGGAATGTCTGACTGGTGATGTTTTCGGCTCATCGCGTTGCGACTGCGGGCTGCAGTTGAATGCCGCCATGAAGATGATCGAGCAGGAAGGGTGCGGCATTGTCCTCTATATGCGGCAGGAAGGTCGAGGCATCGGGTTGATCAACAAGCTCAAGGCTTATTGTCTGCAGGACGAGGAGGGGGTCGATACCGTCGAGGCCAACCACCGGCTGGGCTTCAAGAGCGATTTGAGGGACTATGGCATCGGCGCCCAGATATTGCGGGATCTCGGGGTCAAGAAGATGGCGATTCTTACCAATAACCCGAAGAAGATCGTTGGCTTGGAAGGCTACGGCATCGAGGTCGTCGCCAGGTATCCGCTGGAAATGCCGGCGAGCAAGGAAAACATGGGATACCTCCTGTGCAAGCGAGACCGGATGGGTCATCTTATCGAAGTCGACGACTCGCCCGAGCCGGATAGCGAATTGACTGTTTAAATTTTTCTTGGTGTGAGGGTAATGGCAAATTTTATCGAAGGAAATCTCAAGGCAGACGGCAAAAAATTCGGGATCGTCGTCGCAAGGTTCAATTCATTTTTAAGTGAAAAGCTTCTGGAGGGAGCGTTGGACAGTCTGCTGCGGTCCGGAGCCCTCGGGGAAGATATCGATGTAATCAGGGTGCCGGGAGCCTTCGAGATCCCTCTCGTCGCCAAGAATCTCGCCGGTTCCCAGAAATACAACGCGGTCATTGTCCTGGGCGTGGTCATTCGTGGCGCAACTCCGCATTTCGATGTGGTCGTCAGCGAAGTGTCCAAGGGTACTGCCCTGGCTTCTCTTGAAACCGGGGTTCCGGTTCTTTTCGGCGTCCTGACGACCGAAACCATCGAACAGGCTATCGAACGCAGCGGCACCAAAGCGGGAAACAAAGGCGCTGAGGTGGCCGTCGCCGCAATTGAAATGGCGAACCTCATGGAACAGCTGCACTGATCCATTTGCGGTATAGTCATTTTCAGCTTGCCTCCTCTTGGGATTCCTGGAGAGGCAAGCTATTCTTTTTCAGATAAATCTATTTGGCGAAATTAATGGGCACACGCCGAAATTCACGGGAGGTCGCTCTCCAGTTCCTCTACCAGGAAGATCTCACTCTCGGACCCGATCAACCGTATGGCTACGATCTCGCCGAGCGATTCGAATTATTTTGTTCGCTTTTTCAAGTGAACAGGAAAGCTCGTGGCTATGCCTTTGAACTCCTGCAGGGCGTCTGCGCCGAGATCGAACGTCTCGATCGGCTGATAGGGGAGACGGCGGCCAACTGGCGCCTGGAACGGATCGCCCCCACTGATAGAAATCTCTTGCGCATCGCCGCTTACGAGATGATGGCAAGGGACGATGTCCCGCCTCAGGTGGCAATAAACGAAGCCGTGGAGATAGCCAAACGATTTGCCGGTGAGGAATCACCGAAATTCATCAACGGCATCCTCGATTCCATCAAGGACCGCCTGGGACGTTCATAAACCGCCTGTTTGGCCATTCCTTGCATTTCCATGGAATTCCTTGTACACCTTGTGCCGGAAGATCTTTATGGGTAAACATCAGGAGTGGCAAAAGTATTATCATGGCGCAACAACCGGATACGTCCAGACCGGGTTTGAAACAGGAAGCTCTCGCCGTTTTAGGGGTCTTCATTTCTCTTTTTCTCTTCCTGAGCCTCATCTCCGTCAACCTCTCGGCAGAAGAAAACTGGTGCGGTGAAATAGGTCAGTTTATCGCCCGAGGGCTGTTCGGATTTGCCGGTGTGGGCGCTTATCTCCTGCCTTCCCTGCTGTTGCTTCTGTCCCTTCTCTGTTTTGGACCGAAAATGTCTTTCAGCCGGCTTCCGCACATCATGGCGGGCCTGACCGGCGCGCTGATTTCTTTCTGCGGCCTGCTTTCATCGCTGGTCATCTCCGATCCCACCTATTTCAGTGCCGGGGGCTTCCTGGGGAGGACCGGGTTTTCCGTATTGAATCCGGTGGTGGGAGATGGGGGGACTATTCTGTTTTTCCTCCTGATTTTCATGGTTTCACTCATGTTGTCGACCCAATTTTCCCCCTACAAGCTGATAATTTTCATAGGAGGGGCTATCAGGAAGGTACGGTTGGTACCGCAGGCCGCTGTCGATCGGCCGGAAAAAAATGTCGGAGGCTCAAAAAATCACTGTAAAAATAAAGGAAAACAAGATATTCCCGAAAAAACCCCCGCTGTGCAGGAGGTTTTTCCGACTGTCGTTGTTCCTGAAGTCAAAGAACCGGTATCGGTTGCCAATAAGGTTGCAGAAAACCTGGATTTTGCATCAAAACCTGTCGCCAGAGGGGATTGGCGGCTGCCTCCATTGGCACTCCTGAACAAAGGGAATCATGTTCAGAAAAAGACCGATAATGAGGTTTATTATAGAATATCCAAGCAGTTGGAGGAAAAACTCGAAAACTTCGGCGTATCCGGCAAGGTCGTTGGGATCTCCCCCGGGCCGGTGGTCACCACGTACGAGTACGCACCTGCCCCGGGTGTAAAGATCAACAAGATCGTTGGACTGGCCGATGACCTTGCCCTGGGTCTAAAGGCCCAGTCGGTTCGAGTGGCAGGCTCGGTACCAGGCAAGGCCGCACTGGGCATCGAAATTCCCAACGAAGCCAGACAGATTGTCTATATCCGCGAACTCATAGCGGCAGAAACATATCGGGAGCACTCCCACAAGTTGTCCATCGCCCTGGGGTTGGACGTGGTGGGCAACCTGGCTATGGCCAATCTCGCCAAGATGCCCCACCTGCTCATCGCCGGAGCGACCGGGGCAGGCAAGAGTGTCGGCATCAATACCATAATTGCTTCGATTTTGTATAACGCCACACCCGAGGAGGTGCGATTCCTCATGGTCGATCCGAAGCGTATCGAACTTTCAGGATATGAGGGCATCCCTCACCTTCTTCATCCGGTGGTCGTAGACCCAAAGCTTGCGGCCAGGGCTCTCAATTGGGTAGTTCGGGAAATGGAGCGCCGCTATCGCCTGCTCGAGGAGGCCCGGGTAAAGAGCTTCGACTCCTACAACGAAGCGCATAGCGAAAAGATGCCGTATATAGTGGTAATTGTCGATGAACTCGCCGATCTCATGATGGTGGCCTCGAAAGATGTCGAAACTTCCATCGCCCGCCTGGCCCAGATGGCGAGAGCGGCCGGGATTCATCTCATTCTGGCGACGCAAAGGCCATCTGTCGATGTCCTGACAGGACTGATCAAGGCAAATTTCCCTACCAGGATTTCCTTCAAGGTATCGTCCAAGATAGATTCCAGGACAATCCTCGATACTTCCGGTGCCGAACATCTCCTGGGGGCCGGAGACATGCTCTTCCTCGCGCCGGGCACCGCCCAGTTGAAGCGCATTCACGGGGCCTACATCTCGGAGAAGGAGACATCGGACATCGTCCTGTTTTGGAAAAAGCAGGGAACCTCCACCTACGATGAGGCAATGATTCAAGAAATAGAAAATGAAGAGGATCAGGACAGCCTTGAAGGAGGAGATGAGGCGGATGAAAAGTACGATGAGGCTGTAGCTCTGGTCACACAGACAGGGCAGGCCTCGATCTCGATGGTCCAGAGAAGGCTGCGGGTGGGATACAACCGTGCGGCGAGGATGATCGAGATGATGGAAAAGGAAGGGGTCGTGGGACCGGCTGACGGAGCGAAGCCGCGGGAGGTGATTGTGCGCAGTGACTACACTTAGGCGTACCCCTTGTATTGTGGAATTCTCTTGACAATTTGCGGGCGACCAATTAAAAGAAACTCTTATGAAAAAATGAGTAGTCATTCAGTCTTATGGCCTAAAGGCTAGCTGTTGTTTTTGAGATTTCATGTCGTTTTGCTTGGTTGCCTCCGCTCGTTTGGAGCGAGGGTGAGCAAGTGTTTTTTTGCTGTAAATAGTTTCAGTGGATCCTGTCGGTTCAGGGTCACAACAGTTAATGCAAAAACTGAGGAGGTAGTTGAATGCCAAGTTATGTAGATCCTTCCAAGTGTGATGGCTGCAAGGGTGGAGACAAGACCGCATGCATGTACATCTGTCCCAACGACCTGATGGTTCTGAACGTTGAGGAGATGAAGGCTTACAATCAGGAGCCGGATGCCTGCTGGGAATGTTACTCCTGCGTCAAGATCTGCCCGCAGGGCGCGATCTTCGTCCGTGGATATGACGACTTTGTTCCGATGGGCGGCCAGGTTCATCCCATGAGATCTTCTGACTCCATTATGTGGACCGTCAAGTTCCGTAATGGCAACATGAAACGTTTCAAGTTCCCGATCCGTACCACCGCTGAGGGTGCTGCCAATGCTTATGTCGGTCAGAAGGGAGCCAATCTCGATGACGAGTGCCTGTTGCTCGAGAGCGCGCTTCCTACCCCCACCAAATAAGCAAAGTTAGAAACTTTTAACTGAAAAATCTTTATTAAGGAGATTTGAAAATGGCATTACCAAACAAACCAAAAGGTGAACTCAAGGCCGTGGTGAACCCTGAGGTGGTCGAGCATGATGTTGACATCCTCATCATCGGTGGTGGTATGGCAGCGTGCGGCACCGCTTTCGAGATCAAGAAGTGGGCTCCCGAAGACATGAAAATCATCCTGGTCGACAAAGCTGCTCTGGAGCGTTCCGGTGCCGTTGCCCAGGGTCTCTCCGCCATCAACACCTACATCGGCGAGAACCCGATCGAGAGCTACGTGAAGATGGTTCGTAACGACCTGATGGGCGTTGTCCGCGAAGACCTGATCTATGACTGCGGTCGTCATGTTGACGAGTCAGTCAAGCTCTTTGAGGAATGGGGCCTGCCGATCTGGAAGAAAGACGCCGACGGCGAAAACCTCGACGGCGCCAAGCCCGCCCCGACCCTGCGTCAAGGCGGACAGCCGGTTCGTACCGGTAAATGGCAGATCATGATCAACGGCGAGTCCTACAAGTGCGTTGTTGCCGAGCCGGCCAAAACCGCTCTCGGCGCCGACAATATCATGGAGCGTATCTTCATCGTCAAGCTGCTCCTCGACAAGAACAAGCCGAACCAGATCGCCGGTGCTGCCGGTTTCTCCACCCGCGAAAACAAGGTTCACATCTTCCGTTGCAAGGCAGCTCTTGTTGCCTGCGGTGGCGCTGTAAACATCTTCCGTCCGCGGTCCACCGGTGAAGGTAAAGGCCGCGCCTGGTATCCTGTATGGAATGCCGGCTCCACCTACACCATGTGTGCCCAGGTTGGCGCAACCCTCACCATGATGGAAAACCGCTTCACCCCGGCCCGCTTCAAGGATGGTTATGGCCCGGTTGGCGCCTGGT
>OBJA01000707.1_pt1 | contig 27331 bp, 15 predicted proteins | sample 1519751 | NCBI WGS metagenome assembly OBJA01 (sample SAMEA3881238, study PRJEB22517) | soil metagenome | biome: lake sediment; feature: soda lake sediment; material: sediment, water from around vicinity | place: India | collected 2013-12-23 | depth 3 m
AGTAACGGTTATAGGTAAAGTACTAGATTTACCGGATCCGGTGGATCCTGTTGATCCTGTTGTTAAAACAGCTCTTCTAGCTAAGATAGTAGAAGCAGAAGGTATTAGAGATGCTGCTTCATTTGGAACTCAACCGGGACAATACCCTGTATCTGCTGGTATGACGTTTGAAAATGCTATTTCTGCTGCTCAATTTGTAGCAAATAGTACTACAGCAACACAAGCTGAGGTTGACCAAGCGGTGTTAGATTTAGATGCAGCAATAGCCGCATTTGAAGCATCTGTTAATCCGGAACCAAGTGTAGATGTAACGGCACTTACTGCAAAAATTACTGAAGCTAATACTACCTTATCTTCGGCTTCAATCGGAACCTTAGAAGGTCAGCATCCGCAAAGTGCTGCTGATGATTTAAGTACTGCAATTGCAACAGCTCAAGCTTTAGTTAATAACCCAACTACACAAGCTGCGGTTAATAATATGGTTACAACACTTAATACAGCTATTACTACATTCTTGCAAACAACGAATCCTCCGGTTGGAGCAAATACGCTTATTGCCGACTGTGAAGATGAGAATGTGACAAAACTTCAAACATACTGGTATTCGTATGCTGCCGGTGCAAGTACAATTACTCCTTTGGCGAGTGAGACCGTTCCATTTACTATGACAGCAGGTGGGGCTAACGGCACCGCTCATGCGGCTGTTGTATCCGGTAATCTTGTTACACCGGGAGCCCCTGCGTATGAATCTGCAGGTATTGGTTTTGCTCTTGCTGAACCCGAAGCTGATTATGACTTAACCGGTGCTACCGGAATATCATTCTACCATAGAGGTGATGCTGTGAACTTTAGTGTTATTATTTCTTCTACGGTACAGGATGCTGGACATGATTATAGTTATGCTGTTCCAGCTTCTGCTAACTGGCAATTAGTAACGGTTAATTTCCCTGGAGAAGGAACACCTGCTATTTCTCAGCCGGGTTGGGCTCCTGCTACTCCTTGGGATGCGTCAAAAGTTACTAAATTACAATGGCAGGTTAAAGATGGTGTTGCTCGTTCATACTCATTTGCTATTGACGAAGTAACGGTTATAGGTAAAGTACTAGATTTACCGGATCCGGTGGATCCTGTTGATCCTGTTGTTAAAACAGCTCTTCTAGCTAAGATAGTAGAAGCAGAAGGTATTAGAGATGCTGCTTCATTTGGAACTCAACCGGGACAATACCCTGTATCTGCTGGTATGACGTTTGAAAATGCTATTTCTGCTGCTCAATTTGTAGCAAATAGTACTACAGCAACACAAGCTGAGGTTGACCAAGCGGTAATTACGTTACAAACAGCAATTGCAACATTTGAAGCGTCTGTTAATCAAGCTCCAGTGGTAAATAAAACTACATTACTTGCGAGTCTTGCAAATGCTAATTCTATAAAAGATGCAGCTATTGTAGGTACGCAGCCGGGGCAATATCCTTCTGGAGCATATAGTTCATTTACAACAGCAATTACAAATGCTCAAATTGTTGCCGATAATCCTACTGCTACACAAGCACAGGTGGATCAAGCAAATACTACATTACTTGCGGCAATTGCAACATTTGAAGCATCTGTTAATCCGGAGCTTAATGTAGATGTAACGGCACTAACTGCAAAAATTACTGAAGCAAATACTACTTTATCTTCGGCTTCAATCGGAACTCTAGAAGGTCAGCATCCGCAAAGTGCTGCTAATGATTTAAGTGCGGCAATTGCAACAGCTCAAGCTTTAGCAAATAACCCAACTACACAAACAGCGGTTAATAATATGGTTACTACGCTTAACAATGCTATTACTACGTTCTTGCAAACTACGAATCCTCCAGAAGGTTTAGTTAATAAAACAACATTAGCTAATACTATTCAAACAGCACAGTATGTGTATAACAGTGCAGTTGAAGGTTCTGCAGAAGGTCAATATGCAGTTGGGGCTAAAGCAAATTTACATACTGCAATTACAGCAGCTCAAGCGGTTCATAATAATGTAAATGCTACACAAACAATGGTTAACCAAGCGGTTACTGATTTAGAAAATGCATTAACTCTGTTCCAAAGTCAATTAATTGGTGTTGATAAATCAGAATTACAAGCAACAATTAATCAAGCTCAAGTAAAACATGATAATGGTGTTGAGGGAATTCTTCCTGGACAATATGCTCCGGGAGCAAAACAAGAGTTGTACTTTGTAATTAATAGTGCTCAATCTGTGTTAATTTCTTCATCAGCTACTCAAGTTCAAATTAACCAAGCTGTTGCTAACCTTGTTGCTGCAATGGCAGAGTTTGATGCAAGTGTTAATCCTACAACTGTTTCTAAAATAGAGTTAGAAGCACTTGTTGCTCAAGCAGAGTCATTATATTATGATTCTCCATATGACTATCCGTTACTTGAAAAAGTTGAGTTTTCATATGAAATTCAAGCGGCACGCGCAATACTTGAGAATCTAAATTCTTTACAGTATGAAATTAATACTGCAGTAATTAATTTACAAAATGCAATTACTCGATATGAAAATTCTCAACTTTCAACTTCGGTTACTGCGGTAGATGCTATTTCTGTTCAAGTATATCCAAATCCATTTGTTTCTTCTATCACTATTGAATCAGAAGTTATAATATCTTCTATTACGATAGTTTCTAACAATGGTAGAATTGTAGCATCTGTTCCTGTTGAGGATGTTTATTCATCAATTTCTCTTGATGCATACGCTGCAGGGGTATATACAGCACATATAATATTTGCTGATAACTCTACGAAATATGTTCAGGTAATTAAACAATAATTACCAGGTTTATACTAACAAAAAAAGCTTGCTCATACCATTGAGCAAGCTTTTTTTGTTAGTATATGTTTAGTTCTCAAATAACGTTATCATAACATTAATGCTATGAGGTGAAAAATTGAATCAGAGTACATCAAAACACACTATATCCTTTACATTATCAGTAGTTCAAGAAGTTGAATAAGGAACTATACCTGCGATAAGTGAAAAAAGGCATATAAAAAAATAGAGACAAACAAGGTAAACTTTGTTTGTCTCTTATAAAATAATATTATTTGTCTAATAAAGCCTGAAAGGGGTATTAAAATCTCGTCAAATAAATTTGATACTACATTTCTAATCCACCACAAATAGGAATAACTTGTCCGGTAACATAGTCAGACATGTCTGATGCTAAAAACACGCATACATTTGCCACATCTTCCGGTAAGCCTGCACGATTTAAAGGAATACGTTTATTCCATTCTTGAATTACATTTTCCGGTAATTGAGCCGTCATTTCTGTCATAATAAATCCGGGAGCAATTGCATTAGATCTAATATTTCGAGAACCTAATTCTTTTGCAATTGACTTTGTGAAACCAATCATTCCCGCTTTTGAAGCAGAATAATTTGCTTGTCCGGCATTACCGCCAATTCCCACAACAGAACTTACATTAATAATTGAACCTTTTCGTTGTTTTAACATAGTAGGTTGAACAGCTTTTGTAAGATTAAATGCAGATTTTAGGTTTACAGTTATTACAGCATCCCACTGTTCTTCAGTCATACGCATTAATAAAGTATCTTTTGTAATACCTGCATTATTTACTAATACATCTATAGTAGAAAAATCTTTTAAAATTTCAGCTACCGTGTCTTGTGAAGCTTGAAAAGAAGCTGCATTTGATGCATATCCTTTAGCAGTAACACCCATTGCCGTTAATTCTTTTTCAAGATTAGCTGCATTCTCGTCAATTACAAGATCTGTAAATGCAATATTACATCCTTGTGCAGCAAAGCCAAGAGCTATTGCTTTTCCTATTCCGCGAGAACCTCCGGTAATAAGGGCTGTTTTTCCTTCTAATAATTTCATTCGTGTAGATTTAAAATTAATTACTGGTAACGGATTATTATAAAATCCGAAATTTTTTTGATTGGCAAATATAACGAGCTTAAGCGAAAAAACAAAACGTATCGTATATGTTATTATCGAGAAGCTGACATAGAATTTCTATTTCTAAAGAAATATTCGGGGCGGGGAATGTAATTAGTTGAAAGAATACGAATTTCGGTTCTTCTGTTAATTTGATTTGCTAATTCTTGAGTTTCTGCAGGAAGTGTTCTAATAAATTCCGGTGTTAAGCTTATTCCCACAACAAAGGCAGTGTCTAATTTTGCAGTTTCCTCTGTTATTACTACCGGTTGACTTTCACCGTACCCTTTTGCAACAAAACGTTGTGGGTCGTAGTTATGCTCTTTTAAGTAATCTACAATTGCTTGGGCTCGTCGTCTCGATAAAATCATATTTGCTTGTTCATCTCCAATCATATCGGTATGTGCTCCTAATTCAATAGTAATATTTGGATTATCTTCTAAGAGTTTTAGAAGTACCGCAAGAGCTTTCTTAGAATCATCATTAAGTGTCCACTGCCCTGATTCATAAAAAATATTGGGTATTTCAATAGGTTTGTTAATAGTAATTAATTCCAGATTTCTTTCGAATGTAATATTATCACTCACATTATTTGTGGTGAGTTGAACTTTATTTCGCAAAAAACCCTCATAAGAACCAACAATAATATAATCTGTATATTGCTGTAATCTAAATTGATATGAACCATCTATACGCGTTTGTGTTGTTTGAATAGTTCCATCACTGCCAATAAGCGTAACTTCGCCTTCTGCTAAGGGGCGATTTGTGGAGGCATCAATCATTTTCCCTTGAGCAAGAATTTGTAACTCCGGTAATTCGAAAGAAAAAATATTGTCTTGTCCACGAAGTCTATTCGACGAAAACAGACCAATTTCTTTGCTTCCTTGAAATACAATACCAAAATCGTCTTGATGAGAATTTATAGGATACTGCATATTTGAAATAATCCATTCTCCTACATTATTTTTTACCGCTCTAAAGATATCTAAACCACCCATTCCCGGATGATAGTCAGAAGAAAAAAACAGTGTTCCGTCTTCGCGAATATAGGGAAAAAGTTCATCTCCGGGAGTATTAATTTCTGAGCCCAAATTTTCGGGTCGTCCCCATGATGAGGTGCTAGATTCTCTGGTAACTTTCCATATATCTGACCCACCATATCCGCCTTCCATTCTTGCTGCAAAATAGAGTGTTAAGCCATCAGCAGACAATGACGGATGTCCGATTGAAATACTATCAGGAACAATCTCTAAACGTTTTAAATCACTCCAGCCCCCGGCACGTAATTGTGCATGAAAGATTCCGCAACCAAAATTTTTCGCAAACTCTTGGTCGCATCGCGTAAAATAAATTTCAGTTCTACTTGCGTTAAACGCAGGAGTGCCAATATCAAAACTACTTTGCAAAACAGTATCTGAAATGAGTATTGCATCAGTCCAACGTCCGCGTCTGTCGTTACGTATTTCGTAAATATCGGTATAGTTTGTCCCGGTAATTGGGTTAACTTTTGGGTTTTCATTTGCTCGGGGACGAGATGAGGTAAAGTAAATTGTAGAAAAATCACCGGAAGCATATGCCGGAGCAAAATCATGGTCGCGTGAATTTATTGCACGAATTAATTCAACGTCGTAACGAGTAGGGTTATCTTTCCAAACAACTGCTAAACTGCACGATAAAATTGCATTATTTACACGAGAATCATTTGGGTTTTGTTGTTTGTATGTTTCAAAAGCAGCAAGGGCATCAGAAATTTTCCCATTTTGTAATAATACATGTCCGTACCAAAAATATAACATTTTTTCACGAGAACGCCGGGTGTTAATTACCCTTCTGTAGAAAACTTCGGCTCTTCGAGGGTTATTTGTAAGACGATAACATTCGGCAATTATATAATGATATTGTGCTTGTCCGGCACGTGATTTTTCATTTTCTAATAAACGCTCATAGAACTCAAGTGCGGCAAAATATTCACCATTTTCAAAAGCATTTTGAGCATTCTGTAATATTTTTTTTTGTGAAGCGCAAGAACTAATTACTATAAAGAATAGTAGATAAAGGATATATGTAGATATTGTTCTGAGCATGTTTTACGTATTCTGCTGGACTAACGCAATTGAAAAAAGTTTATTACAAGAATACAAATATATATAAATTAGATGATTCTGTGGTGTGATTTTATGTTTTGTGGAAAACAATGCGAGGGTTATAAAGAAAAAAGGCTGTCCTTTAAAGACAGCCTTTTTTAAACATATTATTGTTTATTTTCTTCTCTCGGAGGTCGAGGAATAAGAGCTTTTCTAGACAGCTTATATTTTCCTTTGTCAACACCAAGAAGTTTAACTTCAATTACATCGCCTTCTTTAAGAACATCAGATACATTTTCAATTCGTTTCCAATCAATTTCAGAAACATGTAATAATCCATCTTTTTGAGGCAAGAATTCTATAAATGCACCAAATTGAACAATTGTTTTAACCGTTCCGCTATATACTTGTCCAATTTCCGGTTCTTGTGTTATGCCGGAGATGTATGATTTAGCTTGCAACATTCCTTCTTTATTAGTTCCGCAAATTTCAACTTCACCTCGTCCGTTAATTTCTTCAATTGTGATAATTGTATTTGTACGAGCTTGTAATTCCTGAATGTTTTTTCCGCCCGAACCAATAATAGCACCAATATAATCCTTATCAATAGAAAGTTTTTCAATTCGAGGAGCGTGATCTTTATAGTCAGCTTTTGGTTCAGCTAAAGTTTCAAGCATTTTACCCATAATATGAAGACGTCCGGCACGAGCTTGCTCAAGAGCTTCTGTCATTAATTGATGAGAAAGACCATCAATTTTAATATCCATTTGAACAGCAGTAATACCGTCTTTTGTTCCACATACTTTAAAGTCCATATCACCTAAATGGTCTTCTTCACCTAAGATGTCAGAAAGAATTGCATATTTTCCTGAATCTTTATCGGTAATTAATCCCATTGCAATACCAGAAACAGGTTTAGAGATTTTGATGCCGGCATCCATTAATGCAAGTGTTCCTGCACACACTGTAGCCATTGATGATGAGCCGTTAGATTCTAAAATATCAGAAACTACACGAATGGTGTATGGATTATTATCGCCATTAGTTATTACTTTTTTTAATGCACGAAATGCTAGATTTCCATGTCCAACTTCTCGTCGACCCACACCACGGTAAGCGCGAGCTTCTCCGGTAGAAAATGGAGGGAAATTATAATGCAATAAGAATTTTTCTTTTGATTGTGTCATTACCTCGTCAATGATTTTCTCATCGAGTTTTGTGCCTAAAGTTACTGAGGTAAGCGACTGAGTTTCGCCTCTGGTAAAGATTGCAGAGCCATGAGCAGAAGGAAGATAATCAACTTCGCACCAAATGTTTCGAATTTCGTCAGTTTGTCTTCCGTCTAAACGAATTTTACTGTCAAGAATACTATCACGAACCGCTTTTTTCTCTATATCGTGGAAGTATCGATTTACTAAAGATTGGTTAAGTTCGGCATCTTCTGGAAGGGATGCTAAAAATGCTTCTTTTACACTTGCGAAAGCTTCTGAACGACCTTCTTTTTCTTTAATATTTTGTTTTACAATGTCGTAAATTTTTTGATAACAGAAATTTGAGATTTGAGACTCAAGTTCAGCATCATTTTCTTCGTGACAATATTCTCTTTTTTGTGTTTTACCAACTTCTTTGGTAAGTTCAATTTGCACAAGACATTGTTTTTTAATTGCTTCGTGAGCAAAGGCAATAGCTTCTAACATTTCTGCTTCAGAAACTTCATTCATTTCGCCTTCAATCATTAATACATTTTCATAGGTAGCACCAACCATTATATCAATATCTGCATGTGCTAATTGAGTGGTAGTTGGGTTTATGATTAACGAACCTTCTACACGAGCAACACGAACCTCAGAAATTGGGCCGTTAAACGGAACGTCAGTAACAGCAAGAGCTGCAGATGCTGCAAGTCCGGCTAAACAGTCAGGTAATACTTCTGCTTCTGCTGAAATAAGTTGAATTGTAACAAATACTTCTGCATGAAAATCTTTTGGAAATAATGGACGAAGAGCTCTGTCTACTAATCGAGATACAAGTATTTCATAATCACTTGCTCGTCCTTCTCGTTTTAAAAATCCGCCCGGGAATCTACCCATAGCAGAGAATTTTTCTTTATATTCAACAGAAAGCGGCATAAAATCCACATCGGGTTTTGCTTCTTTTGCACAGCATACTGTTGCTAAAAGCATAGTTTTCCCCATTTTTACAACAACGGCACCATCTGCCTGTTTTGCTAACTTTCCTGTTTCAATTTCAATTGTTCTTCCATCTCCTAAATCGATGGTTTTGTTCACTATCTGTAACATGTTTTCTTGATTTTATAATATTTGTGTAGGTAACACAGTAAATGTGGGCACATATGTGCGTATAAACAAAGAAAGGCAATGTGTATTGCCTTTCCTTATGAGTATTATTTTCTTAAATTGAGGTCTTTTATTAACGCTCTGTATTTTTCAATATCTCTAGATTTTAAATAATCTAAAAGTCTACGACGCTTACCAACCATTTTTAAAAGAGATCGTTGTGTAACTTTATCTTTTTTATTTTCTTTTAATTTCTCAGTTAAATAATTGATTCGTGCAGTAAATAATGCAACTTGACCTTCTGTTGAACCGGTATTTTTTTCTGATTTACCGTAGGTTTTAAAAATCTCAGATTTTTTTTCTGTTGTTAAATACATAATCTGTGTAATTAATTCTTTTCTTGTCCTGTTTTCTTAATAATTTGGTCTGCAAAAATATATTATTATTTTTAATCAACAACATTTTATTGGTTTTTTTCAACAAAATATTCAAACTATTGCCCGCTTTACTTTATAAGACTTTTTGTAATATTCTATATCCCAGTAATCGACCTCTTGCATTAAAGGTTTCAGTTCTAATTATCCCGGTGCTTAAACACCACCATTCGGTAGCCGTTAATGTTCGGTTAATTGGAATTCCCATTGATATAGTATGTACTAAAATTTCGTACGTAATTTTATATGTTTCAAAGGAACCTGCCGCTGTGGTAAGACTTTCTTTTGATTCAACAACTCTATTTTTTATTGTATAGGTCATGTCAACTATTTTTAATCCGTCACTGGAAACAATAATGTTAATCGTGGCATCGGGTAATGTTTCGCCAACTTTAAGTGAGGTTGGCATTATTACATTATCGGTGGTCATGGTTATTTCCATTGACTGATAGGCTTCAAGCACTGATTGATCCATAATTGACTTTAAATCAATATACACCATGTTTTCTGAACAAATTACCACATGTTCGCTTTGATGTATCAGTTCATTTTTTTTATCGTATTGTTTTGATACAACCGTAGCTTCATATCCTTTTGCAGTTTTTTGCAAGTAGGTAACCAAGGTTTCATCGCTGCCGACAAATTTGTTTTTTCTGTCAAAGCTATGGTACTGCATTCCCTTGTTATGCTTTGCATAAAAAAAGTTTGAACATTCTTGTGCCGATAGTATTACGGCACTAAATAAAAGCATACTTGTTACAATAATTTTTTTCATACAATGTGATGTTAATAATTTCTGTTGACAAAGATAATAAAATATACTATAACAAAAAACATACATTGAGTCGTGGTCTTTTTTAAACGGTTTCTTAAGGGCTAAAAAATACTGGAAGATACCCTTGTATATACAAATCGTGTGCATGGGTGTCCCTTAACAAATATATACTGTTGCTTGTAGTTAATGTAACGTACACGTGTTATTGCGAAGATAGTTTTAGCTTTGTTTAGTTCTAAAAATATCTTGTTGTATAGTAAAGCGAAATATGTACTAAGTCTCTATAATTTTGATTCTTCTTTACGGTACCCCATAGTATTATAGGAATTATAGATAACCAACATAATACTAAACGCAAGAACCATTTCAGACAGTTCCCATTTTCGCGAAGAGGTAATTACCATTGTCATAAGTGTGGCAGAAATAAACACAAAACTCTGCCAAAGATGTGGTACCGGAATGCCAAAGGTGTTACATAATTTTGTAAACACAGGTACTGTTTTGTAGAGTATTGGAAATCCAATAAAATATAACATTAAAAACGAACTAAACAGCAAACCGAAAATAAGTTTGTTTACTTTAACATCGCCAATCATGAGATTGTGTAAATTCGTTTCTTGCTGTGCATTATGTTCAAGAAAAAACTCATTCGATTCAATGTTAAAAATTCTCTGTCCCCATGAAATTTCTTCGCCTGCACCAAATAAGAGTAATACAACCAAAAGAATATGACACCCTGTTTTAAAACGGTTTATTCCTTTGTGTTTCCATATAATTCCAATAACTAAGAGTGCTGCACCAAATAAGAAAATAGCAGTTAAATTTTCAATTAAGCCATCTTCTTGTGCATATTGTTCGGTAAAAACTTCAGGGCTTCCAATGTCAATCCCAATACCTAAAAAGAGAAACATATATAAACAAAAAACTATCAGTTTTTCGAGAGGGCTCAATGTTGGCAGAGTAAATTTCATAGTATTTTTTAATTAGTGTTATTTTACGCAAATGTACATATTTTTTATAGTAAAACTTAGTTTGATTGTATGTAAAAGTTTAGATATGACGAGCCACTGCTTCTGCACACAACATTCCGTCAACCGCAGAAGAACTAATACCTCCCGCATATCCCGCACCTTCACCGCACGGATACAGGTTCGGTATTTGAATATGCTGCAATGTTTCCGGATTTCGAGGAATCCGTACCGGAGAGGATGTTCGCGATTCTACACCTACAATAATTCCTTCGTTGCTGCCATATCCTCGAATACGAGAATTAAATGCTTTAAATGCAATTTGCAGTCGCTTTGCAATATGTTCGGGTAGCCATATATGTAAAGGCGAACTTACTACACCGGGAAGGTACGAGCAGTCGGGTAATTGAGGCGAAAGTTTCCCCGAAATAAAATCTCCTATAGCTTGAGCAGGGGCAATTTGATTATTCCCCCCGTTATTATATGCCAATTGTTCTAACTGTTCCTGAAATTTTAATCCGGCTAATGGACCATATTCTGCAAAATCGTTATAATCCTCTAAAAGAAGTTGAACTGCAATTCCTGAATTTGCAAAGGGCGAATTTCTTTGAGAGTTAGACATTCCATTTACCACCAATTGTTTATCTTGACTAGAAGCAGGAACTATTATGCCTCCCGGGCACATGCAAAAAGAATATACCCCTCTGTTTTCTACTTGTTGCACTAAGCTGTATGAAGCCGGAGGAAGATATTCTGTTTTTTGTCCGTGATACTGATTGTAATCAATTAATTCTTGCGGATGTTCTGCTCGAACGCCCATTGCACTAGGTTTTGCCTCAAGTATTATTCCCGCTGCGTGTAGATTATAGTACACATCATGAGCCGAATGACCGGTAGCAAGAATTACATGAGAAACCGGCACAACCGTATTATTTGCAAGTGTAAGGGCAGAAATCTTATTATGAGAAATATTAAATTCAGAAACATGTGTGTTAAAGTGTAGCTCTCCACCACATTCAATAATTGAATTACGAATATTTTTAATAATATAAGGAAGCTTGTCGGAACCTATATGAGGGTGGCTGTCCGTTATAATATCCTCAGACGCACCATTACATATAAACAACTCCAGAACACGAGAAATGTGTTCTTTCTTTTTAGATCGGGTGTAGAGTTTTCCGTCAGAAAACGTTCCCGCACCACCTTCTCCAAAACAATAGTTAGAATGCGAGTTAAGAGCTTCATTTTTATGTAAGCTAGCTATATCACGTTTGCGGTCGTGAATATCTTTTCCACGTTCAAAAATAATTGGCTTATATCCTAATTCTATCAGTCTAAGAGCAGCAAATAAACCGGCAGGCCCACTGCCAATAATATGTACTTCAGGAGCATGAGACACATTTTTTGCGCAAAATGAATATTCTCGTTTTGGAAGTGTTACGTCGGGTTTTCTGGCAAAAAGTATATCAAGAATAATTTTTATTGTACGCGAGCGAGCATCAATAGAGCGTTTAATAATGCGAATTTCACCAATAGCAGAAATAGATATCTTTTGAGTGCTGGCAATACTATGTTTTATGGCTTGTAAATCAGATGCTTGTTTGGGGGAGACTTGTAGGCGGACTAGTTGTATCATTATTATTCAAAATGAAATGAGATAATTACCATGCGCGATCTTAATTCTTCAATTGCACGAGCATATTCAATAGGATTTGGTTTAATAATATTTCTTAACCCAAAACTTAATTTTATTTCGGTAGAAAGTTTAAAATATACAAGATACCAGTCTATTCCGAATCCAAATTCATAATAATAATCCAGAGGTCGTTGTTCAATGGTATAATCGGCATTTTCTTTATCAACCCGAAAGGTTTCTAAATCATATTTTATAGCACCACCACCAATGAGGTACATGCGGTAATTGTTTATTCTAGTAGCTCTAATTTTAACACTAAGAGGCATATCAATATGAATAGAAGACAACTTCATGGTATATGTGTAAAATACAAAATCGTCAGGTTGACTCAAATCTCGCATTGTATATATAAGATTGCGTTGTCCAAAAATTAGCCCCGGTTGAAATCGAAGATTTAAATGATATCCCATACGAAGATCACTTACCATTGCTAAATTAATTCCGGTAGTTCTTTCTGTTTCAAGTCGATACACAGAGTCGGTGTTGGCTGCAAATAATAGATATTTTGATGGAACAAGCCGGAAATCAAGTGTGTTAAATCCAAGAGAAAAACCTAAATGAAATGGACGATTGTCATATCCGGGATTATGTTGAATTTTTCTTTTTTGTGCATAGGAAGCACTAGAGAGGAATAAACAGAGAAATATGACTGACGCAACAGATTTCAAAATGTGTTATCTAATAATGTTATTTTTCACAAATATAGAGCATTGCAATACCGAACGAAAGAGGTATATGTCTAGTATTTTTAAAGCCAGCTTTTTTCATAGCATCCAAAAACGCCTCTCCATAAGGAAAGGCATCTACAGAATTTGGTAAATATGTATATGCATGTGCATTTTTTGAAAAGAGAGAGCCAATACAGGGTACAATTTTTTTAAAGTAAAAATTATATGCTTGTTTTATGGGAAAGCTTTCCGGTTGCGAAAACTCTAAAATACACGCAACCCCACCGGGCTTAAGAACACGATAAATTTCATCTAATCCTTTTTGAAGATTTTCAAAATTTCTTACACCAAATCCGGTAAGTGTAGCATCAAAAGAATTATCGGAAAACCGTAATTGCTCACAATCTCCAATTTCAAGAGAAATAACAGAAGTAAGCTGTTTTTTAGCAATTTTCTCTGTTCCTTTTTTAAGCATATTTTCGGATATATCTATTCCGATAATTGAGTCAGGATTCATTTTTTTTGCTGCGGTAATAGCAAAATCTGCTGTTCCGCTGGCAATATCTAAAATAGTTTTTGGAGAATATTTTTTGATGTTTCGAATCGCTTTTTTTCGCCATATTTTATCAATGCCTAATGAAAGGGTATGGTTTAAAAAATCATACGAATGTGCAATTTCATTGAACATGTGAGCTACTTGCTCTTTTTTTCCGCTTTGTTTGTTTTTGTATGGAGAAACCATATTTTTTTTATGCAAATATAGGATATCTTATATAAATAAAAGTTTTTTGTAACAAGTGAACTATAAATCTATGAAAATTACGATATTTATGCACGATGAAAAAATGCAGTTTCAGTATTTTTTATATCTTTGTGAACGGATTTATTTGGAGTATGAAGCTATTTTTTATTTTGCTTTTTTCTGTTTTTTTTACCGGAATTGTACTAGGGCAATCAGCGGTAGATTTTTATAATGCAGGCAATACACGTATGCTTAAGAAAGATTATGTAGGTGCTATTGCGGAATATTCAAAAGCTATTTCAAATCAAGCAACATTTTCAGAAGCGTTTTTTAACAGAGCACTTGCTAAAGAACAATTGCAAGATGTGCGAGGAGCTATTAGAGACTATAATTCTGTTATTTCTCTTAATCCAAATCATGCCGAAGCATACAATAACAGAGCAATGTTAAAGGTGCAATTAGATGATTTTACCGGAGCTTTTGCCGATTTTTCTAAAGCAATTCAAATAAACCAACAATATGCTACTGCATATTATAATAGAGGCACTCTTGCCGCAAAACAAGGAGATTTTCAGTCAGCACTTATTAATTATACTCGTGCCATTCAAATCAATCCTCAGCATGTAACTGCCTTGCAAAACAGAGGGCATATTAGAATGAGTCAGCAAAATTTTACCGCTGCAATTTCTGATTATAGTGCCGCATTACGAATAGATAGCACGCTGGTAGAACTATTTCATCTACGAGCATATTTACAGGCAATTCAGGGACAAACACAGGCGGCAATTACTGACTATAAAAGCATTGTTACACTCCAACCCAAAGATGAAACAGCATGGTATAATAAAGCTTGCTTGCTCCTTTTGCAAGGGGATTATAGTAATGCGTCTATTGCATTCCATAAAGCATTAGAAATTAATCCTTCGTTTCAAAATGCTATTTATAACAGAGGATTGGTTCGTTTGCAGATAAAAGATTATCAAGGTGCAGTAGAAGAATTTTCTAAAATAATTATGTTACAAAGTCTCGATGCTCAAAGTTATATAAACCGCGGATATGCCTATGTACAGTTAGGTGATACAGCAACAGCATTTACTGATTTTGCACGTGCTGTACAGTTATTGCCCGATTATGATATTGCATATTACAATCGAGGGCTCATGTATACATTTGTGAACAATTATTCTTCAGCAATTTCTGATTTTAGAAAGGCCCATGAAATAAACCCCAATGAGCTTACATATATTTATAATCTTGGCCTTGCACAAAAACAGAATAAGATGGTTCATGCGGCAATTTTATCATTTAGCTCGGCTTTAGAAATTGTTCCTCACTCATATGAAATGCTTGAGTTGCGTGCTCAATTATATATGCAAAACGGTAATTATACCGGTGCCATTGAAGATTTTTCTACTATGATTGAACTTCAACCACAGAACGTTCAATTATTTATAGAAAGGGGACTTGCAAAAATATATAGCGATAACATCAGTGGTGGATGTATTGATTTTAGTACTGCCGGTGAAATGGGTTTAGAACAGGCATTTTTAGAAATTAGAAAGCATTGCAGATAATATGAATACACGTTTTTCTACTATTCTATTTTTTATTGTTGCATATTATTCAGGTATGCATTCTTCTGTACATGCACAACACACAACGCTTCATCAAAATATTAGTATTGAGCCAATGCGTGGAATTGATTCCGCTTCGGTAAAAAAAATGGGGTCGCTTGATTTTAATTTTATTCAAGAACCATTATATGATTTTAAGGGCTCTATTGAGCGTTTGAATGCTGAAGTAAGAAAAAATCCAAAAAATCCCCAAGCATACTATAACCGAGCGGTAGAAAATATTAATTTAGGGTTGTATGAACGTGCATTATCTGATTTAGATATTGCAATTGGATTACAAGATTCATTAAGTTCGGCATATATGTTACGTGCCAAAACCAAACAAGCACTCGGATTATTTGATGACGCAATTGCAGATATTACCAAAGCATTACGATTAGCTCCAAATACTCTTGAAGCTTTATATATAAGGGGTTCAGTGTATTTTGAAATGGAAAAATTCACTGAAGCAATTACTGATTTTGATCTTGTATTGCAGCGGAATCCAAGTCATGAACGAGCATTTGTAAATAGAGCTCTCGCTAAGAGTAGAGTTAAGCAATTTGATAGCGCCGTTGAGGACTTTACCTCTTTATTGCAAAAAAATCCAAAAAATGTTACAGCACTTATAAATAGAGGTGGGGTAAAATTATTATATCATGATAATGCCGGGGCTATAGAAGATTTTACTTTAGCTATTACACATGACCCAAGATTGCATGTGGCATTTTTTAATAGAGCGGCGGGTTATGTTGCTTTGCAAGATTATTCAAAGGCATTACAAGATATAACACGAGCAATTGAAATTAATAGTTTGTCTGCAAATTATTATACTAATAGAGCTATTGTTAAGCAACATTTGCAAGATATAAGCGGAGCAATAGAAGACCTTACGTTAGCGGTAGAGCTAGACCCTTTACATTACGACGCATGGTATAACAGGGGTGTGTTACACTATAGAAGAGGAAACACAAAACAAGCTCTCGCAGATTTTTCTGAAGCAATATCCGTAAATCCACAATATGGCAAAGCATATTATAACAGGGCTGGTATTTTATTTGGTGAAAAACAATATGAAGAAGCAATTGCAGATTATACCAAATCTATAGAAATAAATCCTTCGTATATGAGGGCCTTCGAAAATAGAGCATTTGCTCGGTTTTATATGAAAGATTATCAAGGTGCAATTACTGATTATACCAGTTTAATAGAACGATTCCCTACAAATGAGCGATTCCTTATTCACCGAGGATATATCCATACATTTACACAACGATACAATGCCTCGTTAGCTGACTATAATGCAGCACTTGCCATTAACCCGCAAAGCGACAGGGCTTTATTTTATCGTGGATTATTAAAACTTTTTTATAAAGATTATCGAGAAGCAGCAGCCGATTTTACAAAAGCTATTGAATTAAATCCTTTATATGATTATTTTTTTGCAAGAGGTATAGCATATTATGAATTGTTAGAATATCGCCTTGCTATTCAAGACTATACAAGAGCTCTCGAAATTAATCAATATGACACTCGAGCTCTCAATAATAGAGCTATTGCAAAACTCGAATTAGAAAGTAAACGAAGTGCCTTAGCCGATTTTGAATTAAGTATGGAATTAAATCCATATAACCCCTTACCATACTATAATGCTGCATTTTTAAAATCCAGAAGAAGAAGCCGCGAAGAAGCAATAGCATTATACACAAAAGCAATTGAAATGAATCCCGGGTTTTTAAGAGCATATCAAAATAGAGGTATTTTGCATAGGAAAGAAGGGAGTTTATGGGAGTCAATTGATGATTTTACAGAAATAATTGAGCGTGATTCTCGCCATAGTGCAGCACTCAATAATAGAGCTAAGACCAGACGGAAAGTGAAAGATGTAAATGGTTCTATTGATGATTTTTCACGGGCAATTCGGGTAAATCATAATGATGGAAAAGCATATTATGGAAGAGCGGTAACTCGATTAAAAAGAAAAGATGTATCCGGCTTTTTTGGAGACCTAAAAAAAGGACTGTTTGTACATCCAAAATATACCTTGTTTTATTTTAGACGCGGACTATCCGGAATTATGATGACTCCTGTTGTTTCGGGTGAAATTGATGGCTCGGCAGTTCATATTTTGCCAATTACGCAATTTTATGATGCAGAATTTATTTTTTCGGATTAAATGTGTTATTTTGCTATGATTTTGAAATATTGTACTATGCGCATACTTGTTCTATTCCTTTTTGTTATTAGCGTTAACCTTGGGTTTTCTCAATCCGTTACATTTGAGCCGGTAAATCCAACATGTGTGACTAATTTTTATAATGGACAAATTACTATTACTGTTACCGGTATGGACGAAGGGGATGAAATACTTTTTTTTATTATGAGATTGGATGCACCAATTCCTGAAACCATTACAAAAACAGAACATACGCATACGTTTGAAGAATTAGCACCTGCAAAATATATAGTTTATGCCAGCTATAATGGAAATCCTATTGGTGGAGATGTTCCAACTATCGAGTTAGTAAAAATTCCATATTTTGCAACTACACAACCACTAAAAGGTTCCGGATGTGCAGATCAAGCAGTAGGTATAGCATCTGTAAATGTAACCGGAGGGGTGGCTGATTATTCATATAGTTGGAATGATGGTTTAGCCGGATTGCCTGATAATAATACTATTACTAATATTGCATCCGGTACTTATTGGGTTCAAGTAACAGATAATGTCGGCTGTATTATTCAGTCTGATACAACCACTATAGTTCCGGAATTTGTAGAAATCTCTGAAGTTTCAAAAACAAATGTGTTGTGTAAGGGGCAAGCAACAGGAGATTTGCAGGTTTCTGCTCAAAATGGAACCGGCTTATTTACTTTTGATTGGAGTGATGGTTTTGTAGGAAATCGTCATACGTCATTGCCGGCGGGCTCATATTATGTAGTTGCAACAGACGAAATTGGTTGTGATGACACGCTGTATTTTTCAATAACAGAACCTGCAGAAAAAATCACCATTACTCCGGGACCAAAAAAAGATTTATTATGTAAAGATACTCCTATGGGAGAAGCAGCATTTACTACGGCTCATGGAAATAATCCTTTAACATATATATGGTCTGACGGTGGTAGTGGAGCATCACGAACAGATTTACTTGCCGGAACGTTTATGGTTATTGTTGAAGATAATACCTTATGTAGAGATACTGCATATGTAAACTTAACTGAACCGGATTCTCATATTGTGGGGGCTTTAGATGCATTTACAGAACCGCTTTGTTTTGGCGATGCTAATGGTACGGCAGAGATTTCTTCTATTGGAGGTACTCTTCCGCATAGATATGTATGGAGTGATAATCCTTTAGATACTGTTACTACACTAACTCGTTCAGATTTAGTAAGCATGATATATCAAATTGAATTTTTTGATGAAAATAATTGTGTGCATGTTGTTCCTTTTGATTTAGGACAACCGGATACGCTTATTGCTCAAATTGTATCTCCTGATGATAGTCCGGCTCCTGATAGAGTTCTTTGTTTTGAGGATAGAAATATTCCGGTAAAAGTTGCGGTGTCAGGTGGTACAGCCCCAATTGCTTCATATATTTGGTCTAGTTCAACACATCCGGTACCACATGTAAGTTCGGTTACCTTAGGTGCCGGAGATTTTTCAGTAGAAATTACGGATGCTCATGGCTGTAAAGCTTCTGATAGTCACTCTATAACACAACCGGATGCTATTGTAAACACTCCTCTTATTCTTAATGAAATTCTCTGTAATGGATTAACCGGACGATTAGCGACGGCTACCCTTCCTCGTGAACAATTAGGCGGCACAGGAAATTTTTCGTTTGAATGGTCTAATGGGTCTAGTTCTAATCTTTCGGGCGAAGTGTTTGCCGGAATGCATTGGGTTCTTATGACTGATGAAAATGCGTGTAAAGACACGGCATATATTTCCATTTCTGAGCCCGATACAATTACGCTTGCTATTTTTATTGAATCGGATGTGTGTAAAGATGTTTCAAAAGGTAGTTTATGGGTTGTGGCAACAGGCGGAACGGTTTCTGATGATTATTCATACACCTGGCAACCAACCGGAGAAACTACAGATACAATCACAAATCTCTCGCCTCAAATATATACGGTAACCGTGCGTGACGATAATAACTGTATGGTACAAGCCTCAAGTGATTTATCTACCGTTAATGATCTTCATATTGTGTTTTCTATGTCACCGGTATTTTGTCCGGGGGGCTCTAATGGTTCCGTAATAGCAACTCCCGTAAATGGTGCTGAGCCATACTTATATGATTGGTTCGTGAAAGGTGACGATGTCCCTTTTGCTCATACAGCAACTATTTCAGATGTAACCGCAGGAACATACGAACTTGTTGTTACCGATGCAAATGGTTGTCCTATTGAAGATGAAATAACAGTAACTACTCTTCCGGCTATGTATGTGCAAAACTCAGGAATAACTGAGACGCCTTGTAATGAAGCAATGGGTAGTGCATACATTGAAGTTGCTTCCGGTGCAGCTCCGTATAGCTATATATGGTCAAACGGAGAAACTACAGATTCCATTTTTAACTTGTCGGTAGATTATTATTCTGTTACGGTAACTGATGCTAATGGCTGTGCTATTACAAGACAGTTTTATGTAAATGATACTTCTTCATTATCGGTACAGGCAGTAAGCGATAATCTTAAAATACGTTGTGCCGGTAGAGCTGATGGTTCTGCAACAGCACTTGCAAGTTTAGGAACAGGAGAGTATACCTATGAGTGGTCTCATGGTCCAACAATACAATCTGTAAGCGATTTAGCTGCCGGTAAATATTTTGTGTACGTGCGTGACGAATATAATTGTGTTGCCGTTGATTCTATTGTATTTGTTGAAGAAGATGTGCTTGAAGCGTTTATTTCTAATTCTGCCATGGTTCAATGTAACGGTCAAGCTAATGGTTTTGCCGTTGTTTCTGCTCGTGGAGGTGTTGCTCCTTTTATATATGAATGGGAAAATCACACAGTGGGCATGAGCTTATTTCCGGGGCTAATAGCCGGAACATATAAAGCAAAAGTAACTGATGCAAATAGTTGTATAGATTCCGTTGAAATTACAATAACACAACCCGATGTGCTTTCAACAATAATTGATAATACCACAAGTGTAAGTTGTGGTGGAAAATGTGATGCAGAAGCTCGTGTTACGGTAAACGGTGGAACAGCTCCATATTCATATCTGTGGTCATCGCCGGATATACATGCTACAGCTACACAACTATGTGTTGGATGGCAATTTGTTACGGTAACTGATGCTCATGGTTGTAGCAGTAAAGATAGTGTTGATATTGTTGATACTATTCCTAGAATTGCCCTAGATGCAACAATGCTTGAGCCCGGCTGTATTACTCCTGAAGGAAAAATTGAAGTTCTTGCAAGTGGAGGTATTGCTCCCTATATTTATCAGTGGGCACATGGCCCAACAGTAACACTCTTAGAGGATTTACTGCCGGGAGTGTATCCAATTCAAATAACTGATAGTAAAGGATGTATTTTAGATACTCTTTTAGTATTAAATGATAATTCAGATATTTCTATTGATGCACTGGTGCGACAACCAATTACATTTTGTGAACCATGTAATGAATCATACCAAGTAATAGTTTCGGGAGGACAAGCTCCATATTCATATCTGTGGTCTAATGGTGATGTTACCGATGTTGCAGATTCTTTGTGTACAAATCTTTATTCTGTTACCGTAACCGATGATAATGGCTGTATGCGTTCTGCTGTATTGAATGTTGTTGAAACACCTATCTCTATTTCTTTAGTTGAACAAAGTGATATTATTTGTTTTGGAGATAATACCGGAATTCTTGAAGTTGTAGCAAGTCAAGGCATTAGTTCAAATTACACCTATGAGTGGTCTAACAATGAGTCGGGAGTAAGAATTACTGATTTGTTTGCAGGAACATATACGGTTACGGTTACTGAGGAATTAAGTGTTTGTCCGGCTCAAAAAACTTTTACGGTTATTCAATTTCCCGAATTACAAAGATTCTTTATTACTGATATACCATCATATTGTAAAGATTCTACCGGAGAAATTCATGTAGAGGTACTTAATCCTGTTGAGCCAATGATGTATGTATGGGAAACAGGTGATGTTGGATATAAACTTACTCACGCTTGGCCGGATTATATTGGTATTACCATAACTGACGGAAATGGTTGTGTTGTGCTAGACAGTGCAAAAGTAGATGATGTTTCTAATTTCAGCTTATTCGAAAGAAATCGTGGACTCATTTCTTGTATTGGCGATTCTGATGGATGGTTAGAGGTTGGAAAAAACAATGGATTTTCTCCATTTACCTATGTGTGGGATCACGACCCTCTTGCGGTAGAACAAAGAGCAACAGGTCTCGCTCAAGGTATCTATTCAGTTACCGTAACAGATGCTAAAAATTGTGAGGTTTCTTACATATTTAATCAACTTTCTAATCCGGACACGATTCGTTTTACATTTGCTGAAACTAAACCAATTCCGTGTTTTAATGAAACCGGAGATGTTCGGGCTTTTGTTTCGGGCGGTCATCCGGGATATAGTTTTACATGGACTTTAGATGATGTTGAGCAAGCATCAAAAACTTTGGATTTAACTAATATTCCAACCGGTAATATTAGGGTTCATGTTACCGATTCTCGCATGTGTGAAAGTGATACTGCAAGTTATTTCTTGTCTGAGCCACCTCAAATTATTGCACATTTTACGGTGCAAGAAACCGGTTGTGGCACTCAATCGGCTACCGGTAGTATTAGAGTTGACAATATTATTGGCAGTAATCCTCCATATAATTTCTTCTGGCACGATGCTCCTTCTACTCCAATTGTATATGATGGAGCAACAAATATTTTAAAAACCGGATTATCTGCGGGAACATATGTGTTTAGAGTTGAAGATGCTGCCGGTGTATGTTCTAATGAATTTACAAATTATACGCACCCATTGGTTGTTGATGAAATTAATGTTGGAATAACGCATACTCATTGTAATTTCTATACTGATACTGAAATAGCGGCAAATAAACCGAGTGGAAGAATTCTTGTAACAGAAATTACTACCAAAAAAGGTGATTATGCTAATATGGCTAATTATGTTACTGTAAGTGATTTTTCTGAGTATACTATTACGTGGAACGATGTAAATCAACAATCAGGAAATGATGCTACACATTTAACAGAAGGGCAATATTCTGTAACACTAACTCATACAAATGGCTGTGTAAATATATTTGATGCCGGTACTGTTGATGCACTTGTTAATCTCTCAAGTAGAATAGCAGTATATAATGAATCAATATTTGATGTTGCCTCTGTTTGTTTAGGAGATTCTCTCCGCTTAGAAGCATATGCCGGAATAGATTATACAAACGCGAATAGTCCGGCGTCTGAATCCATACACTATAATTGGAATATGCTTACTGAAAATAAACCGGCACGCTTAACTAATAAATCTGCTAACACCATATGGGCTCGTCCGCTTACCCAATTTTATGCAGACAGAACGTTAATTACCATGTATTTTGAAATGGATGGATGTACATCACCAACAACAGATTTTGAAATAAGTCATTTTGATTCTTTAGGATTCCATCTCGAAATTATTGATGTGTTTGATAGTTATCTTGGTGAAGATTCTGTGTTTGCTATTAGAAATGAGCATTTTTTAATAAATCCAATTCAAGTTCCATGGTATGTAAATAAAACCGCCGGGCAAGATGGAATCTTTTCAATTCAATGGTCGTCTCTTAATGGGGATAAAACCGGCCCCGGACATCTAGCGGATACTCTTACTAATGAAGCTTCATTTGTTCAATCAGGGTATTATGGCTTATATATTCCGGCAAAAGAACTTACCTATTATTACGCTACGGCAACTACTACTAATGGTTGTATTGAAAAAGCAAGTGTTGTAGTTAATGTGTACGATAATACGTTTACTCCGAATTATATATCACCAAACGGAGATGGATATAATGACACCTGGATTATACCATATTTATATATGTGTGAAAAAGCACAAGTAACTATTTTTAACAGATGGGGAGTTAAAGTATTCGAAAATGATGGTCCGTATTATTTGAACCCATGGGATGGAACAAATAAAAATGGAAAGCTTCTCCCAATGAGTGCATATTATTTTATTATAGAATATAATGATAAACATAAAACTCCGCCGCAAGCCGGCACAGTGTCAATTTTGTATTAATTAGCAGTATGAGATATTTAGTATTTTTTATAAGTACATTCCTTTTTTCTTTGAGTTCTTTCTCTCAACAAACATCATTGTATTCTTTATATATGATGCATGATTTTGCTAACAATCCTGCAATTGCCGGCACCGATGATTTCTTAAAAGCTCAGCTTAATAAACGATATCAATTTTTGGGTATTCCTGACGCTCCAAACACTACATCATTTAGTGCTCATGGCGATTTAGAAGCTTTATCAATGGGGTGGGGGACAATCATCTATAAAGATGCTCATGGCCCGTTTGAAAAATTTGGAGCATATGGAGCATATGCATATCGAATAGCAATTGACCCTCGAACTGATCTTTCTTTTGGTACATCAATCGGCTTAATTAGCTATAAAATTGATGGAACTTCACTTGTTGGTATACAACCCGAACCATTCCTTGATTTAGATAAATATTCATTTATCCGCCCCGATGCGACTGCCGGTGTGTATCTTAAATCTAAAGATTATTATGCCGGAATATCGGTAGACCAATTATTTAATAACAAAATTGAACTTATTCAGGATACTGCAATTGGAAATACTGTTATTAATAGATTACGTAGTCACTATTGTATTATGGGGGGCTATACATATCGCTTAAGTTATGGTTTTACATTTGAACCAAATCTGTTAGTGCGTAAAACGGCATTTGCTCCATTACAAGCAGAAATAAGTGGTAGAGTGGTTTATGATAAAACCGTATGGGCAGGTATGAGTTTTAGAACAGGAGATGCAGTAACACTTCTTCTCGGTTATTATTACGATAGAAAGCTATATTTTGCGTATGCCTACGATATAACCTATTCTCGTTTAAGAAAAGATTCTTATGGCTCGCATGAAATTTTATTAGGTATTCGATTCCCCGAATCAATTTTTTAATGATATAGATTATCTATTTTACTAATAAAAAGCAGTCAATATTTTGTAACTTTTTACATACTTTGCGGTATCATATATCATAACCCTTTTTTATGTTAGGTATGATAAAACATCTTCTCGTATATTTTTTTCTTGTTTGCTATATCCCTCTATTGCATGCCCAATATGTAGATTCTATTTGGCAGGTTCAAAATAATACGCATAATTATCTCACGTTTTCTTTTGCGGATAATTCATATTTTGAAGATATTTCGCCCCTTATTTCTCAATCATCACATGCGGCATACACATATTCTGTTACTCAGGATCTTGTAACGGTTTCTTATACAAAACCGGCAACATCTCAATGGGCATCATTAGAATTTTATACTCTTATGTGGAATGGTGATACCACGAATGTTTTCACCAAAAATATTGCAGGGAAATCTATAAATCATTCGGTTGCCGAAGGAGTTAGTGTTTCAATGAAACAAAAACTTCAAAGAACAGCTCATTTCGAAATTCAGGCAGCAGAGTCATTTTCCTTGTTGGGAGCATTGGTAGATATACAAGGAAAAATATCTTCGGAAACATTTATTAGTATTTCTGCTACTCCGGAAGGGATAGATATTTCTGATGAGTCTAAATGGACAAGCATTACGATGTCATGGTCGGCAGATATTCCATCGTCGGGTGGACATGGGACATTAATTGATGAACGTGCAACTTCTTGGTGGGGACGCTCTAATATGGGATTACGAAACGTTTCTCATATGATTGATTCTTCACATATTGTTGGTATTATTTTCTACGCCGACCCCGGACCATTTGGGGTGGTGGGACATGAAAAAGAGTTTGTAATACGAAATCTTCAAATTGGAGCATCTACTAGTTTTGATTCTCAAGATATTTCGCTATCTTGGGATAGTCCTACTTCATCCATTTCATTACGAGAGTTTGCACAAACAGACCTTGCAGAATATTCAATTTCTCATATTTCATCACCGCTTGTAGATGTCTCATTATCTGGCGATAATCTTAGTATTACAGCTCATGATGTATGTACATCATTTACTGCACGAGTTTCTGTAGCAATATTCGAAAATAACGTATTCCATGAACAAGCATTTGTGGTAACGTTCACAAAACATGAACTACAGGTCCCTCATATTGGAGCAATCACAATTGATGTGAATACCGGATTGCCAATACTTCTCTGGAGTCCTTTTACAGAACCTTTCTATGAGTCATATTCTATATATTCTTATATTGGTGATGAAACTACGCACGTACAAACTATTGGGATAGATGATGCCGGAGAGTTCCTTATTTCGCATTCTCAAATATTTCAAAATCCTCAATATTATAGTATAACAAGTACCGATTATTGTAATGTGGAAAGCGACTATTCATCTAAATATACTCCTATTAATTTGAGTTTTGTTGTGTCAAATAATGAATTAGAACTCATGTGGAATCCGTATGAAGGTGCGGCAGTTTCAGAATATTTTATAGTTGCAGGAACCAATACAAAGAACTTAGAGCGAATTCATTCGAGCTCGTGGGATAATACATCTGTTATTTTGCCAAAAACACAGTATTCACTCTATTGTGTAGAAGGTGTTTTAGAACAAGCGTTTCTCGCAACAACTTCGGTGTTTAGTAACTGTATTGAAGTTCCAACATCAGTTTCTGCATGTCAAGCCGAAATTATGATATACCCAAATCCGGTACAAACATACGTGAATATTATTAACACCACCGATATCCCAAACCTCTCTGTTTATGACATGTTTGGTACTGTTGTACTCGCAGAAATTTTTAGCAATTCAATAGATGTATCGGTATTACCAAGCGGTATGTATTTCTTGCATATTAGAATAGCAGAATATACACTAATCAAAAAAATTATTGTTCAGTAGAGGCGGATAAAGAATCTTAGTCTATGCCTGTAATTACACATTAATCTGATTTTACAGAAAAAAGTTCTGTGAAAATATGACAATAGGGTTTTTTATTTCGCAAGGCATAATAATTTTGATGATACTCCTCGGCACAGTAAAAAACAGAAAATGGAGAAACGACGGTAACAACCGGAATGCCTTTTTGTATAAGAATTTGAATGAGATTTTCAGCAATTTCTTTTTGTTGTTCAGACGTATAAAATATTTCTGAACGATATTGAGTGCCTATATCCGGACCCTGCCTATTTAATTCGGTTGGGTTATGAGTGTTAAAAAACAGACGAGCAAGTTCTTCGAAGTTCGTTTCTAAAGGATTAAACAGTACTTCAACCGCTTCTGTATGTCCGGTTTTACCGGTGCATACATCTTCGTAGCTCGGATATGGTGTTTGTCCGCCGGTGTATCCTGAACGCACTTTTTTAACCCCTTTTGCCTTTTGGAACCAATATTCTGTTCCCCAAAAACACCCGGAAGCAAAGTACGCGGTTTCATATATTTCATCAGCAGGAATAAAAGCTAATGACACCGAGTTTACACAGTGTCGTATATTTTTTTGCGTAAATCCTTCGCCCGGAAAAACATGCCCTAGATGCCCACCGCATGCAGCACATATAATTTCTGTTCGTGTACCGTCGGCATCCGGCACTTTACCAACCGCTTCCGGCAGTGCATCATCAAACGATGGCCATCCGCAACCCGAATGAAATTTTGCTCCTGACTCAAATAATCTAACACCACATTGTTTACAACAATACACGCCATCATCAAACAAATCGGTATATTCTCCGGTAAAAGGCGGCTCTGTTCCTTTTTGCAAAAGCACATACTCTTCAAAGGGCGTTAATGTTCGTTTTTTTGTCATGTTTGTTTTTTTTAATATGACTGCCTTTGGCTGATTTTATTACAGTTTTTTTGTATTATTGTAACGTGAGTTCGACCTAAGCAACAGCTATTAATCTTTCATTATCAATAATTTCG
>OBJA01000708.1_pt1 | contig 27317 bp, 22 predicted proteins | sample 1519751 | NCBI WGS metagenome assembly OBJA01 (sample SAMEA3881238, study PRJEB22517) | soil metagenome | biome: lake sediment; feature: soda lake sediment; material: sediment, water from around vicinity | place: India | collected 2013-12-23 | depth 3 m
ATCTTTTTTATATTTTTTCTTTGAAATATAGATTGTAAATGTATTACTTTGCAGCGAATTATTTAAAAACTCAAATTAGTATTAACTAAAATTTTAGAATTATGTCTGACGTTGCAGCAAAAGTAAAAGCAATTATTGTCGATAAATTAGGCGTTGACGAAAGTGAAGTGACCAACGAAGCATCATTCACAAATGATTTGGGAGCCGATTCACTTGATACTGTAGAGCTGATTATGGAATTTGAAAAAGAATTTGATTTAGCTATACCGGACGATCAGGCTGAAAAGATTTCTACTGTTGGCGAGGCTATCGCGCACATTGAAGAAGCCGTAAAATAATCCAGAAAATTCATTTATGGAATTTAAGCGGGTAGTAATTACCGGAGTGGGCACCGTTAATCCCTTGGGAAATTCGGTTAACGAATATTGGGATAACCTAAAAAAGGGGGTTAGCGGTGCTGCACCCATTACCAGATTTGATGCATCGAAGCACAAAACCCAGTTTGGCTGCGAAGTTAAAAATTTTGATGTTGAGCAATACCTCGACCGCAAGGAAGCCAGGAAATACGATCTTTATACACAATATGCCCTGGTAACGGCAGCTCAGGCTATGGATGATTCAGGCCTTGACCATGAAAAGACAGATCACGACCGGGTAGGTGTCATCTGGGGGGCAGGAATAGGAGGGCTACAAACCTTCTTTGAAGAAGCACGCAGTTTCCAGGTAGACAACCCACGGTTTTCTCCCTTCTTTATACCAAAAATGATTGCCAACATTGCCGGCGGTCTGATTTCAATTAAATACCATTTCAGGGGCCCAAACTATACAACAGTTTCTGCTTGTGCATCAGCATCTCATGCCATGATTGAGGCCTTTAACATGATCCGTCTCGGGAAAGCCGACATTATGATAACAGGTGGTTCTGAAGCAGCAATTAACGAAGCAGGGGTGTCGGGTTTTAATTCCATGCGTGCATTGTCAACCCGCAACAATGACCCCTTAACAGCTTCAAGGCCTTTCGATAAAGACCGCGATGGTTTTGTAATAGGCGAAGGATCGGCAGCCTTCATATTTGAAGAATATGAGAGTGCCGTCAGAAGAGGTGCCAAAATTTATGCTGAAATGGTAGGGGGTGGTATGTCGGCCGATGCCTTTCATATGACTGCACCCGATCCCGACGGAAAAGGAGCAACCCTTGTAATGAAATGGGCACTGGAGGATGCTGGCCTGAAACCAGAGGATGTAGATTACATCAATGTACATGGTACTTCAACGCCTTTGGGAGATATTGCAGAACCCAAAGCCATTCAGAAAGCTTTTGGCGACCATGCCTATAAGGTAAGTATCAGTTCAACAAAATCAATGACCGGACACTTGCTCGGGGCAGCTGGTGCAGTTGAAGGGCTTGCCAGTATTCTGGCCATCCAGAATGATCTGATCCCCCCTACAATCAACCATTTTACCGACGACCCGGAAATTGACAACCGGCTTGATTTTACATTCAATGTTGCCAAACCACGTAAGGTAAATGTTGCAATCAGCAATACCTTTGGTTTTGGAGGACACAACGCAACAGTAGTTTTCAAAAAATACTAGCACTTTGTGGTCAGAAAAATTGCACAACGAATAAGACTCTTTTCGTCCCCCCGGAAAGAGTTTTATTTGTTTTTAAAAGATTTGCTCGGATTCTATCCTGTAAACCTGAAACTATACGACCTGGCGTTTGTTCATAAGTCGGCATCAACATTCGACTCGCAGGGAAACCTTGTAAACAACGAAAGACTCGAATTTCTGGGAGATGCCATTTTAGGGGCTATTATTGCCGATTTTCTGTACAACCGTTTCCCTCAGCAGGATGAAGGCTTTTTAACAAAGAACCGGTCGAAACTGGTAAACCGGTCGTTTCTCACGCGCCTTACATTTGATATGGGGCTACATGTTTTCATTGACTCAAATACAACAAAAAATATCGACAAAAGCCATATATACGGCGATGCCCTGGAAGCTTTTATCGGAGCTATTTACCTTGACACCGATTACCAGACTACCAAATTCTTTGTTACAAAAAAGATCCTTTCAAAATTCGTCAATATGAATGAAATTGAACAGAAGGATTCAAATTTCAAAAGCCAACTGATTGAGTGGAGCCAGAAAAACAAAAAAGAACTGAAATTTGATACAATCGAAGAGGTGGAAAATGATAAAACAAAACAACCAAAATTTATAGCAACCGTTTTAATCGATAATACAGAACTAGGCCGAGGTACAGGATCATCAAAAAAAGAAGCCCAGCAAAATGCAGCACGCGAAACCCTTAAAAAACTCGACAATTAGAACCTTTGCCTTACCGGCTTTCTTTTGCATTATAGTTATATTTGCACCCCAGCAGATACTTTAAATGGATATTATTCTTATTTATGCTTTGGGATTCCTGTCGCAGGTACTTTTTTTTGCCCGTAACATTGCCCAGTGGTTTTTATCGGAAAAAAAGGGAGAAGTGGTTTCCCCGGCCATTTATTGGCAGATAAGCCTGGCTGCTTCTATCCTGATGTTAACATATGGGATACTTCGCCACGATTTTGCCATTGTACTGGGGCAAATAATTGTGTATATGATTTACATCCGGAACCTGCAGCTAAAAAAAGTGTGGCCCCGTATGCATATCGTTTCGCGCATGCTGGCTGTTATTGTTCCTCTTGCATACATAGGATGGTTATTCCTTGGCAAAAACTATAATTTCAATTCCATCCTGAAAAATGAAGAGGTCACGCTGCTGCTCATGATCTGGGGCTCAGCCGGCCAGATCATTTTTACTTTCCGATTTATATACCAGTGGCTGTATTCCGAAAAAAGAAACGATTCGTTCCTGCCCATCGGATTCTGGATCATAAGCACAATCGGGTCGCTCATGATTTTTGCCTACGCCATTTACCGCCTCGACCCGGTTTTGCTTGCTGCCCATAGCCTGGGTCTTTTTATTTACATCCGAAACATCCTGCTGCACCTGGGAAAAGGGAGCCTGTTCTCAAATCTGCAAAACAACACAGGCATGAATACTTTTTTTGGCAGGATTTCAAAAAAAATCAAATAAACGAAAAACAATTCTTCGAATGGTACCTGCCATTACTTTTCCTTCACTTTTCACCCAACCGTAATCTTCAATAACAACAACTGCATCGAATAACCTTCATGGATATTCTCTCCCGGTTTCTTAACAAAAAACCGGGCAGTAAAATCAGCTCATTCCCTTCAAAATGAATGATTCATTCATACAGAATCTGCAGGAATTATTATTTTTGCTGTCATGTCAGCAAAAGACAAATACATTGCCCGTGAGGGATGGTTATCTATAATAGGAAATATATTCCTTTTTGGTTTAAAATACTGGGCCGGGGTAGCTACAGGGTCATTGGCATTGATTGCCGACGCCTGGCATACCCTTTCCGACATGGTTTCATCGGTAATTGTACTTATCGGGGGCAGGATTTCACGTAAACCTGCCGATCACGACCATCCCTTCGGCCATGGACGTGCCGAACACATTGCAGCTATAATAATAGGGGTTTTGCTGGCCATTATCGCTTTTGACTTTGCTGTTGGGGCCGTGGAAAAATTTACAAATGGAGAAAGGGTCGTATTTGGAACCTTTGCATGGATCGCAACAATTGTTTCAATTTTAGTAAAGGAAGGAATGGCCCAATATGCCTTTTGGGCGGCAAAAAAAACCGATTCTTCCATATTAAAGGCCGATGGCTGGCACCACCGCACCGATGCCCTTTCCTCAATCATCATATTAATCGGTATTGCTGTTGGAAACCAATTCTGGTGGACCGATGCGGTGCTGAGTTTTATTGTGGCAATTATGATCGGATATGCCAGCTACCAGATCCTGGCCTCTGAAATACAATCGCTGCTGGGAGAAAGCCCCTCGGATGAACTGCTTCATTCCATTCAGGAATCAACCCAGCTTGAATTCAGTGAGCCGCTTTATATCCATCACATACACATTCACAACTACGGCAGGCATACAGAATTAAGCTGTCATATTAAGCTGCCACCCGACATGCCCCTTAACAAAGCACATGAAATCTGTACTCAGGTTGAAAAAATTATCATGAAAAACTTTGGATACGTATCCACAGTTCATCCTGAACCCACAGAAAGTCATTGACAAATACCGGCATCAACGGGCATATTCTTCAACCCTCAAAACCTCAACATAGTTTTGCCGGAACTGACGCGGCCCATAGTTGTCTTCCTGGTGCTGTGGTTATGTGCAGGAATCATTACCTGAATGACAGGTGTAATTGGTACTACAGTTAATGGAGACTATGCAACTATTTCTACCTTATTTCCATCAGGGTCCAGGATGGTGCTTTCATAGCATCCGTCACCGGTAAAGCGTGGCTCACTCAAAACCTTGTACCCATCGTTGCGAATGGCTTCAGTTAAATTGTCGACCTCAATTTTGCTTCCTGCACGAATAGCAAAATGGGCAAGCCCGATATAGTTTTTTAACGGATCGTTTTTTGATTTACCCACATTGGGCATTTCCATAATCTCGAGCCGGCAGTCACCATCAAAAATCAAATAATAGGAACGAAATTCACGGGAATGATTAAAATATATTTCATTTGAAGAAACATCGAAATAATGCATGTAAAAACTCCGAAGCCTCTCAAGATCATAAGTCCAAAGTGCAAGATGTTCGATTCGCATTTAATTTCATTTACTCTGCCAAATTTACAATAAAAAAAGCTTATTTCCTTAAATTTCACTGCCTGCAACGTTATAAAAAACTTCAGGAGTTGTTGCTTTAAAATGGTTTTTGCTGATAAAAAAATTTCCTGGCATGAATAATGTTTCTTTAAAGAATCGAATATCCAGAATAAAAATTCCAAAGAATTTAAAAAAAAGGTGTTAAAATACATTTAATTCAATCTATATACTCACCAAGCGTCAGGGTAATTGCTACTTTTATCCGGTTAAACTTTGGAAGTATCCAGTTGTTTAAAATTAAATTTTTAGCTGATGTCAACAATATATACAATACCTGCATTTTTACAGCAGTCATTAAAAAAGTTTGCCGGCAATAACTCTTTGACATTTGCCGGAGAAAAAGAATATACATACCAGGAGATGGGTGATGATGTAAAAAAGGTGGCCACATTGCTCAAAACCATGGATGTAAGAAAAGGCGACAAGGTTGCTATCCTGAGTGGAAATATGCCCAATTGGGGAGTAGCATTTTTTGCCATATCCTGGGCTGGAGCCACAGCTGTTCCAATTTTGCCCGATTTTCATCCAAACGAAATTCAGACAATTATCGACCATTCAGAAACAGAAATATTGTTTGTTTCTGAATCATTATATAAAAATCTGAATAAAGATACACTCGACAAGCTGAGGCATGTTATTGTTATTGATAATTTTTCGGTTGTAAAAGATAAGATTCCCTCAGATTCAATTCAACCGGGTAAGAGTGCAATTAAAGGATTAAAAGGAGAAGCTACTCCGGAAAATGTTGATGAAGAAGACTTAGCTACAATTATTTATACTTCGGGCACAACAGGAAATTCAAAAGGGGTAATGCTGACTCATAAAAATATATCCTGGACAGCAGAGAAAAGCTTTACTTTTCAGGACATATCACCTGTTGACCGTTTTCTTTCAGTACTTCCGCTTTCGCATACCTTTGAAAACACTCTTGGCTTTTTATTTCCGATCTGGTTTGGCGCATCGGTACACTACTTACGCAAACCTCCGGTGGCATCGGTTCTGCTGCCGGCTCTGCAAGTTGTAAAACCCACAATTATGCTGGTAGTTCCCCTGATAATTGAAAAGGTTTTCAGGGCTAAGATCTATCCAAAGTTTCAAAAAAGCCCGGTTATGCGCTTTCTTTACTCCAAATCAGTTACAAGAAAACTTTTACATCGGGTAGCCGGCAAAAAACTTTATCAGACATTTGGCGGCCAGCTGCGATTCTTTGGAATCGGAGGAGCCAAGCTTGATTCAACTGTTGAACGGTTTTTAAAGGAAGGCGGATTTCCTTACGCCATTGGCTATGGCCTTACCGAAACATCACCCCTGCTTGCAGGTGCTGTTGGCAAAAATGTCAGGATCGGCTCCACGGGCCTGGCCCTTGAGGGAGTTCAGCTCCGGCTTGGCGATGCTGATTTGTCTACCGGGGAAGGGGAAATACAGGCCAAAGGACCCAATGTAATGAAAGGGTATTATAAAGCCCCCCAAATCACCCGCGAAGTTTTTACCGATGATGGCTGGTTTAAAACAGGCGATCGTGGATGGTTCGACAAAGATAATTTCCTGTTTATTAAAGGCAGGATCAAAACAATGATTGTTGGAGCCAGCGGTGAGAACATTTATCCTGAAGAAATCGAAACAGTTATTAATAAGATGCGATTTGTGCTGGAATCACTTGTTATAGAGAAAAAAGGCAAACTGGTGGCAATGGTGCATCTGAACATGGAGGAAGTCGAACAGCATTATCAACATCTCAAAGCTGAAGCTAATCAGTATTTCCATGATAAAACGGATGAAATTCTAAAGGAAATACATAAAAAGGTAAACGAAGAATTGAATAAATTCTCAAGGCTGCAGGCAATTGTTTTACAACCTACGCCGTTCGAAAAAACTCCTACCAAAAAGATTAAACGCTTTTTATATGCGATGGAATAATCCGGTAAAAAAGTTTTCGATTACCTTACACTATCTTCTGTATTATTTATTGAACCCTTTGTTGTTCATCTTTTGAACCCGAACTGATTTTCATTCCATCGAACTTTTTGTCACCGAATTCCCGGCGGAAGGATAGAGTTATAGACCTCGTTCCTGAATCATAATCCCACCGCGACCTGAAAATTTCCCGTTCAGTCTCCAGAATCCAGGTATTAGTATTAAATACATCATTCAGAACCAATGACAACAAGGCATTTTTTTTCATTTTCCATTGAATACCACAATTTACATTTCCCCCGGACTTAAATGTAGAGAAACCCCACATGACGGGAGACTGGTACAAACCTGTGACTTCTGCAGATAATTTATTATTCAGCACAAAAGTATTGCTTGTATTTACCGAGAAACTATTTATGCTGTTCTGCAAATTGGCAACGAGATGTTTTGTTCTTAAGCTATTTCTGCTAACTGAAAAATAGTTCTGCATTTTCCACCACGAAGTCACCTGAAAAGAAAAATTTGTGTTCAGTCCATAACTCTTGCTGTAATCAAGGTTTTGAGAGCGGTAAACCAATGCGTTGATTGTTGTATCGAGTTCAGGCTGGTACCTGGTGATTTCGTCTTTTGTATTGCTGTAATAAAGAGTCAACCACCAGTTCCTTCTTTGATAGCTTATTTCTGCACCCTTATTTAAGGCAGGTTTCAGTGAAAGGTTCCCTGCCACAAATGTATTTAACCCAAAGAAAAAGACAAACGGCGCCATCTGATTGTAGTTTGGGCGGTTGATTCTCATTTTGTATGCAAAATTTAATTTATTGTTTTCATTTAAATTACGGGTGATCGTCAGGTTGGGAAAGAGGTTCCCATAGGATTCATCAACAAGTGCGGGAATACCCGGACCTCCCAGATGTGTATCTGTAAATTCGTATCTTAATCCTCCGTTTAAACTCCAGTTATTCTGCAACATCCAGTTCAGCGAGAAGTATGCTGCATAAATTTTTTCCTCAAGCGATGAGATGCTTGTGAATGCAGGATCTGCAATTCCTTCATCTTCTGCATTCCTTGTAACTCTTACTTCATTTGTAAATTCAGACCATGATCCCTTTATGCCCGTTTCAAATAATACCTGATCCCATATCTTTCCCGAATAATCAAAATTCAATATCCTAAAATCAATGGGGGTTTCTTTTTGTATTTCTATTAACTCATTATCAATTATTGATGAACCAACAATTTGTCGTTCGTTTATAAATTGGCTGGGATTATTGTTGTGATAGTACAAATAATCAACCATCAGATTAATATTATGCCTTTCATTAAAGGCATGATTGAATCCAATGCCTGCACCTCCACTCTTCCATACATTTTGTTCCTTTTTTAAAATATCAGTGATTAAAGACGTACCATTTGTGGGTGAAAAAAAATTCCAGCCAATATCCTTCGTTTTCCAGTTTCTTTGATATCCAGTTAATGAAAAATGAAAAAGGGTTTTTTCAGACAGGAGAAATTCCAGCCCGGCATTCAAATTATGAATTGTAATAAAAGGATCTCTGATGCTGGAATCAATATCGGATTGTATGAATCCATCACTGACCTGATACCTTTGCATATTCGACAAATGCCTGTTGTTATCATGATGAAGGGAATAATTCATGACAGCAGAAAAGTTTTTACTTCTATGATTAATACTGATATTTCCACCCAATGTTTCAGCATGGTTATAACCCAGCGAAACCCCGACACCAGCATTTGTTCCTCTGTCAGGGTTTTCTTTCATTACAATATGAATGATTCCGGCATTGCCTTCGGCATCGTATCTGGCCGGAGGATTGGTTATCAACTCGATCCTATCAATAGCAGCTGCACTCATACCCTCAAGCATCTGTACCACGGCATCCATGGGCAACCGATTCCATTTATTATTAATCATTACCAAAACTCCTTCTTTGCCGTTTAGCTCAATACTTCCCCCCTGCCGGTTCACAATAACTCCCGGGCTTTTTTCCAATACTTCGAGTACCGTTTTGCCTGCTGATGTAATGCTGTTTTGAACATTAATAATTGTACGATCTACCTCTTTTTCAAACACTGGCCGTTTTCCCTGAACCACAACTTCTCCCAGTTGATGCATATTCTCCAAAAGGTAAACAGGAGAAAGCGTAAACAGCTTCGGACCCTCAACATTAATTATTGAAAAGAAAGGATCGTATCCCAGCATCGAAACATTGAAAAGGTAAAGTGCCGGTTGAATTTCGAGCATGAATTTTCCCTCCTCGTTCGTAATCGTCCCCGATACAAGGGATGAATCAGTGGGTTGTAAAAAAAGCACATTTGCAAATGGCACAGGCTGACCTCCCGGAGTATTGACTTCGCCTGTAACATTTATCTGTGCCTGCAAATATGTACCAAAAAACAAAGAGGAGAAAATAATCATTGGAACGGTATTCCTAAAAATACCAGTTCCCCTGCTTTTTCTTCCCAGGGCATTGAATTTCCTCTTATTAATTTCTAATACCATAACTGAAACCCTTTAATCGAATACCCGTTGATCAGACAGGATGAATCCCAACACCTGCCTCATTCTTCAGATTTCAACCCAACATACCGGCCAAATGCATACAAAAGCTGTCGGCTTGCCAGATTGAAAATTATGGCAGGCAACTTTATTCCAAAAACATATTTTTTTAATTGCTGACACTTTAAAACTGTCCTAATTTATTTGTGACACCCATCCAGGTGTGAATTCAAAATTAGGCAGGAATAAAAAAATCTGTTTTTCTTAAAAGTCCATTTTTTGTTCTCCGGGGTTCAATCAGCCAACCATATGCATTTGCGTATTTTTCCGAAACTGAAGTGGGGTTAATCCGTAGGTTTCCCTGAAAATCCGGCTAAAATGAGATACATTTTCAAAACCGCTGTCATAAGCAATATCACCGATACTTTTTTGACTGGCTGTTATAAGATTTTTTGCATGTTCAAGCCGAGTTTGGATAAGCCATTTGCCCGGCGAGGTATGATAATATTGCTGAAATTCTCTTTTGAATGACGCCATACTTCGACCGGCCAAACGGGCATATTCGGAAATCGTAAGATTAAACATGTAGTTCGATTCCATTATCTCCCATAACGGTGTAGCTTGATGATCTGTAATTCGTAAAACATACGCCAGCAACCCTGAATTGGAGGGTTCTGAAAAAATATTGAAAAGCATTTCCTTAAATTTCAGTTCCAGAAGATTTTCCGGGGGAGGTGTTTTTTGCTGAAAATAGGGAACAATACTGTAACAGAATCCTCGAATAATTTCAGTCATGTTAATTTCCACAAACATATCAGTGGGTGGCGCAGGCAAATTATTAACCGGCAGGTGTTTCCGATACTCCCTGATAAAACTCCTTAGCATTTCATCCTGAAAAAAGAAGGCCAGCACCTCCCACCCCACCATTTCATGCTTTTCGGTAGTGTAGGCCGATTTGCGTATGAACAGCGATTTATCCCGGGTCAGCGGCCACGATTTAGTGTTGTGGTGAAAAGTTTTCTTTCCTTTCAAAGTAAAAACAATTTCATTGTAATGATTGAACAGCTTCAGGTGACTGTCAACCTGGGGGCAAATCCAGTATAGAAAGAGCATTTCTTTTACAGAAAAAACCTTGAATGTGTCTGGATCTGAAAGTGTAAAATCGTATTTGTTAATCATAATTATGTGCCTTTCAAATGAATACATGTAAGTTATTACTATTTTTTTTAATCTAAAAAGAGTTTAAAGTATTTTTTACATCCCGTGAAACTCGTCAATCTCTTTCAATAAACTTGATGATTGAAATTTTAAATGCCGTGAAATTGTTACTTTTGTAGCCTTAAAATCAAATGAATGGTTACTGAATCAAGATACAATGCCCGGGGAGTTTCCGCTTCGAAAGACGATGTGCACCAGGCAATAAAAAACATCGATAAAGGATTGTTCCCCAATGCATTTTGTAAAATCGTTCCCGATGTACTGGGCGGTGATCCCGACTGGTGCAACATTATGCACGCTGACGGGGCCGGCACCAAATCATCGCTGGCTTACATGTACTGGAAAGAAACAGGCGATCTTTCGGTTTGGAAGGGCATAGCACAGGATGCACTGATTATGAACATCGACGATTTGCTGTGCGTAGGCGCCACCGATAAAATTCTTGTATCATCAACGATTGGTCGCAATAAAAACCGGATACCGGGAGAAGTAATTTCAGCTATAATAAACGGAACCGAGGAGTTATTGGCAGACCTCCGCGAACTGGGCATCGATGCCTGGTCAACCGGAGGTGAGACGGCCGATGTAGGGGATTTGGTCCGTACTATAATTGTGGATTCCACTGTGGTTTGCCGCATGAAACGAAAGGATGTTATATCAGCGGGAAACATCGTTGCCGGGAATGTTATTATCGGCCTTTCCTCTTCAGGCCAGGCATCGTACGAAAACAGTTACAACGGCGGTATGGGAAGCAATGGCCTTACCTCAGCACGGCACGATGTTTTTGCAAATTACCTGGCCGGCAAATATCCCGAGAGCTTCGACCCCCAGGTGCCTGCCGGGTTGGTATACTCTGGAAAATACCGCCTTACCGACGAAATAAATGGTCTGGGAGTAAATGCGGGGCAACTGGTGCTTTCTCCTACACGCACGTATGCACCTGTCGTTAAAAAAATGCTTTCCCTGTGCCGGAACGATATAACGGGAATGATCCACTGTTCAGGAGGGGCACAAACAAAAGTGCTTCACTTTATCGGCAACGGGCATGTGATTAAGGATAATCTATTTCCGGTCCCGCCGCTCTTCAAAATCATCAAGGAGCAATCGGGCACATCCTGGTCCGAGATGTATAAAGTTTTTAATATGGGGCACCGTTTTGAGCTGTATATCCGGCCAGAGGCAGCTGAAGAAATTATTTCAATTGCAAAATCGTTTAACATTGATGCACAGATTATTGGCAGGGTTGAACCTTTTGACGGGAAGAAACTTACTATAAAAACAGAAACAGGAGAATATAACTACTGAACCCGGTTGAAAACTAAATTATTTTGTTTTATTATTAATCAGAGTTGAATTTTTTCCGGGCTCTGAAAAGGAGTTGAGAATTATCTGGAAGGTTACTTATAAAAGGAAGAATAAACACAATGGCAGAATACGCATTACTTGAAAAATACGAATCAGTCAGGCACCGGTTTGAGGAAGTGCAACAGCAGATTACCGATCCTTCAGTGATGTCCGACATGAAGCGGTATGTAAAGCTGAACCAGGAATACAAAAGCCTCGAAAAGTTGTTAACTGCTTTCAAGGAATACAAAAACCTTGTAGAAACAATTAAATCGGGCAAGGAGATCCTTGCAGAAGAAAGCGACAGCGAACTGCGTGAAATGGCACGTGAGGAGATTGAAATGGCTGAAGAGAAGATTCCTGCGAAGGAAAAGCAGGTTAAGATGCTGCTGGTGCCGGCCGATCCGGAAGACAGCAAAAATGCCATCCTCGAAATTCGTGCAGGAACAGGAGGCGACGAGGCAAGCATCTTTGCAGGCGACCTGTTCCGCATGTATTCGAAGTTTTGTGAGAAAAAAGGCTGGCGCATGGAGGTAACCAATGTAAACGAAGGAACAGCCGGCGGATACAAGGAGATCGTTGCCAATGTTACGGGTGAAGGCGTATACGGCATCCTTAAATACGAATCGGGAGTGCACCGCGTACAGCGGGGGCCTCAAACCGAAACCCAGGGACGGGTGCACACATCGGCAGCCACCGTGGCAGTGCTGCCTGAAGCCGAAGAGTTTGACGTGGAACTGAAAGAATCGGACATCAAAAAAGACACCTACTGCTCATCTGGCCCCGGAGGCCAGTCGGTCAACACCACCTACTCGGCAATCCGGTTAACCCACCTGCCGACGGGCATCGTAGTTACCTGCCAGGATGAAAAATCACAGCTCAAAAACCTGGCAAAGGCAATGAACGAACTGCGGACTCGTATCTACAACATGGAATACCAGAAATACATCGATGAAATTTCATCAAAACGCAAGACAATGGTTTCCACAGGCGACCGCTCGGCAAAGATACGCACCTATAACTGGCCGCAGGGCCGGGTTACCGACCACCGCATCAACCTTACATTATACAACCTGCAGGCCATTATCGGTGGTGAAATCGATGAAATCATCGACAACCTGATGGTCGAGGAAAATGCACAGAAACTGAAAGAGGCCGAGATTTAAAAATACCTTAATTACGAAAAGTTCAAAAGTAAGTTTGGCAATGATAAAGTTTGGCCAAAAATCTTATTACAAATCGGGAGCCACAAACTTGTTAACGTAAATATCGACAAAATTGAATCTTTTGATTAAAAGCTAAGTTTTATGAACAGCACATTTCTTTTCGAACAAATTAAATACAAGCGAAGCTTTCTTTGCGTTGGCCTTGATACCGATATAAAGAAGATTCCGCAACACCTGACAGATACCTCAGATCCGGTATTTGCATTTAATAAGGAAATTATTGATGCCACTGCAGCATATGCTGTGGCTTACAAGCCCAACCTGGCCTTTTATGAAAGCATGGGCTATAAGGGATGGCAAAGTCTTGAGAAAACGGTGGCCTATGTGCGGGAAAAGCATCCTGATATTTTTCTGATTGCCGATGCCAAGCGCGGAGATATCGGAAATACCTCGGGCCTGTATGCCCGTGCCTTTTTCGAGACACTCGATTTTGATGCGGTAACCGTGGCACCCTATATGGGTGAAGATTCGGTTAAACCCTTCATCAGTTACCCCGGGAAGTGGATCATCCTGCTTGCCCTGACCTCAAACAATGGAGCTGCCGATTTCCAGTATATAAAAGATGAAAAAACGGGAGATCAATTATTTGAAAAGGTATTAAAAACATCTCAAAACTGGGGTACAACCGAAAATACAATGTATGTGGTGGGCGCTACAAAGGCAGAAAAACTGAAGGAGATCCGACAAATTGTACCCGGTCACTTCCTGCTGGTCCCCGGAGTGGGCGCCCAGGGCGGCAGCCTTCAGGAGGTAGCCCGCAACGGCATGAACAACAAATGTGGCCTGCTTGTGAACTCGTCGCGTGCCATTATTTATGCATCAGCCGGTCAAGATTTTGCTGAAAGGGCAACCCGGGCAGCACAGGAGGTACAACAGGAAATGGAGTTTCTGCTGGATGAAGCGGGTTTAATATAAAATGACCAGGAAAAATAAATGCCTCGGAGAAGGGGCGTTTATTTTAATATACGGGTCAAACTTTCCGTGGAACAAAATAAGATGCCCTCTATTTTCTGGCAACCATTTTATCTGCTTCCGTATAGGCAACAGGTTTTTCTGTTATCGCATTAAATCTCAGCCCTCTTTCAATGACAATACGCTGTGTTGCCATAATGTTCCAACCCTGAAAAAAGATGGGCAATTCCCGCCGGGGCTGCCAATATCGATTTATAGCACTTCCTTACATCTTCAATGAAGTTGGCAAAAAGTCAGTCGGTACGACCTGCTCCCCTGTCAATTCCCATAGCTTCTTTGGTGGCATTGTCACCCTGCTTGCCCGGCTCCCGGTTTTGGCCCAATGCTTTATGAATTATTAAATTCAGTACCAAAAAAAAATAAAGCATTGATTTCATACTTATTTGTCTCTTTTTTAAAACAATTTTAACTTGCTGATCGTAAATGCCTTTGCAAATATTAATAATTATAATAATGAAAAAACTTTTATTCTTTTTTATTGCACCATTCATGATAATGGTGTCATCATGCGATTCGCTGCAACCTGAGGAAACTTTTCAGGATGAAGCTACCCTAAAAAGTGCCGGCATGATAATGAATTTTCGTGCGCATCTTTCTGGTGACCAGGAGGTACCTGCAGTAGAATCAAATGCAACAGGACAAGCCATTTTCCAACTAAGCAAAGACGGTTCAGAGCTTAGTTACAAACTCATTGTGGCTAACATTAATGATGTTCTCCAGGCGCATATTCATCTGGGTCAGGCAGGAACAAACGGCGGAGTAGTTGCATTTTTATATCCGTCAGCGCCCCCAGCGGTTTTGATTGAAGGGAAATCCAACGGCATTCTTGCCGAAGGTATTATCAAAGCAGAAAATTTAAGGGGTGCCTTGTCGGAAGGATCGGTTGAAGATTTGGCAGAGGCTATGAAAGCAGGAAATGCCTATGTAAATGTGCATACAAGTGCTTTCCCCACAGGCGAAATCAGGGGCCAGATTAAATGAAATCAGCTTTCGGTCTTTTTGCTCTTATACAGGCAAAACTTCCGTTACAAAAGAGGGATTCAGTTTGAACTCCTCTTTTTTTTTCCAAAAAAAGGTAATAACTGGACTGAACGGGAATAATTTTATAACAGATGTCTATATTTACTGCATTAAAATATTCAAATCAGCTCTCAGACAGTAAATGGGGGTTAATCAAAATCCCAAAAAATGGAATACAATAATTGGAATACTATCCGCTGAAAATAATGATCGAATTTCATTCTGTTTTCGTTTAAAAAAGCACCGGCGGACGCAATAATTTTACTAAATCAGAAAACAGATGGAAGAATACTACTTAAAATGCAGAAACGGATCATAGGAATTATGGGGGCCATGCCCCAGGAAATCGACGGAGTAACGGCCCTGCTCACGGACTGTCAGGAATTTACAATGGGCCGGCGCACCTATTTCAAAGGAACCTTGCAGGGCATCGAAACGGTGGTTGTGTTTTCAAGATGGGGCAAGGTAGCTGCTGCCACAACTGTTTCCACGCTGATTCATGAATTCAGCATCACAGAACTTATATTCACGGGCGTTGCCGGGGCCATTCATCCCAATTTGAAGATAGGAGACATAGTTGTTGCAAAACGGTTGATCTATCACGACCTGGATGCCCGGCCCATGATCAGGCAATTTGAAATACCGCTGCTGAACCGGATTTACCTTGAAACAGATGAAACCCGGCGGACCATCGCTGAAAAAGCGATCGGCACATTGCTTGAAAATAAAAACCTGCATGAAACAATCGGCGATGAACAACTTGCACGATTTTCTATTTCTTCCCCCCGGCTGATAACAGGCGATGTTGCCAGCGGCGATCGGTTTTTCTCGGACAACGGGCAGAAACACGCACTTCATGAGCGCCTGCCCGACGTGCTTTGTGTAGAGATGGAAGGTGCAGCTGTTGCCCAGGTCTGTTTTGAACATGACCTTCCGTGTACAGTAATACGCACCATCTCCGACGATGCCGATTCCAATTCTCCTGCCAGCTTTGCCCGGTTCATCGAACAGATAGCAAGCATCTATTCGGTAGAAATTGTAAAGAACATTTACAGGCAGCTGTCTGAGGGTTAAAAACAGCCATCGCGGCCGACTCTATTTCTTGCTCCCTGCTTTTTTTAAATCCATTCGCAGGCTTCAACCCCCATTTTAATCCATATCAAATACGTGGTTTCTTCGTAGTTTATTCGTATTAAATTCGGGATTGATCGAATTTAATACGAATAAACTACGAATTAACCCCGAATTAACCTCGAATTAACCCCCGGGCAAGTCATATTGATTTTCATTTGAATTTGTTTGGACTTCTGCCCGTTGCCCTCTGCGGCAGGGGCGCGGCAACACCGCTGGCTGCCGTCAAGGTACGGTTCAGGCAGACGTACCCTCTCCTGACCTGTGCAGATCCTTCACACAGGAGCAGCCGATGCCGGGCTACCGGGATGCAGAAATTCAGAAAAAGCCGACAACCACCGCCATCCTTGAGTTTTAAAATGGCTTTATTCTAAGGTTGTATTTCTTTACACCGGGCATTACCCTGTATTTTTGCAACTGCCTGATTGCTGTACCGCCCACCCCGGTTACTTCGTAGTCGACATTCAAAATGGAATGGGGAGCCTCGCTGAGCTGATACGTGTACATCGAGCGGTCGAGGTTGTCGGTGGTGTATTTATGCAGGCTGAAGTTGAGCAGGTCATTGCTGCTTATTAAAAGCCCCCTGCCCTCATTATCCTGAACTTTCAGCCAGCGCACATCGGTACGGTTGCCATAATCCTGCGGGATAATGTATGGGACGTACATTTTATCGGCATCCGACTGATAGATTCCCACCTTTGCCCCTGTTTTCCGGTCGGGATAGGTTTCAAACGGTCCACGGCCGTACCATTCCACATTTCTGAAGGCTTTGGGCAGATGAAACTGCAGCCCTGTTTTTTGAAGCATGTCGGGCATTGGCCCGTGTGGAATGATTTCCTGTTCAAGATTGATGGTTCCGTCGCTTTTAACAGTCCATACTTCATTTCTTTGAAAACCTGAAGAGAATTTGTATTGCCAGACAGCTATTGAAGGATCAACAGAAGTGTGCGAAAATGCTGAGATTTTTATTACCACCTCATTATCAGAAACAAGTTTAACCGAAATTTCATCGGCTTTTGAAGTCATTGTGTGCATACCCAGGGTACGCAACTGGTTATCGATGCTCCGCCCCAATCCGGGGGTAAAATTCCGACGCGAAAAATGCTGGCTTCCCCAGGGATCGGTATCGTTGGCAAGGGGAGCACGCCAAACATTGAATTCAGGACCGGCTTCCAGGTATTCTGCTCCATTGTACTTTATTGAATGCAGCAGTCCCGAATTACGATCAAACACATAACTGAAGCCCGATCCTCCAATGGTGATTTCATCATCACTTTCAACTATTTTTAAACTGCCGGTACTGCCGGGTTTCTTCACATTCCCGGAAGAAGCAACGACAAACTGCTCCCAGGCAATTTCATGCCCTGCACCGGCCCAGTTGGTTTTTTCCTTTAGACGGAACGAAACCTGGAGTATGATTTCCTCTCCTGCATATGTAACAGCTTCAACTGGAATTGTTATCTCCTTCGACTGCTGCGCAGGCAAATCCACAACCAGCGGGCCCCTGGCTGTAACTTTCCCGTCGGCAAGCAGTTCCCATTCCCCTTCAAGCTCACTCAGGTTCTTAAATTCGTGACGGTTTGCAATCTTTACAACCCTTTTTTCGGCATCCACCAATTCGAAACCGACCGGCTGTCCCGATTTTTTTATCTGATGAATTTCCGGCTGAATTTCCCTGTCGGGCCATACAATTCCATAGGTACGGCCTCCCAGTCCAACTGAATAAAAGTCATCACCCCTGGTGTCGGTTTCAAAATCGAGCGCCAGCACAGCCCCGGCTGTATTTGTCTTTAGTTCTGAAAGAGAAACGGCCTTATCAAAAATCCGTACATCATCGATTACCATTTTCGACATCCGTCCCGAATATTCACCCTGGTCATGGGTTTCCGCATCACGGCCGATACACAATGGGAAAGGGGTATTGCTGATTTTTCCGTTGAACTTTGTTCGGGCCACAGACCGGTCGTCGATGAACAGTTCAATTGTTTCGCCGTCGTAAATTCCAGCCACATAATGCCAGTTTCCGTACCAGGTATCCGGCACTGGTGCTTTAACAGAAACTCTTTGTCCACTGTGGATATAAAATTCGAGGCTTTCGGGCGAATCCATCCTAATGCCGTACTGGTATTTTCCTTTCATTACAAAAGTATTGGGTTGCGGTATCCGGAAGGGTTTTACCCAAAATCCGATTGCCAGTTGGTTGCCGGTAATGTTCAGGCTGGAGTCGCGATAAAACTCCACCCAGTCGTCGTGGCCTGAGAATTCAAGACCGCGTCCATTGCTTCCTTCTGTAAAAACAGGCCTTCCCATAATCTGCCCGTTGTTTTGACGGGCCGACAAATCGGGCAATATCCACCGTGGGGTATTTACTCCCGGGCTGATCCAGTCCCAGATGGCACCCCCCGTCAGGCGGGGATATTTCCATATCAGGTCCCAGTATTCATCCAGGCCACCCAGCCCATTGCCGGTGGCTGCCAGGTATTCATCCATAAACGAAGGACGCTGATCCCCGGGGGGCAGTACCCTTCCCTCAGCCAGGTTTTTTACCATATACGGAATCCAGTAGCGGGGCCCCACAATATCTTCAAAGGGAATGTAGAAATCATTGCCCCCGTACATCCATCCCGGCCGGCTTGGGTCGATGGCCTTGCCCGTTTTTATAACCTCATCGATATTAAATCCGCTGCCCGATTCATTCCCGGCGCTCCACATTACAACCGATGCATGGTTGCGGTCGCGGTAAACCAGCTTGCGGCTACGATCGCGGTACATTTCGGTCCATACCGGATCATCCGACAGCTGGAGATTGGCATGTGCCTCATCCCCTACTTCATCGACAATGTACATACCCAGTTCATCGGCCATTTCAAGGTATTCGGGAGTAGGTGGATAATGACTGGTCCGGACACAGTTTATATTAAATCGTTTCATTATGAGCAAATCCTCCCTGAGGGTTTCCAGCGGCACTGCCTGCCCGTGTTCCGGATGGTGCATATGGCTGTTCACGCCGTTAAATTTAACCGGAACACCATTTATTTTCAGAATGTTGTCTGAAAGCTCCACCTCACGGAAACCCACCCGGTGGGTAAATGCCTCAAGGGTACTGCCGCTTTCATTTTTAAGATCGACAACCAAAGTATACAGATTCGGATATTCGGCCGACCATTTTTCGGGATTTTCAACAATCGCAGACAGGGAAATTTCCCGTTGACCCCCGCCATCGATTTTAAATTGAAACGACCGGATGCCTCCCTTTAATATCGATTGTTTCTGCTCATCAAGCACATCCATTTCGACAGTGCAGCCTGTTTCCTTTTCGTTGGCATTGTAAACGGTTATATCAGCTGCAAGTACCGCGTTTTTATACTCCTCATCCAGGTCGGTTGTTACATAAAAATCGTGGACGTAAGTTTTTGGAAGAGCATACAGTTTCACATCGCGGTAAATTCCCGACAGCCGCCACATATCCTGGTTTTCGAGATACGAACCATCGGAATAGCGGATTACCTGAACCGAAAGATCATTGTTACCGGTTTTTATGAAGGGGGTAATGTTGAATTCGGCAGGTTCGAATCCGCCCTGGTTGTACCCCACCCTTTTGCCGTTCACCCAGATAAAGGAAGCCGATTTAATTCCCTCGAACCGCAGCATCACCTCCTTGTCCTTCCATGCGGAAGGAACAGTGAAAGAGCGTTTGTAGCAACCTACAGGATTGTAATAGTCAGGGATGTTGGGAGGGTTGCTTTCAAAAGTCAGGGCGATGTTCCGGAATTTGGGGTGGCCGTATCCTTCCATCTGCCAGTTCGACGGAACCTTTATCTCATCCCACTGCTTTACATCGAATTCAGGATTCCAGAAACCTTCAGGAACCTGGCCGGGTGTTTCCACCCATTTAAACTTCCACTTGCCGTTTAGCAACATAAAATTTTCGTTCGATTCCCTGTTGTTATCAAGGGCAGCTTCTCTTGAGGAAAAAGGAACATGAAAGGCATGAGGAGCCGTTTGTCCTTTTTCAAAGACTGCAGGGTTCTGCCAGTCGGATTGAAGGAATTCAACTTCCTGTGAATGAACTGCACCTGAAATTAAAAAACAGAAGAGCAAGGCAAGTAAATACCGGTTCATCGAAGTAGGCTTTATTGTTATTTTAACAAATTTATGAAAATAATTACAATAAGGGTTCATTCATTTTCAGATCCGGGAACCGATCCGATGAGGAACAAAAATCGTCTTTATTTTACACCGGAAAATTTGCATATATAATTAAATTTCAGGAATTTTAATAAAAACAATCTGCCATGCGTTCTCTTTATATTTACTTGTTTCTTCTATTCCACGTGGCGCTTCAAACAGCAGCTCAGGAGCCGGTGAATGGGTTTGAATTTAAATATTCAATGATTCGCCCGGTCAGGCAACACGATAATTATAGTTTTTCTGCGGACCCGACATTCGAAGCCTTTTACTTAACAACCGTTTCAAAAAGGGTAATTGTTTCAGGCGGGCTAATGATCCAGGCAGGAAAACAAAGCTGGGAACAATGGGCAAACCATACGCTCTTTCCGGAGGTCGGGACACCATTTCCTCTCAAGGGCATGTATGATCGAAAGTTCCGTTACTTATGCGCAGGTTTGCCTTTGAAACTGGAAAGAAGCACGAACGGGGGGTTTTTGAGTTCTATTTATACAGAATTTACGGCAGGCAGGTATTTAAAAATTGATCTGGAAGATTATTATAACTCAAAACTCATAAAGGAATCTGATGTAAAATACCATGGTCTTTTTTGGGATATTCAACTGGGGGTGGTAAAGGATTTTCACAAAACAAACACCCTTGCAGTGGCTCTTTCTGCCATGGCAGGAATCAGGCATCAGTGTATAGATGAATTATGGACAGTAACAAACCTTACAGAATATGTTTATTACGGATTGGGAATAAGCGTCCGTTTAAGGAAATAGTACAATACCGGCAGGTATAATTCAATTGGTTTACAAACACCTTTTATTAAAGTTTGTTACTGATTGAAATGCAATAGTATTTCAATGAGATTTAGGTGTGGTTTTTTATTTATTATCCTGCTGGTTACAGAAACTCTTTTTTTTTCATTTGACTCCTCAGGCCAGCCGCATTCAAGGTTTGGGAATCCGGAGTACACCCAGAAGGTTTTTTATGAAGATTTCAGCGCCGCCAGCCTGGACCGGGAAGTATGGAGGGTATCAGCAAATATTATAAAGAGCAATCTTTTTATTTTTGCAGACAGCACTGCCACAATAGCTCAAACCGAAAGAGGCCTTGGATTAAGTATGGTAAGCCATCCGGGGTATACAACTGAGATCTGGACACCGGAAGGGGTCAAAACAGCAGAAGCTGATTTTATTGCCGGAGAAGTAATGAGTGAAAAAGATTTCTCCTATGGAATTTTTGAGTGCAATGCCACCCTGGCATATGGCAGGGGTTCTTTCCCTGCATTTTGGCTGTACAACGATACCATGTGTTTTGAATCGGAACGCCCCGAAATCGACATCGTTGAATTAAATGCCAGCCGCAATCCACCAACACTGGATATCAACATCTGGTACTATCCCCTGAATTGCCTGCCCCAGACTTCGCATGAATTCACACAGTTTGCCTTTACCTGGGGGGGCACCCATACATTTAAAGCAGTATGGACACCCGAAAAAATTGAGTTTTGGGTCGATGATCAATTATTAAAAATTGTGCAAAATACCGGACAGCACTGGTACCCGCATTTAGCGCAGCATCTTGTTTTAAGTCAGCAGGTAGCCCGCTTTGGAAGGCCTTTCCCGGGAACATCAAGAATAGAAACCCCCCAAACATCGTGGTTTCATTGGATAAAAGTAAGGGAATTTTTTCTGGCCCCTGAGATCCAGTGCCCCGATAATATATGGAAACCCGTAGTTGCAACGCTCGATGTTGATGAAAAAGCTTTAGACATAACCTGGGAATTGGTTCCTGCGAGAGTCTTTTCAGGCAAGACCTCCGGTAGGGGTACTAAAGCTGTCATTACTCCGGCAAGCAGTTTCCATGCTATGGGCAAAATCAGCTATCGCTTTAAAATGCCGTCGGGAGAAGAGTTTACTGCTGAAAAACAAATCAGGCTAAACGGGCTTTAACCTATTGGTGAAACAGAAGTACACCTTTTATAAAACTTTCATTTTTCAGAGGTTCCATGAAAATGTTGAAAGTATGCTGTTGGGGTATATCCGGTAAGTTTTTTAAAGGTCCTGTTAAAATTCGACAAATTATTAAAACCACTTTCATAGCAAATTTGGGATACCGAAAGTTTTCCTTCTGTAATTAACTTGCAGGCATAACTGATACGCATATCAGATATGTATTCAAAAAGCGACTTACCGGTTTTTTCCCTGAAAAAACGACAAAACGCGGATGGGTGAAGATGGGCAATTTCGGCTACTTTTCCGAGCTCTAATTTTTGCTGATACCGGGTTGCCAGAAAATGCATTACCTTTGTCAGACGGTCGTCAGTAAAATCATGGTTTTGATGATTGTACAGCTCTCCGGCCAACAGCCTGAAGCAGTCGGTTCGGGCAAGTTTGTTCAACAATTTAAACAACAAAATAACCTGTTCAAAACCCGAACTTTGTGCTATTTTAATGATCTGCTTTCCGGCCGATTCGGAGAAGGGGGGTAAAAACCGGATTCCGCGGGAGGAATTAACAAGCAACTCCTTTATCAAATGAAATTCGGGATATTCAAATAAAGATTCATGGAATAAATTTACAGGAAACTGAATCACAATATAATTTATTTTTTCCTTGTTTTCGGGCAAATGGTATTTTTCATCGCTGCGCCAAAAATGAGGCAGGTTAGAGCCCAGCATTGCCAGGTCGCCCGATTCAAAACGCTCCACACTATCGGCAACAAAGCTGGTCCCGTCGCCATCGATGACATATAAAATTTCATACTCGCCATGAAAATGCCACGGATAGGTAAAATGGGGCATCTTTCGCCATTTCACTTTCACTGCTGTACGCAATGGAAAATTAATGTATTCCTGCATAACCTTCATGCTTCAATAATAGTAAAAAAGTTAATAAAGTATAAGTCCTTGCAAAAAAAATATTGCCAAATAAATGCAATTTGGCTTAAATTTGAAGAGTATAACCAATTTTACGAATATGACGAACCAACAATGGCAGCTGCTGCTTGAAACAGTTCATGGTAAAACTCCCGAAAAACCGGTAACGGGCTTTATCATCGACAGTCCGTGGATTCCCGGATGGGCAGGAATCACAACGCTTCAATATTATTCATCGGAAGAGATCTGGTTTCAGGCAAATTTAAAAGCGATTGAAACATTTCCCGAAATTATATTCCTTCCGGGCTTCTGGTCCGAATTCGGAATGTGTACCGAACCATCGGCTTTTGGATCAAAGATGGTGTGGGATCAATTTAACCTTCCGCATGCCAGTACCATAATGCACAACATCTCAGAGGCTGCTGCCTTAAAAGTTCCCAATCCCAAAACCGACGGATTGCTGCCTTTTGTCATCCAGCGTTTGTTGAATTACCAAAAACCCATCCAGGAGGCAGGGCATGAAATAAAATTTGCAATTGCCCGGGGTCCTTTAAATATTGCATCGTTTTTAATGGGTACATCCGAATTATTGATGGGTTTTATGATGGACCCTGAAAACAGTCATCAACTGCTTGAAACCATTACACAGTTTACAATCAACTGGGTTCAGCATCAGAAGGAGGTATTTCCCTCGATTGAAGGCATTCTGGTACTTGATGATATTGTTGGCTTTATAGGAGACGACGAATGCCGGGAATTTGCAGTTCCTTATATCAAAAGGATATTTAATTCGTTTGATTCAAAGCTGAACTTCTTCCACAACGATGCGCAGGGGCTGGTGTCTTCCCCCTACCTGAAAGACATGGATGTTCATTTGTTTAATTTCAGCTTTGAACATTCCATGAAAGAAATCCGGAACCTGGCAGGACCTGAGGTAGCCCTGATAGGAAATCTTCCGCCACGGGATGTACTGGCTGCGGGGACTCCCGAAACAATAACTGAAAAAACCCGTATCATGATACAGGAATTTGATGACAAAAACCGGGTGATATGGTCGTGTGGAGGAGGAATGCCCCCGGATGTCACTACTGAAAATATCAAGGCATTTAAAAATACAGTTGATAAAGAGGCTTAAAACAAAACTCATTCTTTCACATCTTATAAACGACAGCATATTAATATCAGAATCTATGAAATTATTATTTTTATTATTTGCCCTGTTGATTTCTTGCCAGTTGTTTGCCCAGGATATTGTAAGATTTGAACTTCGTTTGGGAGAGGAAAGCATTGATGCACCTGTCTCACTTCCCCTGGATGGTCTTAACTACAATACCGATAAAGGCAACCTGACGCTGTACGAAACAACTTCAGGAAGTGAAGTTCAGTTGCCCTGCCAGCTTGAGCCGGGGCATAGTGCCAGGCTTTGGTTTATCCTGCCGGGAAAATCAACCCGGAATTCGGTCCGCAGTTTTGTGCTGAAGCTCGAGGGCAGCCATAGCAACAACAATAACAACGACAAGCAGGTACGATTAAAAAAACAACACCAGGATTTGAATATTTTATCAAACGAACAACCTGTTTTAAATTATCGATATGGGATGACCTATCCTCCGGAAGGCATAAACCCGTTGTACAAACGATCAGGGTTCATTCATCCGTTGTGGTCGCCCGAGGGTGAAATTCTTTCCCGCATTCAGGCACCCGATCACTACCACCATTACGGAATCTGGGGTCCCTGGACTTTAACACACATCGATGACCGGGAGGTGGATTTCTGGAATCTTGCCAAGGGACAGGGAACTGTGCGTTTTGAAGCGTTTCTTTCGGAAACCGAAGGCGAAGTTTTCAGCGGATTTAAAGCCTTGCAGCAACACATCGATTTTGGAGGAACCGGTGAGGACCAGATTGCCATGAATGAGGTGCTGGATGTCAGAACCTGGAATGCCGGAAATAATGTATACCTGATCGACTACACCACATCGCTGAACAGCCCCCTGCCGACCGGCATTATGCTTGATGCATACCGGTACGGAGGAGGGATTGGTTTCAGGGCTACCGAGAAATGGCATAAGGACAACTGTACCGTTCTTACCTCGGAAGGTAAAACAAGAAAAGATGCTGATGGATCAAATGCCAGGTGGTGCATTGTGGAAGGGGAATCGGACACCCCGGCGGGGCGTTCAGGGATTCTTTTTCTGAGTCATCCCTCCAACCGCATGCATCCCGAACCCATGCGGGTTTGGCCACTGGATGCCAATGAAGGCCGGGGCGATCTGTACTTTGAATTTGTTCCTATCCGGCATGAAGACTGGAAGCTGGAAAGCAACAAGGACTATACATTAAAATACAGAATGGTTGTATTTGATGGGAAAATGGATGCCTCTACAGCAGAATTGTACTGGAATGCTTTTGCAAAAATGCCGGAAACAAATTATATAAAGCAGTAAATAAATACAGTTGCCACTTTGGGGCAACATTAGAAAATAGGATATAACAATGAAAACTGGAATTACCTGTATTCTTATTTCCCTGGTAACGATTTCGGCGGGGTTTGCCCAACCGGAAGTTACTGCAGAAAAATTTGGCGACAGGATTGAATTCCGGATAGATGGCAATTTGTTTACAAGTTATATTATATCGCAGCATGAGAAATATCCCTATTTCTATCCGGTAAATGGGCCATCCAATGCCTCTGTAACCTCGATGCGGAATGCAAATTATCCGCATCACAGTTCGCTTTTCTTTGGTTGCGATAAAGTAAACGGAGGGAATTACTGGCAGGAAGGGCTTGAACAGGGACAAATAATTTCGTTGCGGGCCGATATTCATGAAACAGGAGGAGAAAAAGCGGTAGTTGAGAACGAATGCATCTGGACAAGGCCGGGAGCCGATGCTCCCGTTAAGGATATACGGAAAATTACAGTATCGGCCCCTTCAGCCGAAAAGTTTCAGATCGATTTTGAAGTATCGATGGAAATGCTTTTGGATGTTACAATTGAAAAAACAAATCATTCGCTGTTCAGCGGCCGTATGGATCCCGACCTGGCTGTAATAAATGGTGGCACCATGATCAATGCAGAGGGAGAAACCGGCGAGCAAGGCACTTTTGGTAAACGGTCGGCATGGATGGCCTACTTTGGCAACCGGATGGGAAAAACGGAAGGCATGGCCATTTTGCAGCATCCCTCCAACGAGTGGTTTCCTGCCCCCTGGTTCACGCGCGATTATGGTTTCTTCTCACCAACTCCCATGTATTGGCCGGAAAATGATAAAAATACAATACTTAAAAAAGGAGATAAGATTCACTTACGGTACCGTGTTCTGGTACACTCAGGTGATCACAACCAGGCAGGTATTGCCCGTGAATATGAAAAATATAAATCAGAATAATTAAAACATATTTCCAATGAAACGAAGAATTTTTATAAAAAATGCAGCTGCATCTGCCGCAGGTGCCATGATTATCCCCACAATCATTCCCTCATCGGTTATGGGAAAAAATGCACCCAGTAACAAAATCAACATTGGTCAGATTGGTTGCGGACGCATTGCCCGCAGCCACGATATGCCGGGAGTATGGAAGTACGATGTGGCCCGCATGGTTGCGGTTTCGGATGTCGACAGCAACCGGCTGGCCGAAGGAAAAACGCTGCTGGAAAATTATTACAACAAAAAAACGGGCAGCAACAATGCCGTTGATGTAAAGATGTATGCCGATTACAAAGAGATGCTGTTAAGCAAAGACATCGATGCCGTAGTCATCAGTACACCCGATCACTGGCATGCCCAGCCGGCAATGGAAGCTGCCCTGGCCGGCAAGGACATATATCTTCAGAAACCAAATTCACTGACTGTAGAAGAGGGGCGTTTAATGAGCGATGTTGTCAACCGCCAGGGGGTAATACTGCAGGTGGGCACTCAGCAACGTTCTTCTGCGCAATTCCGCCGAGCGGCTGAACTGGTGCGAAACGGCCGGATCGGGAAACTGCACACCGTAAAAATAGGATTGCCTGGGGATCCTCCCGGACCGGTATTTCCGGAAATGCCCGTGCCTAAAAACCTGAATTTCAGCATGTGGCTTGGGCCTACCCCTGAAATTCCTTACACCGAGAACCTGGTTCATCCTCAGAAAGGATACGAC
>OBJA01000709.1_pt1 | contig 27308 bp, 28 predicted proteins | sample 1519751 | NCBI WGS metagenome assembly OBJA01 (sample SAMEA3881238, study PRJEB22517) | soil metagenome | biome: lake sediment; feature: soda lake sediment; material: sediment, water from around vicinity | place: India | collected 2013-12-23 | depth 3 m
ATAGGCCCGAATGGCCATATTTCAATATTCGATATTTGCCGTTTTTCGATAAATATTTCTTGCGTGGCAAAACTGCTTTGCTACCTTTCCGCCACGTCCGCAGTCCTGCGGGAAACATCGGAGGCGTGAGCAAGATGGCGCAGACAACCAGCCCCTCGGCACTTCAGTATCTCGACAAGGCTATGGGCGGGCTGAAACAGCTCGGCCTTGTGCCGGACAATGGCAAGAATGGCGCGGCGCCCATCGTGGCGCTGCTGGAACAGATTGCTCATCTCGAGCCGGAAAAAGTGGCGGCGATTGCCCGCACGCTGGATCAGGCGAGCCTCTTCAATGATGTGGTGCGCGAACAGGTGGCCGGGATTACCATCGGCGAGCGCTATCAGGGCATCACCACGGCCTTCAATACCATCCGGGATGACGCGAAGTCTCTTGTGGACCAGTATGCGGACGGCAAGATCTCCACCATGGAGCGTGTCTCGAATGTCTGGATGAAGATGACGCGCGGCGACATCGCCGCCCGCTTCGGCAAGATCAAGGATCTTTATCTGGAGGTTCAGGACGAATCGGCCAACCAGATCGACCGGGAACGGAAGATCCTTGAGGCCTATCTCGATTTCCGCGGCGCGATGAAACAGTCCGAAGTGCTGGCGCTGGAAGTGCTCAAAGCGGCTGAGGCGGAGCTGGAAGCCGCCCGGTTGAAAGTGGGGGAGGCGGTGGCCGCGGTTGCGGGCTATTCCGGTGAAGACCCGGCCGAGCGCGCCCGCTTCGAGCTTGCCCGTGACGAACAGCTGCGACTGCTGCAGGCGGAGGAAAAGCGGTATCAGGTTTCCAAGGACCTCTCCGACAATATCACCATCGGCTACAACACATCCGAAGTGATCATGGCGCGGCTTGTTCAGACGACGAGCGCCAAGGAGCGGGTGTATGCCCAGTCTGTCAGCTTCTTCTCCACCAATGAGATCGTGCTGACGGCCCTGACGGCAAGCTTCACTGGCATGCATGGCCTGCACGAATCCACTCAGACGCTGGAAGCAATGAAGAAGGGTGTGGACCAGAGCCTGGAAGTGCTGGCCGATATTGGCGGGCAGATCCAGGAAGCGGCGGTGAAAGCGGGCTATGGGCCCACGGTGTCTGCGGCCTCGGTCAAGATGCTGGTGGAAAGCGTCGTTTCCTATCAGGAGCGTACACAGACGATCATTGCGGAAATGCGCAAGCTTGCCACTCAGAACTCTGAGGAAATCCGGGAAGCGGTGGAGGATGGCAAGCGGCGCCTGACGAAACTGGTTGAGGAGGGCGCGACCCTCGCGCTGCTTCCCAAGCCGTGAACCAGCCCGCCACCCCTCTGGCAAAAGACACGAGCAAGCTCGACGATGTCCTTCTCGCAATGGATGTCGTCGATACGCTGCGCCACCGGGAACAGCTTGTCCTCAGCGAACTCGATGCCGGGGCGCGGGAAGCGGCGTTGCTCACCCGGCTGAAGGAAATCTATGCGGCCCAGGGCATTGATGTGCCGGAGAGCATCCTGAAGGAAGGCGTGAAGGCGCTGGAAGAGCGCCGCTTCCAGTATGAGCCACCCAAGCCGTCGCTATCGGTTACCCTTGCGAAAATCTATATCGCCCGCGGCCGGTGGATGATGCCGGCTGCCCTGGCGGTGATCGCGGCGGGGTCGTTGGGCGCTGCCTGGCATCTGGGCGTGGCGGTGCCTGAGCGGCAAAGGGCAGAAGCGGCACGGATCGAGATCGCCGATACGCTTCCCTCCGAGATCGGACGGCTGCATGACGCAGTAATGGGCGTGGCGCTGGAAGACGCTGCGCGCCTCAAGGCCGATGCATTCAAGGCGGAGGGCGAGCGGGCGATTGCCGCGAGCGATGTGAAGGCCGCCCGCGCCGCGCGGGACGCTCTGGCGTTGCTGCAGCAGGATGTGTCGGCGGTTTATGAGGTGCGGGTGGTCTATGGGCCAGGCGAGGCGCGCTCCGGCGTTTTCCGCATCCCCGAAGATGTGCCGGGCGGACGGAACTATTACCTGATCGTGGAAGCCGTCGACCCGAACGGCGTGCTGGTTCAGGTGCCGGTGACCAGCGAGGAAGATCGCCGCTCGGCCCGGGTCACCCGCTGGGGCCAGCGGGTGCCGGAGGCTGTATTCCAGTCGGTGGCAGACGATAAAGGCGATGATCAGATCATCCAGAAATCCGTTATCGGACGGAAATCTGCAGGGTATCTCTCGCCGGAGTTTACCGTAGAGACGCCGGGCGGGGCCATTCTGGAATGGTGACGGGATGAACGGGACTTTCAATGGCCGCGACGCACTCGCCGAGATCGACACGCTGGTTGCCCGCACCCGCACGTCGCTGGCCGAGGCGTTGTCGGCTGCCGATGCTGCAGAGGCCCGCCGGGCGGCGATCCAGCGGGAGCAGGCGAGCGCCTATGCCGCCCTGGCGCAGCTGAGGCTCAGCTATGCGCAGGCCGGAAACGGGGGCGTCTCTTCCCTTGAGAAAGTGGCCGCCTCCACGAGCGACATTGCCGAGCGCCATGCGGCTTTCGTGGAGCGGGAGCGCGCAGCGCTGGAAGCGGCTGGGGCGGCGCTGAATGCCAAGGAGGCGGCGCGCGCCGATCTGGCGGCGGCCCATGACGCGGCCATTGATGCGTTTGAGGCGCGGGTTGCCGAGGCCGAGGCGCGGCTGAAAGAGAGCAATGAATATGCTGTGCTGACCGGCGCTGCCGAAGAGGCGCGCGCGATGACGGCGCGCGCGGCGGAGAAGCTGGAAATCGCGCGGGCAGACCGGGAAGAGAAGGGGCGGCCCTACCGGGATGACAAGCTCTTCAGCTATCTCTGGGCCCGGAAGTTCCGGTCACCAGACTACAGGGCGCCGCCTCTGATCCGGATGCTGGACGGCTGGGTGGCAAGGCTCTGCCGGTATGATCAGGCCTTCCTCAATTATCAGCGTCTGACCGAGCTGCCCGAGCGCATTGCAGAACATGCCGCCTATATGGCCCGGCTGGCGGAAGAGGCTGAGGCAAAGCTGGTTGAAGCCGAAGCCGCCGCGATGGCGACGGCAGGCACGGAGGCGCTGAAGGCGGAGGTTGAGAATCTCCGCGCCGCTATCGAGACTTGCGATGCAGAGATTACCGAAGCCGAACGGGGCTATCGGGAAACGGCAGAGCGGCACGAGGCGGCCTTGCGGCAGGAGGTGGGCCCCGCCGTGGAAGCCCGCCAGATGCTGGAGGCGGAGTTGCGCAAGGCGAGCTTTCCGGATCTGCGCGTGCTGGCGGCTGAAACAGCCGAGCTGGATGATGACCGGCTGGTGGATACCCTTGTGCGGCTGCGGGCCGAGGAGATGAACCTGGAGCTGGAAGCGGGCCGGGTAGCGGCGCGTCCCAGCGCCCTGCGGGATGAGCTGGGCCGGGTCGAAGCGCTGCGCCGGCAGTTCAAACAGGCGCGGTTTGACAGTCCCTATGCCATTGTTTCCAAAGCCGCCTTCGAGGAAGTGATCGCCGATCTGGTGCGCGACAAGATTGATGTGCGCGGCGCGTTGCAGCGACTGAGCCGATCTGTACGGCGGGCGGAGGCGCCGGCCCAGGCCCATCCTGATTTCGGGGGGCAGGGCCGCAGCCAGACGATTGGTTTGCCCGATGTGCTGGGGGGTGTGATCGGCGGCGTTCTGGGCGAAGTGCTGGAGGAAGTGATCCGCGAGACAACGCGGGGCGGGGGCGGATATGGATCGGGCCCGATCTTTCCGGGGCCGCCGAAACGTCCCTCCCGGCCCTCACGCAGCGGCGGGCGCTCGTTCCCCACCGGCGGGAGCCGGCGTGGGGGAGGCGGCTTCAAGACTGGCGGCGGCTTCTGAAGGATATCAGAGCCCGAGCTGCCCCTTTGACAGGATGCCGCGCTGGATTTCGTTGGAGCCGGCATAGATCGATCCTGCCCGGTCATTGAGGTATTTGGCCGAGACGGTGACGGCGCTTTCCGGGCCCACAACCGGGACATTTTCGGACACATCCGGACAATTCGGGACAAGAACCGGACCGCCTGGGCACGTATGCTGCGGCTGGAAGGGCGCGACGTAGTCCCCGGCCAGCTCGATGGCGAGTTCGGTGAGATGCTGGCTGAGCTCGGTGCCGCGGATCTTCATCATCGAGGCTTTTAGGCCCGGCGTGCCGCCCCCGGCCAGCTCTGACATCTGCTGAAGCTCGGCCGCTTCCAGCGCGAGGATTTCTGCCTCGGCCAGCGACAGCTTGCGGGCAAAGCCGGGCTCCAGCAGCCCCTCTTCGGCGGCTGCGGCGCGCAGCGCCCGGACGCGGGCGAGGAGGCGGGGTCCGTAGGAGGAGCCGCCCCGTTCGAACTCCAGCAGGTATTTGGCGACCGTCCAGCCATGGTTCACCTGGCCGACGACATTGGCTTTTGGCACGCGGACATCGGAAAAGAAGACCGCGTTCTGGATATGCTCGCCCGAGAGCATCAGGATCGGGTCAACGCGCACGCCGGGGGCATCCATGTCGATCAGCAGGAAGGTGATGCCCTGCTGCAGCTTGCCGGAACTGTCCGTCCGTACCAGGCAGAACATCTTGTTGGCTTCGTGGGCGTGGGTGGTCCAGATCTTGGAGCCATTGCAGATGAAATCGTCGCCATCGGGGACCGCAGACATGGTGAGGGCGGCAAGGTCGGAGCCCGCATGGGGCTCTGAATAGCCCTGGCACCAGAAGTCTTCGCCGGAGAGGATGCGGGGGAGGTAGTAATCCTTCTGCGCCTTCGAGCCATGGCCGATCAGGGCGGGGCCGCACATGCCGATGCCCATGGGCGAGAGCGGCGGGGCGCCGGCGCGGGCCATTTCCACGTCAAAGATGTAGCGCTGGGCGGGCGTCCAGTCCGTGCCGCCATACTCGACCGGCCAAGAAGGCGCCGCCCAGCCCTGTTTGACCAGGATTGCCTGCCATTCCAGCGCCACTTCCTTGGTCGCATACACACTCGTCATCCGCCGGGCATAGGCGCGCAGTTCAGGGGTGAGATGATCGGCAAGGAAATCCCGCACCTGCTCGCGGAAGGCTTCTTCTTCTTGGGTGAAGGACAGGTTCATGCAGTGGCCTCCCTGGCCGTTGCGGGAATGCCGGCTGCCTCGATAAGGCGGCGACGTTCGGGGGCGGATTTCCAGACAAAACTGCGGGGCAGGCCGAGACGCTCTGCCGCCTGCGCGGCGGGGCCATTGAGATCCGGTGTGCGTTCAGCCATGGCGGCCATGCCTTTCACGGTGAGCCGTCCGAGAACTGAAAGATCATACTCCTTGCCGAGCTGCAGTTTCTGGCGGACGGGGCGGGGCAGGATATCGACAGCGGCATGCACCAGCGCGCTCTGCAGGCCTTTGGGTGCGCCGGGCGCGGCGCGTCCCGATTTCATGATATCCAGAAATTCGGTGTTGATCGGGTGGGGCTCGAACCGGGGCAGGAGATGGGCCATCATGCAGTTGAAATGTTCCACCGAGCGCAGCGGATGCTGGACGCCGTAGAGGCGGGCCACCGCTTCGCCTTCGGCGAAGAAGCGGTTCATCTCGTCATCTGTCAGCGTTCGGACAAAGCGATGATAGGCGATCAGGAAGCCATAGGCGGCGGTGGCGCTTACCCAATCAAGCAGTTCGGGATCAAGGGCGCGGTAGGCCTCGCCCGACGGCGTTTCGCCGCTGACGCGGGCGTGCATGTTGGTGACGCCCTGAATAACGCGCCGGGCCGCGCTGGCCGGGCCATAAGTGCCGACCATGGCGGCAATGCCGGTGCGTTTGGAGCGGCCGATAGGGTCTGTCTTGAAGACCGAATGATCCCAGACGCCGGAACGGATGCGGGCGTCGGCAAATTCCAGCAGCACGGCGCAAACGCCGCCAATGGCGAGCGCCACGGGATTCTTGAAGACCTGCCATGTAACCGAATCCGGCGGGATCAGGGCCGGCTCACCCGGCGGAGTGGTATAGTCCACCTTCCAGCCGAGATAGGATTTTGGATCGCTCATCGTCTCCTCCCCAGGAGTTTGTGACAGGCATATCGCAGGGCAGGGCGCCCCAAAAGAGACGACGCTGCGTCAGCAGGCATCTTAGGGGCGACCAGCTGGGGGAAAACCTGTTACAAATGACAGGCTGTCAGACCGCCTTTTCTGGCGCCTCAATTTGCCGCCAGTGCCATGTTCCGGACGTCATCATTCATCGTGGCGAGCTTCACGCTGACAAGATAGGCTTTCTCGGATTCCATATTGGCGAGGATCAGGCCGGCCTGATCAGACGCCATCAGGCGCAGGAAACCGGCAGCGAAGCCCGGGTCCATCTGGTTGAAGATCTGCGCCGCCTGATCGGGCTTCATCGCGCTGTACATGCGGGCGAGGTGGTCGATGTCCTTGTCGGAGCTGACCTGCATTTCCTGCCACCGGGCCTCGAGGGTTTCCTGCAGAACCTTCAGTTCAGCGGTTTGTTGCTGCAGCTGGTTTTCCCAGGTCTGAAGTTCGATCTTCTGCTGCCTGATTTCTTCGCGTTCGGATTCGAACAGCCATTGATCCTCTTCAAGAAGCGAGGCGGATTCAGAAGAAAAGCAGACCTGAGTGAGGTTGCCTGAGCTGGCGGCAGCTGGTTGCGGGGCGGGCGCCGCTTTCGGCACCGACGGAGTGGCAGCTGCATTTGCGCCCGTAGCGGGCGCCTGCTCTGCGAAAGCGAGCGCATCAGGCAGGAAGCGGGTGGCGCCTCCGATTGTGAAGAGGACACCGAGAGTGAGCAGGACGTTCGAGCGGTTGTGCATGGGCATAACTCTTTTCGATCAGGCCGATTTAGCTCGGGGAGGCGGGGCGGTGATGTCGGCTTCGCCCGCCTCACTCATGGCGCGCATCTGGCGCATCAGGGTGGTCATTTCGACGATACGGGCGCGGGACTGGTCGAGCACATCGCGCATCAGCACGTTGAGCTCTGTCTGGGCGGCATGAACCTGATTGGTCACGTTCGTTTGTGACCGCTCCATGGTCATGATCGTGTCTTCGAGGCGTTTGCACATCTTCTCGCCATCATTGATCAGATGCGCGAGGCGGGTGGCCATGCTTTCGACCCGGGTGCGGGTGTCATGAGTGGCCTGGGACATTGCAGAGACCGAGTTCGTCATCGCCGTGATGGTGGCCCCGAGCCCATCCTTGGTGTCCTGCAGCGCCCGCAGGCGCTTGGAGAGGACAAAACAGTATACGCAGGCCGCGAAGGACACGAGGAAGATCGCGACGTCCGTGGGCTGAATGCTGTTGATGATGCTCTGGATGTCCATGGCGCTACCTCAGCAGAAACTCTGTGATCAGCACACCGCTGGAGGCTGCACTGCCGACCACCAGTTCGGAGCGGCGTGCAAGCTGTTCCCGCAGGTGAGGGTAAAAGCCGGGATCTTCCAGATCCGACAGCTCTATCGAGCGGAGATAGTTGTTGAACGCATCGATCAGCATCGGCTCGGCCTGCTTGACCTTGGCGGCGCTGTCCTTGCCGGTGACGATGGTAACGTTGAGTTTCAGGTACCGGGTGGCGGGCGCGCTGCCGATGGTGATGAGGATTTCCTTCATCTCCACATAGACCTGATCCTGCGCCAGCGGCTTGATGGCCGGCGCAGTCGCGCCCTCCGCTGCCGGAGGGCAGGGGGCCGCAGGCGGAGGAGCAGGCGGAGTCAGGAAGTAGAACAGGGCGAATGAGCTGGCCAGAGAGGCGGCCGCAACAATCGCCAGCCCGGCGATACCGCCGCCGGACTTCTTCCCGGATTCTGTCTGCCCCGATTCATTCGTGTCGGGTTTCTTAGCCATCTAGCGCCCATGTTATCTTGTCAGGCAGGTTCCTAATGACTGATCCGGGGTAAAGATAACCTTAACGATTTGGCGCCAAATATTAATCATTACAGCTGACTCGCAAGCTGCCTGGGGCCGAAGCATTCATGAAATTCCTTGAGACTCTCAAAGCCCTGCCCCCGTCGCGGCAGCTGATCCTGGCCGCCGCCGTGGCCGGTATCATCGCCGCCATGACGTTCCTGGTTCAGGGGGCGACGCGTGATCCGATGACACTGCTCTATTCGGGCCTGGAGCCGGCCCATGCCGGAGACATCATCAAGCAGCTGGAACAGTCCGGAACGCCCTATGAAATCAAGGGAGAAGCGATCTTTGTGCCGCAGGGCAAGCGGGATGCGATCCGCTTCAATCTTGCCCAGCAGGGCCTGCCGCGCCCCTCTGTGCAGGGGTATGAACTGCTTGACCAGGTAAATGGGTTTTCGGTCACTTCGGAGATGTACAACGCGGCCTACTGGCGCGCCAAGGAAGGGGAGCTGACGCGGACCATCCTGGCGATTCCCGGGGTCACATCTGCGCGCGTCCATATCGGCGCGAATCTGCGTTCCGGTTTCGCGCGGTCCCAGCCCCATCAGACCGCTTCGGTGACCTTGACCACGGCGCGGGACATGACGTCGGGCCAAGCCGAAGCGATCCAGTATATGGTGGCGCTGGCCGTGGCTGGGCTGAATGCGGAAGATGTTGCCGTGATCGATCCGGTGAAGGGTATTCTGGCTGGCCCGAAGGCCAACCGGACCGAGGAACCCGCCGTTGCGGCTGCGACCCAGGCAAGCCTGCTGGAGCAGAAGATCCTCAGCCTGCTGGAGCCGCGGGTCGGCATGGGCAATGCGCGCGTTTCGGCAACCGTGGATGTCAGCCGCCAGCGCCAGCGCACTTCGGCCGTGACGTTTGATCCCAATTCCCGGGTTATCCGTAACCGGACGACCAATGACACAAGCGGGTCAAGCGGTGGGGCAGGCGGCGGCATGACGGTGGCCAGCAATCTGCCACAGGGCAATACCGGGGGCGGGGGCACGTCGACCAACAAGAATTCGACCGAGACGGTTTCTTACGAAATCAACGAAACGCGCACGGAAGTGGAAACACTGCCGGGTGAAATCCAGAAGATCAGCATCGCGGTTCTTCTGAATGAACAGGCGCTGGGGATTGATCCGGCGGCGGCAGATGCGGCCACGCGTCAGCAGCAGATGGCGGCGGATTTCGAGAAGCTGGTCGCGTCGGCGGCAGGGCTCGACATGGCGCGCGGCGACACGATCTCGGTCGAGTTGATGCCCTTCCAGGCGGTGCCCGCAGACGATCTGGTTCAGGCGCCAGGCCTCTTCGAGCAGCTGATGGAGCGGTATTTCTGGTCGGGCCTGCAGGCGCTGTTGCTGGGGCTGGTGGTGATTGTGCTGGGGGTCGGTGTTGTTCGCCCCATGCTGGTGCAGAAGCCGAAGGAAGCGCTGTTGCCGGAAGGCCTGGGTGCCGGAGCTGGCGCTGCGGGGGCAGCAGGCGCGGTGGCGGCGGCCGATGTGGAGGCCGATCCTTTCGCCTACCTCAAGGACTATGCCAGCGAGCGCCAGGAAGAGACAGCCGCGCTGCTGCAACAATGGCTTACCGAAGACCAGCAGCCGGGCCAGGCTGATCCCATCGCGGCAGCCTTTGACACACGCAAGGTGGCCGTGAATGAGTGATCCGGTTTTCTCGCATCTGCCCAGGTTTGACACCGTAACCGGGCCGCGCCCGGCCGAATGGTTGCGCGCCATGACGGCGGGCGAGCGCGGCGCGCCCCCCCATCCGGCCCCTTGCGAAGAAACCGCCACGCCGCCTGCGGCCGTGAAGGCGGAGCCGGTTGCCGTTCGCCCCATCCCACAAGAAACCGCCGCGCTGCAGGCAACAATCTCAAGCCTCGCAAAAGCGATCGAAAGGATTGAAGCGGAAGCGCGCCAGCAGACAGTGGATACCGTGCGCGCGATTGCCGGCCAGCTTTTTCCCGAACTGTCGCGGCGTTTCCTTGCCGAAGAGATTGGCCGCCACCTTCCGGGGCTTGTTCCCGCAGCGGCGCCGAAAGTGGACATCTACGCGGAACCCGCCTTAGCCGCGCAACTGCAGGAAATAACCGGCCGGCATCCCAATCTGGAGGGGCGGTGCAATATCATTTCCAGGGAAGGGCAGGGCGATGGCCGCGCCGAGGTTTCCTGGCGCACGGGCGGGGCGACGTTTGATTTCGACAGTCTCCTGACGGCCTGCCTGAACGATCTTGGATCAACACATAAACAGAATGCGGAGTACAAGTGATGGCAACTTCCGAAAAGGCGGTGCAGGAGTTTGACGGTCAGGACCGGCGCGACCCGTCTGGCCGCAATGCCTATCGCCGCTCTATCTTCAGCGTGCCGGTAACGGTGACCGTTTCGATTGGTCAGAAACGCCTCAGCGTGCAGGAAATCCTGGAGCTGCAGCCCGATTCGGTGATTGCGCTGATGTCCAAGGTGGATGATCCGGTGGACCTGTTCATCGATGACAAGCTGATTGCCAAAGGCGAACTGGTCGAAACAGATGAGGGCCAGATCGCGGTGAAGATCGTGGAGATCATCGAGAAGGCCGTAGAGGTGGAATGATCCGGCTCGTGGCCATCTACCGCATCCTGTTTCTGGCCGCCTTTGCGGCCTGCATAGCCTTTTCCGGCCATGCGCAGGAGGCGCCAGCAGCGCTGGATGGCCTGCTGAACCCTTCCGGTGATGGACAGCTTTCAAGCTCGGTTATCCAGCTTGTTCTGCTTGTGACGGTGCTGAGCCTTGTGCCGGGCATCGCGATGATGGTCACCTGCCTGCCGTTCATGGTGATCGTCTTCTCCTTCATGCGGCAGGCGATCGGCGTTCAGCAGGCGCCGCCGAACATGATGATCATGGCTCTGGCGATGTTTCTCACCTTCTTCGTCATGGAGCCCGTCTTCATGTCGGCGTGGGAGAACGGCATTTCGCCTTATATGGAAGGCGCGCTCGACGAGCAGCAGGCCTGGACCCTGACGACCGAACCGTTTCGCGCCTTCATGACCCAGCGGACTGACCCCGAAGCGCTGTTGACGCTGGGCGACGCAGTCAACAGACCAGTGGTTGAGGGCGAGCCGCCAGCCTTTTCGCTGCTGGCCACGGCGTTCATGCTGAGCGAGATCAAGCATGCATTCCAGATCGGTTTTGTGATCTTTCTGCCCTTCATGGTGATTGATCTTGTGGTTGCTTCCGTCCTGATGGCGGTGGGCATGATGATGGTTCCGCCGACGGTGGTTTCCCTGCCGTTCAAGCTCGGCTTTTTTGTGCTGGCCGATGGCTGGCTGAAGATCACCGAAGCGGTGCTTAGAGGCTACGCGACATGAGCACAGTAACGAGACTGAACCGGCGCGGCGGCGGCGACGCGGCCCGCCCGGAGACATCCGGTCCGGCGCTGACACAGGCGCAGCGCGCCGCCGTGATCATTGCGCTGTTGGGGGATACTGCGGCCAAACCGATCGTCAACAAGCTGGACGACGCTGCGTTGGCGCGGGTCGCGTCTTCCCTGGAAAGCGTTACCTATCTCTCGCGTGATGACCTGATTGCGGTGGTCATCGATTTCCTTACTCAGCTTCGCAAATCCTCCGGCGCCCTGAGGGGCGGACCGGTCCGGGCGCGCGAAGTGATAAAGGGCGTTGTGGATTCCAACCGGATGAAGGCCATTTTCGGGGAAGATGCGCCGATAATGCAGGCCGTCCAACCGGAAGAGACCGGCGACGTCTGGACCCGCCTCAGCACCCGGGATGCCAAGCTCGTGGCGGGCTATCTCAACCGGCTTACGCCCAACATCATCGCGATCATCCTGCGCAAGCTGGATGCGTCGATCGCCTCCAATATCATCTGCCATCTGAAGGAGGAGAAACTGGGCCCCACGCTCGGCCAGATGGTTGAGGCACCGAAACTGGATCCCGGAATCGACTCGGTGATCGAGAAGATGCTCGAAATGGAATTCCTCAACGCCCAGGGCGAAGAAGACGGAGAAGGGGGCGACGAAAGCCATCTTGAAACGATTGGCGAAGTGCTGAGCCTCATTCCGTCTGACAAGCGCGACAATCTCGTCGGCTTCCTGAAGGAACGTTACGAGACCAAGCTGCCCATCATTCAGAAAGGTCTGTTCACTGTTGAGGGCCTGCCGGATCTTCTGCCGCGCAATGCGGTGCCGGTCGTGTTCCGCGAACTCGATCAGCAGACCGTGCTGCGGATACTGGCGACCTTCCGGGGCGCCAATGACGCCGTGGCAGAATATCTGTTGGGCAACATATCTTCCCGCATGGCCGATCAGTACCGGGAAGACCTGAAGGGGATCGCCGCTGTTACGCCCAGCGAAGCGGAAGCCATCCAGAGGGAGTTCCTGACGACGCTGATGGATATGCGCCGGCGCGGCGTTATCACGATTACAAAGCCTGGGGCGAAATAGACCACAGTTTTCCGCTGACAGCAGAAAGGCCGGACGGACTGCCCGGCCTTCTTTGTTTTTCCGGATGCGGGGAGCCTAGCGGATCACGAGATCAGCGTGAATGGCGCCAGCGGCCTTCATTGAGCGGATGATATCGGCCATCTCCTGGGGAGATACGCCGAGGGCATTGAGGCCGGCAATCAGCTGGGAAAGCGTCACATTTGGCTCCAGCATGGCGATATTGTTGCTGCCTGTCTGGGTAATGGTGATTTCCGAGCGGGGCAGCACGATCGATTCGCCCCGGGCGAAGGGGTTGGGCTGCGAGGCGACCGGCGTCTCCCGGACCTTGATGGCGATATTGCCCTGCGCAATTGCCACGCGGGAGATGGTCACATCTTCTCCGAGCACGATGGTGCCGGATTTCTCGTCGATCACGATACGGGCCGGTGTTGCGACTTGTACGGGGAGATTCTCGATGCTGGCGAGGAGGCGGGCAGGGGATTCGGAAATGCCGCGCAGGTCGAGTTCAATAGTGCCGGGATCGCGCATGGAGGCAAGCGGGATGCCCATGGCGGCGTTGATCGTGTCCTCGATGCGGGCCGCGGTGGTAAAGTCGGGTGAGCGCAGGGCAAGGGAGATCTGCTGATTGCGATTGAAGTCGTAATTGACCTCCCGCTCTACCTTGGCGCCATTGGGCACCGATCCGGTGGTGGGGGAGCCGCGTGTTTCGCGTGCGCCCTGAGCCTTCACGTCAATGCCGCTAACGATGATCGTGCCCTGCGCAACGGCGTAGATCTCGTTATCACCAGCCTTGAGCGGCGTGAGGATCAGGGTGCCGCCTTCAAGGCTGGTCGCGTCCCCGATAGAGGCAATGTTGACGTCAATGCTCGACCCGTTGCGTGCAAAGGGGGGCAGGGAGGCCGTGACGAGCACGGCGGCAACGTTCTTGGGTTTGATCTGTTCGCCCTGCACGTTGACGCCGAGGCGTTCCAGCATATGGGTGAGGGAATCTTCCGTGAACGGTGAGTTGCGGACGGTATCTCCCGTGCCATTGAGGCCCACGACGATGCCGTAGCCGACGAGATCGTTGTCGCGGACACCCTGAACATCCACCACATCCCGAATGCGGGCCTGAGCATTCGCCGGGGCGGTGATGAGGCAGGGCGATATGGCGAGGGCGGCGGCGATCAGCCAAGAAGACCATTTCATCGGATTACCTCAGGAAGTTCAGGAGGCTAAGGTTCGACAGGCGGGAGGTGAGCACATAAGCTGCCTCCAGGCTTGCCTCGAGTTGCTTCAGCTCGGAGGCTGCATCATACTGATCGCGTCCGACCATATTGTTATAAACGCTATTGAGGATCGTCTGTTCAGTATCGAGAGTTTCCAGTGACTTGGCGACCCGCTCCTGAATGATGCCCACATCTGCCCGCAGGTTCACGAGCGAGGTTGTGCCAGAGCTCAAGCGCTCCGCCCCGCTGCGTGCAATTTCCGGGTTCTGCTGGAAAAGCGCGAGATTGTCCTCGGAGCCGCTGAGGGCCATGATGGCCAGGCCAGAGATCAGTTCAACGAGGGCGGGGTCGGTGGCTGTCACGCTGTCAGGGTCGGTGGCAACCGAGGAGCCCCGATAGATGCTGGTCTGCCACCCACCGGTTGCGGAGTAGAAATAATCGTCGAGCTGCGTCTCAAAATCGGCCGCATCGGTAGCGGTACCGGCTATCGTGCGGAGGTCGGCAAGAAGCTGCTCAGTACCCGCGAAAGGCTGTGTGGCCGTCTCGTCGCCGGAGAACAGGAAACGGTCTCCATGGCGGCCATTGAGCGCTGTGAACACATCCGTGAGCGCAGCCTTTGCGTCCCGCGCCACCACGCTCTGGCCGTGATAGTCCCCAGTGCCAATGGCGCTCAGCATCTGGGTGGCGAGGCCGTCCACGCGGTCCTGAATGCCGGCGAGGCTCTTCTGGACGAGATCGAGACGGCCCTGCCGAACGCCGAGAAGACTGCGCTGGTCTTCGATGTCGTTCAGAGCCTTCTTGCCGATCATGGCGTCGCCAATACGCCCGCCAAGGTGTTTGGTGAGATCGGCATACTGGCCTGTGACCGATTCTTCGGCAACCACAGTGGCCCGCGCGCGCAGATCGGCAATATTTTGCGTAAAAGAGGCGGAAACGATGCTGTTGGGAGGGATGATGCGCATGAGGATCAAAGCTCCATCAGAATACTGATCATGTCACGGGCCACCTGAATGACCCGCGCATTGGCGGCATAGGCCTGCTCGATCAGCAAGAGGGATTCCATTTCCTGGTCGACATTCACGCCGGTCTGCGACTGTTCGGCTTCCACCAGCGTCAGGTGCTGCGCCTGGGTCGAGGCGAGCACGGAATCCTGATGGACACGTTTCTGGCCGACAACCGAGGAAAGCTGCGCGGCCAGGTCGCTGGCGGAGAAGGCGCCCTGAATGCCGTTGGAGTTCATAGATTTGATCTGGGTGAAGGCGTCAAACATCGCCGACAGGATTGATGAATTGCCCGGCGGTCCTTCAGTGGTTGCCTCCAGGCCATCCCGCAGGCGGGATATCTGGCCTCCCTGGGCTGGATCAACGGCGGCGTTTACCGAGATGCGCGATGCCAGGCCCAACGTGCCAGATCCTGCGGGATCGACAAACAGGCCCTGCGCGCCGGGTGTCTTGGTGGGGTCAATCGCATCGTCCGACAGGCGGGTGATGATATCGTTGGCCACCATGTCCAGCTGGTCCATGAAGGCCGGAATATCCTGGTCGCGCAGCGTGAACAGCGCGCCAAGCATGCCCCCGGAGACAGCGCCGAAGGAGGTCGAGCCGGGCGTGAGGTTGATGCCGCCCACGCTTATTCCCGACAGGTCGCCATCAGCGAGGGTCTGCTCGGAGGTAAATGTGGAGGAGGGGGAGAACTGAAGCTGCTGGGCCGTGCTGCCATTGATGAGGTAGACACCCTCCGGCGTCAGCACATCAATTGCTCCGTATTCCCGCTGAACCGTCTGGATCGGCAGGTATTGCGCAATCGTATCAAGAACCCGCTGGCGCTCATCCATCAGGGTGGCGGCCTGTTCGCTGGTCCGGTCGATGCTGGAAATGCGCTTGTTGAGATCCTGAATTTGTTTAAGGGCGGCGTTGACCGTCTCTACGCCCTGCGCAATTTCGCTATCCGCTTCGGCGCGGGCTTGCGCGGCATAGCTGGAAAGGCTGTTGAGTTCCCTTGCGACGGATTTGGCCGCGTCCAGCAGGGAGGTTGCCGTCGCCGTGGATTCCGGCGAGGTGACCGAAGCGCGCAGCGCCGATTCAAAGTTCGAGAAGGTATTGAACAGCCCCGTCCCGGAGGCGGTGCTGCCGACACGCTGGGACAGGGACTGCCATGTGGAGGCCAGCACGGTTGCCTGGGCAACATCGCTGGTGAGTTCGCGGCGCTGACCCTTGATAATGTCGTCGCCGGCTCTGGAAACGCCCAGCGAGACGACGCCGGATGTCTGGGAGCCCTGCACCAGTTCGCCCACCACCAGCGACCGCCGGACATAGCCCGGCGTGCTGGCATTGGCGACGTTGGTGGCAACGATTTCGGCCTTCTGGCTGGTGACCTGAAGACCGGATCGTGCGGCAAGGATGGCAGCTGAGATGCTCACTTAGGAAGCGCTCCTGTCTTCGCCTGTCAGCGTTTCAGGTTGGTGGTTTCCTGAAGCATCTCATCAACGGTCTGAACAATCTTCGCGTTTGACGAATAGGCGCGTTGCGTTTCGATCAGATCTGTAAGCTCGGCTGCGATGTCCGTGGTGGACTCCATCAGCGAGTAGCCGGAGAGGCTGCCGACCGGGCCGCTGCCTGCGTCCCAGAGATAGAGATTGCCGCTGGAGTTCGAGACAGAATAGGCCTGAGAATCGAGCGCCCGGAGCCCGTTCATGTTGGGCACGTCGCCCACCGGGATCTGATAAAGCGTGCGGCGGAAGCCCTTGTCATAGATCGCTTGCAGGAAGCCCTGCTCGTCGATCTCGATCGACTGCAGGTCACCAATGGGCGAGCCATTCTTCGTCACCGCGGTCGGCGCGAAGGAGGCGGCAAGCTGGGTGATGCCGGCGCTGTCATTCGGGCGGCCAATGAACACTTCCACGGGGCCGTGGTCGAGGTTGATCGAGACGCGGCCGGTTGCCGGATCATAGATGGCGCCGTTGGAGGCGGTAGCCGCGGCGATGCGCCCGCCCGCCGATGGCGTGTCGTTAAAGGTGAGATCGAGATCGCCAATAGAGGTGGCAGGGTTGCCGGCGCTGTCGAAAATCTGGACAGTCCACTCATTGCTCGAGCCGCTCGCCGGGACGTTCGGTGTGAACTGGAAGGTGACTGTCTGCGCGCGGCCAAGGTTGTCGAAATACTCGACCGGCAGGAGGTAGGGGTCACTGGAGGCGCCAGCAGTCGTCGCATCGGCCGGAATGTTGATCCCCAGCTCGATGCTGGAAGTCGGCGTGGCGTTGAACTGCGAGGTCGCGATGTTGACGGGCACAAGGTTGACGCCGCTGTTGCGGCTGACATTGCCGACTTCGCCAGCTGAATCGGCTGGCCAGCCAAGCAGGAAGAGGCCGCTCTGGGTTCTCAGGAAGCCGTTTTCATCGGCATAGAAAGAGCCGGTGGGTGTGAGCATCAGATTGCGGTTGGAGGCAAGCGAGTTGATGCCGCCAATGTCGGTGACCGGGAGCAGGCCCCGTCCGGAGACTGCCACATCTGTGGCGCTGCCGGTGCGGATCAGCGAACCCGTAGCGGAGATATCCTTGTACGTATCGACACGTACGCCGCCGGCAGCATAGGCGGAGGATTTCTGCTGCAGCACCATGCTGGAGAAGTCCACGGCGCTGCGCTTGTAGCCGTAGGTACCCGAGTTTGCGATGTTATCGGAAATGGTGGCGAGGCGTGTGCCATTGACACTCAGCCCCATTACCCCCGCGTTCAGGGAGGATGAGATGCTCATATCTGGTTGCTCCTGCGTCAGATAATGACGCAAATTGAAGGCAACTCGTAAATAAGCCGATAACTGGTGTTAGCGGAGTTTGTTAATCTTCTGGAAACGCATTCGGCGGAGGCCTCGCGCTACTCCGTCAGTATCGTGATGGAAATCCTGCGGTTCTGGGCCGCTTGCGTATCTTCCTTGACCAACGGATCGGTGTCAGCCTTGCCGGATACCTCGCGGATGCGGTCTCCAGGAACACCGGCCCGTTCCAGCAGGCGGCGCGCCGCATTGGCGCGGTCGGCAGACAGGTTCCAGTTATCGTAGATGGCGCCGTTGCGGTAACGGTGGCTATCGGTATGGCCGACGATCTTGATGTCATTGTCAAATTCGCCGAACGCCTCAGCGACCACGTCCATCAGTTGCATCATCGTGTCGGAGGGCTCACTGCGGCCAAGCGGGAAGAGGGGGGTGCTTTCCGAATCGGTGATCTCCAGAACGATGCCTTCTGCAGACATCTTGATCAGCAGGTGCTCGGAAAGCTGGCGGCTCTGTTCGCCAAGGGACTCCTTGAGTTCCTGCAGTTCGGCAGCGATCTGCCTTTCCTCGGCCTGTTTCGCCGCAGCGTCTGCGGCTTCGCTTTCGGAATCTCGTTGTTTGCTGTCGCCAAAGGAGGGGTTTTCGACGCTTTCCTTGCGATTGGCGCCCATGCCCATCTTGGCATAGGTGTTTTCGGCAAAGATCGACGAGCCGTTAAGACCGTCAGACCCGCCGCCGGAAATCCGGCTGATCGGGATGGTGGGGCTGAAATAGTCGGCGATACCCTTGCGCTGTTCTTCGGTTGTGGCGTTCAGCAGCCACATGAGAAGGAAGAACGCCATCATGGCGGTCACGAAGTCAGCATAGGCTACTTTCCAGGCGCCGCCATGATGGCCGTCCGCCTTGTAGACCTTCTTACGCTTAATAATGGTCGGTCCTTGTGCTGAGGAGTCCGTGCCCATTTCAACCACCAGTTCTGCTTCTGCTGGGGGTGCTTTTACCATCGCATGCTCAATTAAGAGCGTAAGACAGAGGTAAGGATCGGGGCTTTGCGATAACCATTCTTCAACCAATTGGGCAGCACTAAGAGTCGTTGGAATCGCATTCATCCCGGAAGGGTGGGGATATGTCGTCGGTGCTGAGAAAGAAGATGGGGGCAGGGTCGGGATTACCTCCGACAATCCTGCGTTACCATGATTTCTGGAGCGCGATTCACCAATCCGTTTCCGGCTGGGCCGCGCAGGCGCTGGACGGCAGCGTTCCGCCGGCGCCGGAAATTCGCCGTGTGTATTCAGGCGCCAGCGCAATCGAGGCGCTCGATCAGCGGACAACTTTCTTCTTTAATTCAAAGCTTTCGCCGGGTCTATGCGCAATTGCCACAGATGGCGCGGGCGCGGCTCGGGTTGTGGCCAGGCGGCTGAGCCAGGACTTTGAAAGTGCCAAGGAAGCCTCCGCACTGTTCCTGAAGCTGATGTTCGAGGCGCCCGCCGTTGCCTTGTGGCGGGCCGCTGCCGCTTCGCTTGAGGGCCACCAGGCCGAGACGGTAACGTCTCCTCTGTCTGAGCCGGCACAGGCCGCCGGCAACTTTGAACCTGACAGCCGGTATCTGATCATTGGCTATACGGTGATGCCGGAAGCCGTTCAGTCGCAGATATGGCTCGTATTCGATCTCGACTATCTCATGGGCTGCGCGCATGAGGCCGAACGGCGCGCGGCAGAGCACAGGCGTCCGCCAGCTTCCAGGCTGCTGCGGGAGAGCGTTATGAGCTCTTCGATAAAGGTTGAGGCGGTTCTTGACAAAATATCAATGACGATCGGCGAATGCTCTCGCCTGAAAGTGGGCGATCTCATTCCGCTGCCAGACACCGATCCCGGATCGATCCGTCTGAATGCCGAGACCGTCAACGGACAAATTGAGATCGGGCAATGTGAAATGGGAGTGTGGAAGCGCCAGCGCGCGCTGAAGCTCAAACAGCCCGTGCTCGAACCCTTCACGCAGGAAGTCGCGAAGATGTAGCAAGGAAGAATGACTGCCCGCAGCCACCAGCAAAAAGAGTGGCGCGGTTTTTGGTACACGGAGATAGGCACTTGAACGCGATACTAGGCCTGGTGGTCACCATGGTGATGGTCTTCGGCGGCTATATGCTGGCCGGGGGCAAATTGGGAATTATCCTGCATTCCCTTCCATTTGAGATGATGATGATTGGGGGCGCGGCAACCGGCGCCTTCCTTGCGTCCAACGATTTCAACACAGTCAAGCATACCGGCGGCGACGTTGCTGCGGCTTTCGCTGGCCCGAAATGGAAGAAGAACGACTATCAAGATCTGCTCCTGCTGATGCATGAGCTGCTGCACATCCTGAAGCAGAACCCCGTCGATATCGAACCGCATATCGAAGCGCCGAATGAGTCGGCGATCTTCACAAAATACCCGCGCATCCTGAAGGATCATGAAGCCATCGAGATGATCTGCGACACGATCCGCTCGATGATCATGAACTTTGACAATGTGCATCAGGTCGAAGAGCTGCTCGACAAGCACCTGGAAAGTCTTCTGGAAGAGAAGCTGCACGGCTCTCACGCGCTCCAGCAGATGGCAGACGCGCTTCCGGCACTCGGCATCGTTGCGGCCGTTCTGGGTGTTATCAAAACGATGGCGTCGATCGACAAGCCGCCGGAAGTTCTCGGTGGCATGATCGGCGGCGCCCTTGTCGGTACCTTCCTCGGCGTGTTCCTCGCTTATGGTGTGGTCGGACCGTTTGCGGCACGCGTGAAGACGATCCGCAGCGAAGAACATCTCTTCTATTCAATGATTGGTCAGGTGCTGGTGTCGAACCTGCACAAGAACCCCGTCAACATCTGCGTAGAGGTAGCGCGCCGTCAGGCGCCGGCCCGTGTGCGCCCATCCTTCGATGAAATCGAGCAGGCTGTGAGGGGGCTCAAGCAGGCGGCATGAGGCGATACGTCTGGCTTCTTCTTTGCGGCGCCCTGCTGGCTCCGCCCGTCCTTGCTGCCAAACCGGCGGAAAAGACGGCGGAGCCAGACGCGCGAAAGCAGGAGCTCTCGACCGAGCTCAACCAGTTCGTCCGGGATGCAATCGATGAAGGCCTGCTGGCGCCTGCCGGATCGGGCGCGGCCCGCGGCGCGGCGAGTGCCGAGGCGTCGCCGGCGGGGGAGGGGAGCGTTGATATCCCCAAGGCTGGCGGCGCAGTGATCTGCGGCGAAACCTATCCGCTGGATTTCTCCGAGTTCGAGGCGGCCGCCAGTTATGCCGACATCCTGAATTATCGCAGCCAGCTTCAGGTGAGCGGTGAGGCGTCTACGGATGACCCGCGTCTCGCCAGAGCGTATATCGCGCTGGATATGGGCTCTGAGGCGGTAATGAACCTGCGCAACCCGGACAGCCCGGATGAAGTTGCCCTGCGCGAAGTGGCCTTGCTTCTGGATGGCCGAACCCGGCCTAATGTTTCTTATTTTCAAGGATTTGCGCGCTGTCATGAGCGCGGCGAGTTCTGGCTCGGGGTTGCGCTGCTGGTTGATGGGCAATCGGCAGGCACGGCCTATGTCGACAAATGGTTCAGTGAATACCGGCATCTGCCATTGCAGTTGCGCACGAGCGTAACGGCGCTGGCTGTCCCCGCGCTCGACCGGACCGATGGGCGGTTCCTGTCGCAGAAAATGCTGGCTTCGTTTTCGAGCAATGATCTGCGGGATTCCACGCAGCTTCAGTTCGCTAGCGCCATCCTCGCGCTGGGGCAGGGCAGCAGCGAGGCGGAAATCCTTATCCGGACATTCCTTCTGCAGGGCCGGTTCCAGGAAGAAGCGCTTCTGGCGCTGATCCGTCATCGCCGCGTTATCGATCCGCCGCTCAAGGCGCTTCTCCTCGACAGCATGCTGCTCAAGATCGAGCAGTCCAAGCATGAGGAAGATATCCGTGCCAGCATGAAGTTCGTACTCGATGAACTCAGTGCAGGGTCGCGGTACATGACGATGATGGAGATGGCGGCGCGCGAGAACATGCAGAGCGACGTTGTGCAGGGCGAGATCCGCGATCATTTCGTGAGCGCCCTTCAGCGCGACCTGACAAGCGCCGACCCGCTTCAGAACCTTGCCGCGATCGAAGCGCTATCGGTGGAAACGGGACTTCTGGACGATCACGATCAACGCACGGCTCTTTATGAAGAGGCGACCCTGAAAGCGGTGCGCCTGGGCTTTGCCTCCCTGGCAGACGAGCTTTCCCGCAAGACACAGCCGGGAGAAGCGGTGGCCGAGCAACGCGCGACGCTGGCTTACCGGCTGAAGGATTATCCCGCTGTCTTCCAGCTAGCGCAGGCCAATCCCTCAAATCCCCAGATTGGGCTGGTGGCCGCGCTCAGCGCCATCGACGCCAACGACGCCGCTCAGGTTCAACAGTTTACCGGCCGCCTCAAGCTGGACGCCGATACTGTCCTGATGCTGATCGAGCATGACGCCGCCAGCCGGCGTTGGATTGTTCCAGCCAGTGTGTATTCCACCGCCAGAGAGATTAACGACGAAGCCCGGGCCGTGCGGGTGAAGCGGGTTCTGGATCTGAAGCGGGCGGCCTCCGGCGAAGTATCCGGGCCGTCTCCTGCGACCATGGCAGGCATGGGGGAGCGGCTTATGTCGACGCGCATGGCGCTGGAATCTCTCGAAGGGGAGGGGAACTGAATGTCTAGCCCAGTCTATACGACACTGACGCGCCAGCAGGGCCTGATGCAGGAAATGCAGGCGGTTGCCAACAACCTCGCCAACTCCAGCACGACCGGCTACAAATCCGACAAGGCCGTCTTCACCGAGTTCCTGGTTTCGACCGGCAATTCTGCCGATCAGTCGCTTTCGATGGGCGCGCTGGGCGGCCACACATTCGTGATGGAGCAGGGTGGCCTCAATTTCACTGGAGGCCGGTTTGATCTCGCCATTCAGGGTGAGGGTTTTTTCCGGGTGGATACTCCGCAGGGGGAGCGCCTGACGCGCGCTGGCCATTTCCAGCTGTCTTCGGCCGGCCAACTCGTCGATATGCATGGTAACGCCGTGCTCAGCGCGGGTGGAAATCCGATAACAATTCCTGATGACGTGCTTGACGTGAAGTTCGGTGAAGACGGAACGATCTCGGGCAATGGCCAGATCATCGACCAGCTTGGAATCATGACCGCCGATGGCGAACTCAGACGCGATTCCAATACCTATTTCTCCGCCGATGGCGGTACGGTTCAGGCGCAGGACGCAAAGCTTGTCCAGGGCGCGCTTGAGCAATCGAATGTTTCGCCGGTGCTGGAAGTGGCCCGGATGATCGAAGTCCAGCGCGCCTATGAGGCGGGCCAGGCACTTCTTGAGAGGGAGGACCAGCGCATCAGCCAGCTGATCACAGCTGTGCGGGAACGTTGAACCGTTTAAGCAGGTGTAGGAGACGCCTATGAAGTCATTGCAGATTGCCGCGTCCGGGATGGCCGCCCAACAGATGCGGGTGGAAGTTATCTCGAACAACATCGCCAACATGAGCACGACGGCCTATCGTCCGAGGACGGCCGAATTTTCCGATCTCATGTACCAGCAATACCTGACCCCCGGCACGATCACGTCCCAGGTGGGCACTGTTGTGCCCGCAGGGATTCAGCTGGGTACAGGGGTTCGCCCCACCACAGTTTCCATGCAGCTGACCCAAGGGGCCCTTCGGGAAACGAAATCGGAGCTGGATGTCGCCATTGACGGCAGCGGTTACCTTGAAGTGACCCTGCCATCCGGAGAGCCAGCCTTCACGCGCGATGGCAAGCTCACCCGCAGCGCCGATGGCGAAATCGTCACCTCCGATGGCTTTCCGCTTGCGGATGGGATTGTCATCCCGGCGGATGCCCGTCGCATCTCGATCAGCCGGGACGGGGAAGTGGTTGCTTATTTCGATAATGAAACCCAAGGCCAGGCCATCGGCAACATCTCGCTCGTTCGCTTCGTCAACGAGAAGGGGCTTGAGGCGATGGGGGACAACATGTTCCGGGAAACCGAAGCATCCGGCCCGCCCAACCGGCTTGTTCCGGGGTCTGAGGGTATGGGCTTCCTGCGTCAGGGCTATATCGAAGACTCAGCCGTGGACGTGGTCAAGGAGATCGCTGACCTCATCGAGGCTCAGCGCGGCTATGAGCTGAACTCCAAGGTGATCACGGCATCTGATGAGATGCTGTCTGCAACCACGCGGTTGAGGTAGCGTCATGAGCTCTCTCGTCGCCATTGGTTTCAGCGCCTTCCTGGCCCTGTCAAACGCCTCTTCCCTGGTCGCTTCCGAAGTAATCCGGGCAGGGGATCTCGTCACCCCGGGAAATGCCACTGCAGATACCGGCGTGGCTGTATCCCTGGATGAGCCGGTCGTCGGCCGCGAAGCCAGACGCACAATCTATGCCGGCCAGCCGGTCACCATGGACAATACGCGTCCTGCCCGGCTTGTGGCGCGCAACCAGATCGTCACCGTGAAATACATCGCGGGCGGTCTTGAAATTTCCACCACTGGCCGCGCGATGGGGGAAGCTGCCCTCAATGAGCCGGTTACCGTTCTGAACCTGCAGTCTCGGCAACTGGTTCAGGGAATTGTTCAGGAAAACGGATGGGTCCTCGCACAATGAAAACCATGTTCTCCCTGCCTTTCGTTGCACTTGCGGCCGCCGCCTGTGCCAGTTCCGCCCAGCCTGCGCCGGACTATGCTCCGCCTGCGCCCTATACCGGCTATCCCGGCGCGGTGCCCGAGCCGGCCGATCCGGATGCACAGAACGCCTCGCTCTGGACCACCACCCCCACCGCGCTGCTCAGTATGCGGCGCGCCAAGGAAGTGGGCGATCTCCTGACGGTCGTTGTTGAGATGAACGATCAGGCCAGCGTGCAGAGCTCTCTCTCGCGCAGCCGGGATTCCAGCGACGATATGAGCGTCAATGCCATGTTCGGTCTGCCCGAATGGGCAAATGGTGTGCTCCCCGGCGGAGCGAGTCTCTCGCCCGGCCTCGATGTGGCGCGCAATTCCAGCCAGAATGGTTCGGGCGCTGTGCGGCGCGCCGAGAAAGTCACCTTCACGCTCGCCGCGCGCGTGGTGGGCGTCGAGCCGAACGGCAACCTCATTATTCACGGGTATCAGCAGTCACGGGTCAGCAATGAGGTCCGCTATCTGACAGTCTCCGGCGTTATCCGGGCCCAGGATGTCACCCGCATGAACACGGTGACCTATGACAAGATTGCCGACGCCAAGCTCGCTTATGTCAGCAATGGCGACGCTGCCTCTGCAACTGACCGGAAAGCCGGCACCAAGATCATCGACAAGATCATTCCTTTCTAGAGACTCCGGATGAAAAACATCATCACTGCCCTGATTGCCGTTATCTGTGTCGTCATTGGCGGCGTAGGCGGACATATGCTCCGCGGGGGTAGCGGAGAGGCGGCTGCTGCCTCTGCAACATCAGACAAGGCGCATGGTGAGGAGAAGCCCGAAGACGACGGCCATGGCGCGCCCAAGGAAAAAGAAAAGAAAGACTCCCATGGCGGCGACAAGAAAGCCGGCAAGGATAGCCATGGTGGCTCCAGCAGCAGCTCCGGTGTAACCTATTTCCGGTTCAGCCGGGAATTCGTTGTCCCGATCATCCAGCACGAGCGCGTCGCAAGTCTTGTCATCCTCAATATCAATATCGAGGCCGATGCATCTGCGTCGGACAAGCTTTTCTCTCAAGAGCCTGTGCTGAGGGATGTGGTGATGACCACCCTGATCGAAATCAGCGGCGATGGCCGGACTTTCCAGTCCATGACCAGCATCGAGAATTATGAAACCGTCCGCTCCCTGATCCTCGGCAATCTGCAGAAGAAATTCCCGGGAATGGGGATCAAGAATATCCTGATTCTGGATATCGCCCGTCAGGACCTCTGAGTCAGGATTTCTGAGCACTGTCCGGGAGAGGGGCTCTACCCTCCCGGATCTAGATTACAGTTTGCGGGCTTGGGCCAGATCCACGGTCAGACCGGACGCCGTGCCGAGGCGCAGCGTGCCGCCTTCGCTGACAATGTCGGTTACCTTCGTGATGACGTTCGGGACAGCCGTGCCCTTGAAGGCATTGTCTTCATAATAATCGATCACGAATTCATACATCTTGTCTTCGGTGGCTACCCCGCCGCTGGTCAGTTGCCCATTCCAGCTGAAGACTGTCTTTTCCGGGTCCAGAGTTTCGGTCCAGACGGCGTTCCCGTCCGCGTCCTTGACCGTGAGCACGCTTTTCGTGGTTCCCTGGGGCGCTTCATAGGAATAAGTTGCCGGGCTTCCCGTGTAGGGCATCCATGACGAGGCAAAGGTCACCTCTTCGCCGAGCCATTGGCTCGCCATAAGCCCGTTCAGATCACTGATCATGGACGCAATGCTCGCCAGGGCGGTGTTGGAATTCACCAACTGTTCGAGGCTGGAGAAAGTGGCCAGCTGTTCGACGAACTGGGTGGAGTCCATCGGGGAGAGCGGGTCCTGATTTCGCACTTGCGCCGTCAGGAGCTTGATGAAGCTGTTATACTCCGAGCCCATCTGGTTGTTCGAGCTCGTCGTGGAGGTGTTCTGGTAGGTGGCGCCCGTATAATTGCTGATCGTCGTCATTTTGGGCTCCTAAAGCCTGATATCCAGCCGGCCGCTGGAAGCGATCTGGCGGTGAGTGGAACTGTCAGCGGCGATCATCAGTCCGCTGTTTGTAAGGGCGGGGGTGTCAAACCGGCCACCGGCGAGTTTTGCCTGCTGGCCCCAGCCTTCATTCTGCTGCGGGTTCTGGTGCTGGAAGCTCATATTCTGGCCTGACAGCCCGTTGCGCTCCAGCGCCTGCACCAATTCGAAATGCATGAGACGCAGCTGGCGCATGGCTTCCGGGCTTTCGGCGGTGATGGTCACATGCTGAAGGCCCTGGGCATCAAATTTGAAATCGATCGAGATGCGGCCGAGTTCCGGCGGGTCGAGCTGGACTACCACCCGGTCGTCCTGCCCATCGCTGGTGGCGCGGGCGACAATATCGGGAAGCTGTGTCGCCGTGGCTGTGAGCACGGCATGTGTCGGCGTCATTTGGGCCGTGGCCAGAGCGGAGGTCACCGGGGAAATGGAGGGGGCCTGGCCAGCGGCGCCCGAAAACAATGAAATCTGCTGTGATTGCGGCGCCGCGGTGTCGGCGTTCAGGTCGCTGCCTGTGCCTGCCTCCGCAGTGATGGCGCCCATAGTGGCGGACAAGCTGCCAGAAGCGTCTGCGGCTGGGGCGTCAGGGGCCAGTTCGGCCCGGATGTCTGCTTCGGCAGAAGCCGGCAGCGCGCTCCGTGAAGGCTGGGCCGTCCGGTCGATGCTTTCTGCCGGCGTTTTGCCTCCGGCGGCAAGGCCGGCGGGCACCGGCGCGGCCCCTTCAATCCGGGTTTTGCTGGCGGAGGCCTGAGCGGGAAGGGGGGCTGACGCGGCCATCATCGCTGCTGACACTTCCGGCGGCGGAGCAGATGCTTTCGCAGTTTCCTCCGGAGGCGCCGTTTCTGCGATGTCTTCCGTCTGCGTTTCAGCCGGATCGGTCTTGCCAGTCATGAGCTTTTCCACGGCCAGCTCGGCCGGATCAGCCTGGGCTGCAGCCTCGGAAGCATCAGAGGAAGCGGGCAATGCCTCGGCTTCGGGCGGCGTGGCTGCGCCCCCCTGATCGGCATGTTCCAACGCAGGAAGGATTGGCGCTTGCGGGCTCGCCGCGCCGGCTTCTGAAGGGGCGGATACGTGTATTGCCAGATCGTCAACCAGGAGGGAGGGGGCGGCTGGCCCTATGGGCGGCGCCTCGCTGGGCGCGACCGCCTGTTCAAGGCTCAGCGCGGCCAGCGTCAGTGTTCCGCTGTCGCCTGCCGCGAGATCGGCGCTCTGCCCGGGTGAGGGGGGCACAGCAAAAAGGCTGCTGGCAAATTCCTTGCCGCGCCCTTCGCCCGCTTCGCTGCGGGCCATTGCATCCTGCCGTGGACCTGACTGGAAAAGCCAGAAATCCGGATCAACGGAGAAAGTCATCCTGCCTTCCACCTATGTCTTGTATTAACCTA
>OBJA01000711.1_pt1 | contig 27294 bp, 24 predicted proteins | sample 1519751 | NCBI WGS metagenome assembly OBJA01 (sample SAMEA3881238, study PRJEB22517) | soil metagenome | biome: lake sediment; feature: soda lake sediment; material: sediment, water from around vicinity | place: India | collected 2013-12-23 | depth 3 m
CCCATACGTGCTGCCTGTTTCCAAAAGGGCCTTATTTTTTACAGGAGAATTTCTCAACAGTGGTGATGCCTTTGTCTGAAAATTTTATGCCTGGAATTAAACCAGGTCGCAGGCATCGGCAGGCATCCAGTGGGAATCCTTTCCTTCCCATTTGATGTTGCAGCCAATGGGATTTGTAACCGGAACCGAAACTGGCCTTCCGGAGGTAAGCTCGTCCAGGGCCCTGTCAAGGTCGTTGACAGTTACCCTGGATGCATCGCGGGGATTGTCTACACCTCGCCCGGTATAAACCAGCTTTCGGTTTTCATCGAACACAAAAAAGTGGGGGGTACGAAGTGCCCCGTAAGCCAGGGCAATGGCCTGCGATTTATCGCGCAGGTATTTCCATGGGAAACGGAATTCATTCATCCGCTTCATCATCGATTCAAAACCATCTTCGGGGTAGGTTTTGGCGCTGTTTGAATTAATTGCCACAAACTCCACCCCCTTGTCCCAGTATTTTTCAGCGGTTTGGCGCGTAATTTCATCGCTTCCCTTTACATAGGGGCAATGGTTGCATGTAAAAAAGATTACAAGGTATTTTGCCCCCGCAAAACTGCTGAGGGTATAATTGTTGCCATCGGTTGCCGGTAAGTTAAAATCGAATGCTTTTTCGCCGGGTTTTAATGTATATGCCATAATTGTATTTTTTTTTATTTTAGTATCAGGACTTTTAGTATCAAGTCTCAAGACATTCATATCCTGTATTATATATCTGCATCTCTTGTGTCTTGTGTCCAATCATTATGTGTCTTGTGTCTGTCAGTCTTGTGTCTTAAGTCTACTGGTCCTGGGTCTTACCCTTATCCCTACCTTAAATGAAATTCCACACCCAATTGTTTAATCCGAATGGGAAATCTTGTGTATTTTTAACCAGTTAAAATTTTTACACCTCGATATGGACAGGGAAGAAGCTTACCGAAGGATAACGGATTTGCAGCAGGAACTGGAAGAGCATAATTATAAGTATTATGTTTTGCATCAGCCCGAAATCAGCGATTATGAGTTTGACATGAAGCTGCGTGAGCTAGAAAAGCTGGAAGCTGATTTTCCGGAGTTTGCCGATCCTTTTTCACCCACCCGGCGCGTGGGAAGCGATCTGAGCAAGGCATTTGAGCAGGTGGAGCACCGCTATCCGATGTTGTCGCTGTCGAATGCCTATTCCGAAGGAGAAATCAGGGATTTCGACATGCGGATTAAAAAACTGATCGGAGAAGATTTTGAATACGTTTGCGAACTCAAATTCGATGGATCATCGATCAGCCTGCTGTATGAAAAGGGAAAGCTTGTAAGGGCGGTAACCCGGGGTGACGGAGTAAAAGGGGATGATGTAACGGCAAACGTCAAAACCATCCGGTCGGTGCCGTTGAAACTTCGTGGTCGGGGTTATCCCGACGCCTTTGAGATACGCGGTGAGATTGTGATGCCGCTGCTTGTTTTTGAAGAATTAAACAAACAGCGTGAGCAGGCGGGTGAGGCCCTTTTCGCCAATCCGCGCAATGCCGCTGCCGGCACATTAAAGATGCAGAACCCGTCGCTTGTTGCTTCGCGTAAACTGGATGCCTACTTTTTTTCGGTTATGGGGGATAAACTTCCCGAAGATGGCCATTATCAAAACCTGAAGAATGCTGCAGGGTGGGGGTTTAAGGTTTCGGAAACAATGAAGTTGTGCAGGAACCTCGATGAGGTGTACGACTATGTTCACAAATGGGACCTTGAACGCCATAAGATTCCGGTGGGTACCGACGGGGTAGTGATAAAGGTCAATTCGCAGCAGCTGCAGCAGGAGCTCGGTTTTACAGCCAAGTCGCCGCGCTGGGCCATTGCCTACAAATTTAAAGCCGAAAGCGCTGCTACCGAGCTGAAGTCGGTTTCGTACCAGGTAGGCCGCACGGGAGCCGTAACCCCGGTAGCCAATCTCGAACCGGTACTTATTGCCGGCACAGTTGTCAAACGCGCATCGCTGCACAATTCAGACATTATAAAAAAGCTTGATCTTCATTTGAACGATACCGTTTTTGTTGAAAAAGGAGGGGAAATCATTCCCAAGATCACCCAGGTAAAAGCCGACATGAGGCATCCGATGGCACAGCCGGTTCAGTTTATCGATAGGTGTCCCGAGTGCAATACCCCTTTGGAACGCAAGGAGGGGGAAGCTGCACATTACTGCCCCAACGATATGGGTTGCCCGCCTCAGATCAAAGGAAAGATCGAGCATTTTGTCAGCCGGAAGGCAATGGATATAGATGGTTTGGGACAGGAAACAATCGAATCGCTTTACAACAGCAACCTTGTAAAAAGTATAGCCGATCTGTATTTGCTGAAAAAGGAGCAGCTTACTGAACTGGAACGCATGGGCGATAAATCGGCCCAGCGGATTCTGGATGGGCTTGCAGCATCGAAGAAAGCCCCTTTCGAGCGGGTGCTTTATGCCCTGGGGATCCGGTACGTTGGAGAAACAGTTGCCAAAAAGCTGGCTATGGAGGTTTATTCAATCGACAATCTTATAACCAGATCGAAGGAAGAACTGGAGGAAATAAATGAAATCGGGGAGCGGATTGCCCAAAGTGTTGTGGAGTATTTTTCGGAGCCTGCGCATGTGCAAATGATCGAATTCCTGAAAACCCAGGGTCTTCAGTTTCAGCTGAGCGATGAGCAGTTTAGTAACCGCACCGATAAGCTCAAAGGGCTGAGCATAGTTATTTCAGGCACATTTGAGCACCATTCGCGCGATGAATTGAAGCAGCTGATCGAGCAAAACGGAGGTAAAAATGTGGGTTCGATTTCAAAAAAAACCTCTTATATACTTGCCGGTGAAAATATGGGGCCCAGTAAGCTGGAGAAAGCCGACAAGCTGGGAATTCCCTTAATTACTGAACAAGACTTCATGAAGATGGTTGAGGGATGATGGTTTTTTATTGGGGCCATGGGCTTGCGGCACCTTTTTGTTTGAATGGGTGTTGGGAAATAAACCTGATTTTTTCAATCAAAATGATATATTTTTTAACACAAAAGGAATCATTTCGACAATTTTATTGGCAGGAAGTGTTTCTTTTTCACAATTCATTAACTTTGCCCGCCTATGAAACTGATTGACAAAATAGCATACAGGAAACTTCAAAAAGATGCTGCCGCGGTCCAGCGCCGGGTGGTATTGCCCGATCCTGAAACCATCAAAAAGGTGTGTGTGCTGTGGCAACCTTCACAGGAGAAGGCATATCAGTACCTTCATGGTTATTTTCAGCGGTCGCAAATGATCTTCAGGAATCTTTGTGTGTACGACAAGCAAGCTGTTTTGGTAACAGGGGCAAATGTAATTACACCAAAAGATTTGAACTGGATGGGGTTTCCCAAACCAGGACTGACAGAAGATTTTCTTAAAACAGAGTACGACCTGCTGCTGAATGTGTCTCTTGATCAGAACTTTGTGCTTTTATACCTGACAGCCATGAGCCGGTCGCATTTTAAAATTGGCTGGTCGCCTTCGGGACTTAACTTTTTCGATCTCAACATTCAGATTAACGGCAATAAAGATGCGCTCTATCTTGCCCGGCAACAAATATATTATCTTGAACAACTTAATAAAAAAACTTCAGTATGAATCATCCGTTTAAAGGTGCAGGTGTGGCACTTGTAACTCCTTTCACCGAAAACAATAATGTAGATTACGATGCCCTTGGAAAAATAATAAAAAACCAGGTGCAGGGGGGAATGGATTATCTTGTGGCGCTGGGGACAACAGCTGAAACCCCCACATTGTCTGGCAGTGAAAAGAAGGAGGTCGTTAAATTTGTAAAGGAAAATGCTTCGGGACTGCCTGTTGTAGTAGGCATGGGAGGTAACGATACCCGGAAAATAATAAAACAGATCCATAAATTTGACTTCGATGGGGTTAGTGGATTATTGATTGTAACTCCTTACTATAACAAGCCATCGCAGGAAGGTATATTTCGTCACTATTCTGCTATTGCCAGCGAGAGCCCGGTACCAATTATTCTTTACAATGTTCCATCGCGCACGGGAGTAAACATGGAAGCTGAAACTGTAATCAGGCTGGCTGAAGCCTCCGAGAAAATTGTTTCTGTAAAGGAAGCTTCGGGAGTGATGTCGCAGATTACACGCATCTGCAAGTATGCCCCTGCTCATTTCAACCTGATTTCGGGCGATGATGTGCTGGCACTGCCCATCCTTTCGGTAGGTGGTTCGGGAATCATTTCGGTAATTGCAAATGCCCTGCCCCGGGAGCTCAGCAGTTTGATCCATCTGGCACTGGAAGGCAAATACGAAGAGGCCCGTAAACTGCATTTCAGCATGATTGAGCTGTTCATGTTGTTGTTTAAGGAAGGAAACCCCGGGGGAGTGAAGGCATTGCTCAATATACAGGGATTGATACAGAATGAACTGCGTTCGCCCCTGTTCCGGATCAGTGAACCGACCTGCAACGAGATAAACCAGGCATACAAAAAGCTGTTATAGGAAATCAGCCTGATTTTGTAATAGATAAAATTTATTGTTTGAAAATCAAAACTTTTATCTAATTTTGTGCCCGTAATTTTAAGCTGTTGTTATTTAACGCGATGCTGCGGCTTAAACATTGTATAATTAAAACTTTTAATGGAATGTATTTAACACCGGAAAAGAAACAGGAGTTTTTTGCCGAGTATGGCAAAAGCGAAAAAGACACCGGCAGCGCCGAAGGACAAGTTGCCTTATTCACTTTCAGGATCAATCATCTGACACAACACCTGAAACAGAACAAGAAAGATTTTAGTACCCGCCGGGCACTGATTAAGCTCGTTGGGAAACGCCGCAGGCTTCTTGATTATATGAAAGATAAAGACATTGAACGTTATCGCGCAATAATCGAAAAACTGAATCTGCGTAAGTAAAAAACCAGGGAAAGGCAATTTAGGTTGCCTTTCTTTTTTGTATCTTGCAAAACCTCACCACCCTTATAGATTTTTAAACATTTTGAATTATTAGAATGAGTATGCTTAAAGTAGTAACAAAAAAAATCGAACTTGCAGATGGCAGGTCGATTACCATAGAAACCGGTAAGCTGGCCAAACAGGCCGATGGTTCGGTGGTGGTACGTATGGGTGAAACAATGGTTTTGGCAACTGTTGTTTCAGCAAAAGAAGCAAAAGAAGATGTAGATTTCATGCCCCTCTCGGTCGATTACCGTGAGAAATTCTCTGCTGCAGGCCGGTTTCCCGGCGGTTTTTTAAAACGCGAAGGTCGCCCCTCGGATGAGGAGATTTTGATAGCCCGCCTGGTGGACAGGGCTTTGCGTCCACTGTTTCCGGAAGATTACCATGCCGAGACAGCCGTTATGATTTCACTGATTTCGGCCGGGAAAGAGGACCTTCCCGATGCCCTGGCAGGGCTTGCTGCTTCAGCAGCCATTGTTGTTTCTGATGTGCCGTTTGAAACCCCCATTTCAGAAGTAAGAGTGGCCCGTGTGAATGGCGAATTTATTATAAACCCGACCTATACCCAACTTGAAAAAGCCGATCTGGATATAATGGTTGGCGCCTCCTATGATAACATAATGATGGTTGAGGGCGAGATGAATGAAGTTTCTGAAGAGGAAATGCTGGAAGCCATTAAATTTGCCCACGAAGAAATTAAGAAACATTGTAAAGTTCAGGAGGAACTGGCCGCTGAACTGGGGGTTGTTAAACGTGAGTACAGCCACGAAATTAACGATGAGCAACTGCGGGAAAAAGTGCATGCCGAACTCTTTTCCAAGGCCTATGAGTTGGCTAAAATGCAATTGACCAATAAGCAGGAACGCCTGGAACAGTTTAAAGTCCTGCGGGATGAATTTATTGAAGCATACCGGGAAGCCAATGCTGAAAACCCAGAGATCGACCTTGACGTTCATGAAAATCTGATTAAGCGTTATTATCATGATGTTGAAAAAGAAGCCATGCGACGCATGATCCTGGACGACCAAATCAGGCTCGACGGCAGAAAAACAAATGAAATAAGGCATATCTGGGGTGAGGTGGATTTCCTGCCCGGGACACACGGATCCGCATTGTTTACCCGTGGTGAAACCCAGTCGCTGACTTCGGTTACCCTGGGCACCAAAATGGATGAAAAAATTATTGATAACGTTATGGTCCAGGGAAGGGAAAAATTCCTGCTGCATTATAATTTTCCTCCCTTCAGTGTGGGTGAAGCCAAAACTCCCCGAGGCCTTAGCCGCAGGGAAATAGGCCATGGCAACCTGGCACACCGGGCCCTTAAAAAAGTTATTCCTGCCGATTTCCCATACATCATTCGTGTTGTTTCCGATATCCTCGAATCAAACGGGTCGTCATCGATGGCAACGGTTTGTGCCGGTACAATGGCAATGATGGACTGTGGTATAAAGATAAAAAAGCCGGTCTCAGGAATAGCTATGGGGTTGATTTCAGATAAGGGATTAACAAAATATGCCGTATTGTCCGATATCCTGGGTGATGAAGACCACCTGGGCGATATGGATTTTAAAATTGCCGGTACCGTTGACGGTATTACCGCTACCCAAATGGATATAAAAGTAGACGGACTTTCCTATGAAGTACTCTCAAAAGCTCTTCAGCAGGCAAAAGAAGGAAGGCTGCACATTTTAAATAAAATGCTGGAAGTAGTACCTGAACCACGTGCTGATTTCAGGCCTAACGTGCCACGAATTGAAGTTATTGAAATACCAAAAGACATGATTGGTGCAGTTATCGGGCCTGGTGGAAAAGTGATTCAGGCCATTCAGGAAGAGACCGGTACCGTAATTGTAATTGAGGAAGTAGAAAAGGTAGGTTTGGTGCAGATTTCTGGTCCGGGAGTGGAAACCCTTGAAGCCGCTAAAAAGCGCATTAAGGCTATTGTTGCTCTGCCTGAGGTAGGTGAAATTTATAAAGGGAAAGTGAAATCGGTAGTTTCATTTGGTGCCTTTGTAGAGATTATTCCAGGCAAGGACGGGTTACTTCATGTTTCAGAAATGGACTGGAACCGTGTGGAATCGGCTGAGGATTATATTAAGGAAGGAGAAGAAGTAGAGGTGAAACTTATAGGGATTGATGACAAAACAGGTAAACTGAAACTTTCCCGCAAAGTATTGCTTCCTAAGCCTGAAGGTTATGTTGAACGGCCGCCCCGCAGCGAACGACCCGAGCGTGGTGACCGCGGCGACCGGCCCCAAAGAAGGGATGACCGGAGGGATAATGACCGCCGTGATTTCAACCGTCGGGACGATAACCGCCGCGACAATGACCGCAGGGACCGCAGGCCCCGGCGTGATTAAAAAATAGAGCATCCCATATTCAGGAAGAAGCTGTTCATTTACCGGACAGCTTCTCTTTTTTATTGTAACTTTGAGTTTAAATATTCAGCAAATGGAAGATTGGGCTTCACAAATTGTTTCTGTTATCGATGAGAAACTTAAAGACACAAGACCTTCCGACTTAAGGTTCTTTCGGGTGGAAGAGTTTAAACGCAACGTGGAAAGAACAGGCACTTTCTCGGGTAAGTGCCCGGTTTGTACGAGGCAGCAGATCAATATAAAGCAAATTGCTGATAACATCGATCAGGCCGTTGGGAATCCTGGGAAAGCACGACATGATTACGATCGCCTTATCAACAGGCTATCGGCCCATATGCAAAAAGAACATGGTTATTTTGCTCCCAGTCATTTTACATACAGGCATTCATTTTACGGCATATTGGCCGGTATTGTAACCGGATTTTTGCTTATGATGCTTTTCTCTGAATACAATTGGGCATATCTTTCGGGAGGGTTTTCACTGGGGTTGCTCCTGGGTTACATCTCAGGCGGACAAAAAGACAGGAAGGTGCGGGAGAAAAAAATGATAATGTGAACAACGTTTTTTTTTATGCAGTTTTTAGTAATTGAAGGAAACATTGGCTCTGGCAAAACAACCCTTGCAAAAATGCTGGCCGATGAATGGAATGCCAAGCTTATACTGGAACAATTTGCCGATAATCCGTTTCTGCCCAAATTTTACAAAGACCAGGAGCGTTATTCTTTTCCACTCGAACTTTCGTTTTTGGCTGACCGGTATAAGCAAATGAAAAAAGAGTTACTGAACCGCGATTTATTTCATCCACTTATTATAGCAGATTATTATTTTTCAAAAACAGCAATTTTTGCACACAATACCCTTAAACCCGATGAATACCATCTTTTCAGGCAGATATTCGATATGGTTTCCGATACCCTTCCAAAACCCGACCTTTATGTTTACCTGCATACGGAAACACAAAATCTTTTAAAGAATATTAAGAACAGGGGACGTGAATACGAACAGGATATTTCTGCTGAATATCTTGAAAAAATCAGGGATGGATATTTAAATTATCTTAGGGGAATCAATGCATTTCCGGTGTTGGTAATCGATGTAAATAATATTGATTTTGTGGCCCATAGCACCCATTTTCAGCAACTGAAAAATATTCTATTAAAAAGCGATTATAAATTAGGAATAAATCGTCTCATTTTGTGACAATACTCTTTCTTAAATGAAAAAGCTTGTTATTTTTGTGCGCGGGAGAAAACGTATAAAATCATTCAAATAAATTACGGTATGTTATGAAAAATTTCAATTTGAAACCTTTGGCTCTTCTTGCTTTGGTTGCTGTGCTTTTATCGGGCTGTGCAGGATTAAAGAAGATGAAAAGAAATGCCGACCAGATTCAATTTAAAGTTACGCCCGAAGTATTGGAAACACATGCAGGAGAGGTAGATTTAACAATTGATGGAAGATTTCCAACTAAGTATTTTGTAAAAAAAGCAACTTTAACTGCTACTCCGGTTTTGAGATACAATGGTGGTGAAACTGAGTTCAGTCCGGTTACCCTGCAGGGGGAAAGTGTTCAGGGCAATAACCGTGTTATCAGTTACAATGCCGGCGGAACCTTCAGTTATAAAGATGCTGCTGATTATGAAGAAGATATGAGAAGGTCGGAGCTTGTTGTGAACATTACTGCATCGAAAGGGGCACGTACACTTGATTTTGACCCGATAAAGATTGCTGATGGTGTTGTGGCTACAAGCACTATGGTTGCCAACGTTCCCAAGGCTATTCTTGGCGTCCGGCGCGAGGCCAATAATACAGGGAAGTACGATCCAAACATTGATCCATTTCAGCGAATCGTTCCCGATGAGGTGCTTGCCGACATCCATTACATGATCAATCGTGCAAACCTTCGCAACGAAGAAATTTCAAAAGAAGATGTTAAGAAGTTTCTTGAGTATACCCAAAGGGCAAATCAGGATGACCGTATTGACTTAAAAAATATTGAAGTTTCAGCCTATGCTTCACCTGATGGTTCGATCGATTTTAATACTGAACTTGCAGGAAAACGTAAAGATACTTCTTCGGAATTTGTAGCTAAAAGATTAAAAGAACTTGGTGTAGACATGAATCTTAAAACCAGGTACACCCCTGAAGACTGGGAAGGTTTTAAAGAAAAAGTGGAACAATCAAATATTCAGGATAAGGAACTTATTCTGAGAGTTCTTTCGATGTACAACGATCCGGAAGTTCGTGAACGCGAAATTCGTAATTTATCGGAAACGTTTACTGCCCTTGCCGATGAAATTCTTCCTCAGCTGCGCCGTGCAAAACTGTTGTCAAGCGTTGAACTGATCGGAAAATCGGATGAAGAACTGATGTCGCTGGCGAAATCAGATCCCGCATCGCTTAATCCTGCCGAATTGCTGTATGCTGCCACTCTGTTCAACGATTTGGATGAACAGCTTTCGGTATACAATTCTTTTATCAAAGTTTATCCAAACGACTGGCGTGGACCTAATAATGCGGGTTATGTTCTGGTAAAACAGATGAATTACGCAAAAGCAAAACCTCTGTTCGAAAAAGCCGAGACACTTAGAAACGATGAACCGGTTGTTAAGAATAACCTTGGAGCTGTGGCTCTTTACGAAGGCAGAATAAGTGAAGCTGAAACATTGTTGGGTGCTGCTTCAGGTGCAGGCGAAGAAGTTAATTACAACCTTGGAATGGTTAGCATTAAAAAAGCAAATTACGATCAGGCTGTAAAATATTTCAGAAACTACCAGGATGTAAATTCTGCACTGGCAAAATTATTGGCAGGCGACAATAATGGTGCATTAAGAGATCTTGAGGCATTTGAAATGGAAAACTGCTTTATGAAAGAATACCTGAAAGCTGTTGTGGGTGCCCGCACAGCAAGGGAAAATCTTGTATTTAATTCATTGAAAGCTGCTGTTCAGATGAATCCGGAAATGAAACAAAAAGCAAAAACCGATTTGGAATTTGCCAAATATTTTAACAATCAGCAATTCCAGCAGATTGTAAATTAGATAAATTTATTTTGTTAGTTACACAGGGCAGCCTTAAACCGGCTGCCCTTTGTTTTTTTATGACAAATTGCTTTTAATATTCAAATGGAATTCTGTATTTTTTCCAAATTGAATCTTTAAATCATTTATTTATCCGATTATGGAAATTATTCAGAAATATATTGAAAGCAATAGGGAGCGTTTTCTGGAAGAATTGTTTGAATTATTGCGGATACCCTCGGTAAGTTCCATTAAGAGCCATAAGCCCGATATGTATACGGCTGCCCAGTACTGGAAGAAGCTCTTGCTGGAGGCAGGTGCCGACCATGCTGAAGTTTTTGAAACCGATGGCAATCCTGTGACCTATGCTCAAAAGATTATTGACCCTTCATTGCCTACTGTTCTTGTATATGGGCACATGGATGTTATGCCGGTAGATCCGATCGAAAAATGGAATTCTCAGCCTTTTGAACCCGTGGTCCGTGATGGTAAAATATGGGCAAGGGGTGCCGATGACGATAAAGGACAGTGCATGATGCATGCCAAGGCTTTTGAACTGATGGTAAAAACAAATACCCTTCCTTGTAATGTCAAATTTATGATTGAAGGGGAAGAGGAAATTGGCTCTCCCAACCTTGGCAAATGGTGTGAAGATAACAGGGAGATGTTAAAGGCTGATGTTATATTTGTTTCCGATACCTCGATGATAGCTGCCAACATTCCCTCCATTACAACCGGCTTAAGAGGATTGGCCTATTGGCAGGTGGAGGTTACCGGTCCCAACCGTGATCTTCATTCAGGACTTTTTGGAGGTGCAGTAGCCAATCCGATAAATGTACTTTGTTCGATGATTAACCAAATGGTTGATGACAATGGAAAAGTTACCATCCCCGGGTTCTACGATGATGTGCAGGAAGTATCCAAAGAAGAAAGGGAGCTTTTGGCAAAGGCCCCCTTTAACGAAGAAGAATACCGGAAGGCGATTGATGTGGAAGAGCTGGCCGGTGAAGCAGGATATTCAACAACCGAACGCACCGGAATAAGGCCATCGTTCGATGTGTGTGGGATTTGGGGAGGCTATACCGGGGAAGGGGCCAAAACTGTGCTTCCTTCAAAAGCGTTTGCTAAAATATCAACCCGTCTTGTGCCTGACCAGGATCATAAAAAAATAGCCGGACTTTTCAAAAGCTACTTTGAGCAAATTGCCCCCAAATCAGTAAAAGTGGATGTCACCTCTCTGCACGGAGGCCAGGGATATGTATGCCCCATCGATTTTCCGGCATACAAGGCAGCAGAAAGAGCGTATGCCGATGTTTATGGCAAGCGGCCGGTTCCGGTTCGCTCGGGTGGCAGTATTCCAATTATTTCCACCTTCGAGCAGGTGCTGGGAATTAAATCGGTTTTAATGGGCTTTGGTCTTGAATCGGATGCCATTCATTCCCCAAATGAAAACTATCCACTGGAACAGTTTTTTAATGGAATTAAAACAATTCCTTTATTCTACAGGTATTTCGTTGAATTGAGCAGATAGATCAATTCCGAATACCCATATAGTAAATCGTATAAAAGGAATCATTTAACGAAAGAATGGTTCCTTTTTTTCCAGGAAACTCCCTTAATATTTTTTTATTTTGAATTTCAAATAAGCCACTTTTTCCCTAAGTTCTATTTTTAGCTCCTTTTTATCGAGAACATTTAGTATTTTGCTGATATCAAAACCTGGTTCAGTTGATGCGGGAGTCTTTGGTACCACTTCTGATTGAGGGGTATTATCCTTCAGGTAGACCTCAATTAGTTCGTTGAGGAATTCTTCTGTAATCGGTATATCCCCTTCAATCGAAAATCCATTAAATTCATTAAGATAGTTCTCAAGAATTTTGTGAAAGCCTTCATTCATGATTTATGTTTTTATATAGAATTCGATTATCAATTTGTTTCCCTTTGCAGAAATTTCTTTCCATGTGATGAGCTTATTCAGAAAATTTAATTTTAGTTTTCGAAGCAGTTCCGCCAAATTAATTGTGAGATGGGAGGATGAAATATCAAAAGCTGATCTGGATTTAAAAGTATCTTCATCATCAACCTGAAATTTTGATTTGAACCATTTCAACCCTTTTTTATATGTGGATGCCGATAAGAGAGCAATTTTTTCATAAAATCTGATACCTTCAATAAATTCAATAATTAAAATCGGTTCAGAATCATTATTGTATGTGATGTTGTGCAACCGACACCGTAAAGTTTTATTTATTTTTTGATGTTCAACTCTGATTATAAATTCTTCTTCATCAAGATTGCTTATATGTATCGATTTAAAGTCCGACATTTCTTCAGAATCGGAAATTACACTGGCAATTATTGTGTTTAAAGGATTTTCATAAATGGGTATAACAAATAATAGGAAACTTCCTCTTATTCCATTCAGGTCATACTTTTCCAGCTTTTCAAAAACGAGATTCAAAACAGGTACCGGGTTCATAACGCAATTTTAATATTAGAACACCTTAATTATTAAGTCATTCTAAATATACGAAATTTTATTTTGCCGGTTTGGATTTAAGTTTTGTTTTAATCAGGTGAAAATACAAAACACAACCCGCGTATTGATTTTTACGACTAATATATTGTTAACTCTTGTTGGGTGATAGCATTAATTGCTGTATTTGAATAAGAAGGCTTAGAACCTCAGACGGTAATCAATTCCGACAATGTGTTTTGAATTCCTCCCGGTAAAATAATCCTGCAGGCGGTAATAAAGCCCAACACGGTGTAATTTTCCTACTTTTCGGGTAAATCCAAGATCTATTCTTGATTTTTGCAGTTCTTTGTCGATCAGATCATGAAACAATTCATAGCTGGCAAAGGGTGTAATTTTATTCCCTTTGATGTTGTATTCGATTTTAATGCGGGGCCTAAAGAATTGCCCCTCATCATCACCGTCCAATTCAGAGGAGTTTGTGTAACGTGTCCGCAGTGATGCTTCAAACCGGTCGAATTCATGGGACGCCTGCAGGTCTAATGCTATGCGGTTGTAATGAAAGTTCCCTTTGTTCTTTATTTCCGTTCCCAACCTGTAAGTACCAGCAATTGACAAAAAAGAAAAAGGTGAATAAGCGAGCTTTCCCTGGATCATGTACTCATCGAGTTTGAACTGGTCCTGAAACCGAAATTCAGGTACTAAACTAAACGAGAACTGTTTCAGAAAATCTTTTCTGAATTCCAACTCAAACCAAGTTCCGAAGTTATCGGTTTTTGCCTGAACAAGTAAATTTCCTGTAAAAAAGAAGGAAATAGCCAGCAGGGTACGTATAAGAAATCTCATATATTAATTTCTCTTTTAGTTTGACCATTATTATCGAAATAAATAGTAATACGTGCTGTGTCGCGAAGGTAGTTTATTTTGTTTATCTGATACCTGATAATTTTTACTCCTGTGCGTTCTTCCAGGTCTTTCAACATTTCAGCTTCTTTATCCTTATGCATATTTTCAATTTTCTCATATGTCACTTCAAGTGAATTTTCGCGACGCATCATGAGAATTTTTTCAAGTGCCCATAAAGCTCCAACCAGCAGCAGGTTCACAAAAGTGAGTTCAATATATCCGAAGTAATCTTTTGAAAGTGCATTGATAACCGATACAGCAATAATTATGAACAGGTATGTCATTTCTTTTGGAGGAATGGCATCGGTCCGGTACCGGATGATTCCAAATATTGCAAAGAGCCCCAGAGCAAAACCCAGTTCAATTTTAACACTCTCGAGAAGGAATACCAGCAGGAAAACTGCAATGCTTATGGCAAAGTAGCTGAAATAAAATTCTTTACGCCTGCTTATGCGGGCATATAGCAATACTACAATAATAAAAGTAGCAGCAAGATTGAAAGTAAAACGTAAAGCGAGAGAAATTAAAAAATCTGTTTGTTCTGGATTAAATTTTATTAAGTGAAACATAGAAGTTGGTTATTTAAAATTTTTTTTTCAAGATGGAGTAGAGCAGGCTTAAAGCGGTTGCTTTTAATAGTTGGTTCAAGCAAAGCCCGGCCTGTACAATACTTCGAGAGTCCTTTTTTATTAATATGAAGTTCCTTGAGCAGATCCGTCAGTGGTGATGAATATAAATGGTTTTCTCTTTTTAATTCGATTATTGCTAAATTTTCAAGTGAAATTTTATCTGAGTTGTTTTTTATAACTAGTTGAATATCAATTGTACATCTTTCGTTTTTTCTTTTGTTTATGAGTGAAATACGTTTAAACCCATTATACAGGACAGGATAAAGCTTCAGATTTTTATACGGTGATTGTTCATCCAAAAACCGGCATTCTGTTTCAGTTAACGCTCCGTTATGAAAAGGAATTTCAATTCTGCTTTTTATCGTACGTTGCTTGTTTGTTTTTCTTTTAATTTCAAAAAATCCCAGTTCTGAAGTTTCATATTTTCTTCGGCGAACTTTAAAGCGATCACGAAATCCGTTGTGGTGATGCAGATACATTTGATTGCCTGTAGTATCAAAGTAAATGGTTTGATACCCCATTAATCGTTTGCCATTAACCTCAAGCACATTGTACATTGGTTTTAGTTGTTCCAATAAAAATTCCAGTTTTGATGATGCAAACCAGAATTTCCTGTCGATCCGGTTCATTAGCTTTACTTCCGTTACTTCGTCAAGGGTCACAGGTGTAAAATCGTCCAATATGGGTTCAAGTGTTGTCAACTATTAATTAATTAGCTAATAATAATATGAATTTGTGAATCTTATTAGATGTCCCAGCAATATGATAATAAAACTGATAATTCGGAATTTTGTTTATGCAAATGTAAAGGTTGTTTAATAATTCTTTAATGAGACTTACTAATACAGCTTTTAAATTTTTGAATACGGATTTTATATTTGGAATATATTAAATGAAAAAGTTGAATTTTCCTGTTTTGTCGGTATAATTATCAAAACTACACATTCAATTGGGATGTTTGACTAAAACACTTTAAATTTGATGTAATTGGCAATTAATTTATTAAAATTGCCAGATAGAGTGCAGGAAATGAAAAGAAAGTAGTAATAAAATTAAAATACATTTCATGAAAATCAGATTCTCAATATTGTTTTTATTCCTTTTTATTGTTTCAGTATCAGCGAACCAGTCACAACCCTCAGTTCAGGAAATGAGAGAAGAAGCAACGAGAACCAGGTTATCTCAACAGGGAGAAGATGGCTATGAACTTTGGCTCCGGTATGCACCTGTTGAAAATCAATCGCTGTTAAAGCAATACCGGAAACAATTTAAGAACATTACTTTAAACCAATCAAGCCCTACCTTGCAGGCAGTAAAAGATGAATTGCTGATTGCCCTTGAAGGGATGCTTGGCATACAGCCTGTATTTTCTGAATCACATGTTCAATCATCCGGGGTGCTTATCGGGTTGCCTGAACAAATTCCCGGTATTGGCAATTTGATCGGGAAGGAAGAATTTAATAAGCTTGGCAACGAGGGATTCATTATTCATGGGACAGAAAATAAGAGTCTTATTGTAACTGCAAACACCGAAATAGGCTTATTGTATGGCGTTTACAGATTGTTAAACGGATTGCAACAGGAACTTCCCTTATCGGAGCTGAATATGATGGATGTACCAAAAACCAATATCCGAATTTTAAATCATTGGGATAATCTTAATCGCACCGTCGAAAGAGGTTATGCCGGATTTTCATTATGGGATTGGTTCCGCTTACCGGAGGTAATTCATCAGCGGTATATCGACTATGCCCGGGCCAATGCATCGATAGGAATTAACGGGACTGTGCTGACCAATGTAAACGCCAATGCACAGATACTGACACCGCTTTATCTTGAAAAGGTGGCAGCATTGGCCGATGCTTTTCGTCCTTATGGCCTTAAAGTTTATTTAACAGCGCGGTTCAGTGCACCCATTGAACTGGACAAACTTCCGGTAGCCGATCCTCTTAATCCTCAGGTACAGGAATGGTGGAACAAGAAGGTAGAAGAAATTTACAGCTATGTTCCTGATTTTGGAGGGTTTCTTGTTAAAGCCAATTCTGAAGGACAGCCCGGGCCACAGGATTATGACAGGACACATGCCGATGGAGCCAACATGTTGGCCGATGCTGTAGCCCCTCATGGTGGTATTGTTATGTGGCGTGCTTTTGTTTATGACCAGAACGTTCCCGAAGACCGGACAAAGCAAGCTTATAATGAATTCATGCCGCTTGATGGTAAATTTCGCGATAATGTCATTATACAGGTAAAAAACGGACCACTCGATTTTATGCCGCGCGAACCTTTTCATCCCCTGTTTGGGGCTCTTGAACAGTCGAACCTGATGATGGAATTCCAGATAACCCAGGAATATCTCGGTTTCTCAACGCATCTTGTATACCTGGCTCCATTGTACGAGGAGGTTCTTAAATCGGATACCTATGCAAAGGGGGCAGGATCAATTGTTGCCAAATCGATCGACGGGTCGCTTCACGGCCAGAAACTAACAGGCATTGCAGGTGTATCCAACATCGGCACCGACCGGAACTGGACAGGCCATCCATTTGGACAGGCCAACTGGTATACTTTTGGCCGGATGGCCTGGGATCCTTACCTCACTTCTGAACAAATTGCTGATGAATGGATTAAAATGACATTTACAAAAAATTCCTCCTTTGTGAATCCGGTAGCCGAAATGATGCTCAAATCAAGGGAGATAACCGTTAACTATATGAACCCGCTGGGGCTTCATCACATACAGGCACGAGGTCATCATCACGGGCCTGGCCCATGGGTAGCCGGCGGCAGACCCGACTGGACTGCCATCTATTACCACAGGGCTACAAACGATAGTATAGGCTTTGACCGGACCTCATCGGGCAGCAATGCCGTGGGCCAGTATTTTGAGCCTGTTGCCGAAGTATTTGATGATATAGAAAAAACTCCTGAAGAGTACCTGCTTTGGTTCCACAGGGTTCCGTGGGATTATAAGATGAAATCGGGAAAAACCCTTTGGGATGAAATGGCCCTGCACTATCAAAAGGGAGTTGATGATGTGCGGAAAATGCAAAGCCTCTGGGATTCTTTAAACGGTTACATCGACATGGAACGGTTTGCCTATGTGAAATCGCTTCTCGAAATACAGGAAAAAGAAGCTGTTTGGTGGCGTAATTCCTGCCTGCTTTATTTCCAGACTTTTTCTAATATGCCCCTTCCTGAAGGAGTGGAGAAATCGGATAAGTCTCTTGAATATTACATGAACATAAATGAACTTTATATGCCGGGGCATCATTAATTGATGCTGCCGGTATTTACGCAGGTGTAAATTCTTACTGTACTGTTTTTATATGTGAGTTGCGCATAAATGTTATTGATCCTTTTGCAATATGACACATTCATGAATTCGGGGATACCGGAACTAACGTAAAAACAATAGTAACATTGCACCGGAATCTTATCATAGAGTTCCCTGATCAATGATATTTATTATGAAGGACAGGAGAAGGGATATTTAATTACAGAAGCGACGAAACCCATGGTATCCTGAAATTCAGGGGGAAGTGATTAAATAAAATATGCCGGAATAGCACTGCAAGACTATTCCGGCGTATTTTATTTATAAGAGTTATTAATTCTGATGGCCAGTCGTGGCATTTTTGGTTAACACAGCATCTTCCATCAGCACATCGTAAAAATAACCTGATCCAAGATCTTTGTTAAGGGTTATTTTTCCTTTGAAGCTGACTTCATCGTTGACATTTGCCAGATCCTGTGTGGTAATTGTCAGATCAAACTTTCCGTTGCTGTCGGTCCCATCCTGGATATGGATCCAGTTTTTACCCATTATTTCCTTATTGACCTTCACAACAATGCCTCTGATTTCAGCTTCCTTTGCTGAATATTGGGCTCTGTTTTCAAAAATTTGTGCAACTGTAAGTTCATTCTCTGATTTTTCAAGGCTTATATTGCTTTTCTTTCCCGTTTGGGTATTTCCTGAGTGGGGATTTTCAGTCATTCCACCCATGCCGTGCATGGCGGGTGCGGCATTGTGTAATAGGGGAGTTTCGCTTACCTGATTCACGAAGTATACCACCTCGAATGTCCGGTCCAGATCCTTGCTGTGAAAATTGGTCATCTGCAATGCTTCATCGTAGTATAAAACATCACCCACCTGAACATCCTGTTTTGCTACTGCCATCCATTTTTCACCCGAGTTTTCCATTACTTTCAGGTAGGTGTACCCCGAGGCCTGTATTACTTCGGAAACTTCGAAAACATGTTCATGGCTGGCTTGAATCGCTGTGTTTTGTTCCTTGTTATTACGTACACATGAAACCGCAAACAATACCGAAAACAGAAATATGTAAATTTTCATTTTTATTCTATTTTAATTAATTATTGAAACAGTAAAAATAATCAAAATGGCGGGATGACAAATACAGTGTATTGATAACTTCGGAGTTTAACACTCAGAAATACAATGTCAATTTGTTACTGCATTGAATTATTTTATAAACCGTTTAGGGACAATGTTATTCGATTACTTACCGCATTGATTCAGTTTCAGTAAAGTTGTCACTGCCGGCCATGATTACGGGTTCCCATTCGATTTTTCGAAGTTCAATTATCAACGAGTCTTTCATTGACATATATTCCCCGATGCTTTCTTTGTTTACCGGTTCCACGGGAGGGGCCTCCATTTTCAGCGGATCGACGGGAGTTCCGTTATCAAATACCCTGAAGTCCAGGTGGGGACCGGTTGACAAGCCGGTGGAGCCAACATATCCGATTACCTGCCCCTGTTTTACCCTTGAACCCTGAACAATTCCTTTTGCAAATCCTGAAAGGTGCATGTAAACAGTTGTATACCTTGAATTGTGCTTGACCCTGAGGTAATTTCCTCCTCCATTGGCCTGGTACCCCTTTGCGATAACCGTCCCGTCGCCAATTGTCATTACGGGTGTTCCTGTGGGTGCAGCATAATCTACTCCATGATGGGGGCGCCGGATTCGTAAAACCGGATGCATACGGCCATGCGAAAAGCCTGAACTGATGCGGGCATATTCCAGGGGAGCTTTCAAAAATGCCCTGCGCAGGCTGTTGCCTTCATGATCGAAATAATCGTAACGTTCATCCTGGTAGAAACGAAACGCATAATTTTCATTGCCGTAGTGATCGAACTGAACGGCATATATTTCTCCAATGCCTATTGGGATGGAATCAACATACTGCTCTTCATAAATAACCCTGAACCGGTCGCCTTTCTGGATTGCAAAAAAATCAATTGACCATTGGAAAATATCATTCAGCCGGAGGGCCAGCATAGGATCAAGGCCGTTACCAGTCATTGCATTCCACAACGATGATTCGATTTCACCATAGGCCGTTTTTATCTGCGACTCCACCTCTTTTTCTCCCTTATATACCTTGAGCGAATCAAACAATTCGAATACATAATAGTCGATGGCTGAATTTTCATAAATAAAATACCGGGTCTCATTTAATGAGTCGGCTGTCTGGAAAACGGCAAAATTGCTTCCGCGCCTGATTTTTCTTACATCGAATATTTCCTTTGCTTCGCGGGCAATCCTGTCGATGGTGGCCATACTCACTCCAAAATCGCTTAAAATATGGCTCAAATGCTGATTGGGTTTAACCGTTCCATCCTGAATTATAAACGAATCAACCGGCAAGCCGTATTTTAATAAAGGGGGAGTTGGAATGGAGGCAATGGAGTCCATTTCAATCTGTTTACGTTTTTGATTTTGTTTTGGGGTGCAGGAAAAAGTATAGTAAGCAAGCATGAAAATACTCAATACTAAAAATAAATGGGTTTGGTTTTTTCTCATCGTAATCTGTTATAGTTTAATTTTATCAAATCCTTTCCCGTAAACGCCCATTACGCTTCCCATTGTAATGAACGCCTCCGGATCAATCTCCCGTATCTTTCTGAAAATCTGGCTGGTTTCTTTTTTACGCACAACCGACATTATGATTTTTGTATTCTCCTGCGTATACCACCCTGTTCCGTCCAGTATAGTAACGCCTCTAATGGCATCTTTATTGATGAAATCGGCAATTTTTTGATAATTTTTTGAGATAATAAACATCTGTGCCGAACGGTTGGCCCCGCTCAAAAACGAATCGAGCGAGTAGGCAACTACCCACATCGAAACATATCCATAAACCAGCTTTTCAGGCGAATGAAATACAAAATAGGAGGATGCAATAATAATAACATCGCAATATAAAATTATACGGCCAGGACTTATGTTCCGGTACTTATTGACTATCATGGCAAAGATATCGGTTCCGCCGGTGCTCCCTCCACGCGAGAACACCATCCCCAGGCCAATCCCGCCTGCCATGCCACCCAATACGGCCGATAAAAACATATCGTTTACAAGAGGTTCTTTTACTATATTCTGGAAAAGGGCAAAAAACAATGTCAGCATCGATATGCTGTAAATTGTTTTTACACCGAAATTGGCCCCCATGATTTTTATGGCAACCAATACCAGGATAACATTTACCGAAAGGTAAGTGACACTTACCGGAATCCGTGCAGCAAAGTACAATACAGCTCCTACACCGCTGATCCCACCTCCGGTAATCTCAGCAGGTATAAGAAACACGACCCAGCCCAGGGCAAAAAGTGAAAGCCCGAAGGTTATGATTATGTAATCTTTGATGGCATTCGCCAGTTTCCGGTTCATATTAGCTGTTGCAGTAAACATTGTAAAGAAAGTAATTTTGTGAAAACGCGCGCAAAAAAACACCCTGAAAAACGAATAAAAGATGAGGATTATCATAAAAGAGATCAACCCTGTTAAAATGGTTGTCAGGAATGGGAACCCTGTTTGATCTGTTTTTTTAAGTGATTGGATGAGAGTTGTTTTCAAAGGCTTCCCAGGTTGAGAAGAGGAAGAAGCACCATGTTATCAAATTAATAATTCATTGATCCAAATTCCACATCAACCGGCTGTTGTTTTAATCCTGTTTTAATTGTTTCAATTGATTATGGATTCTGATTCGGGCAAATCCATCTTTTACCAATTATTCCGCCCTGGATGTCTGCCGAAATGATGTGTGCTCAAAAAAAGAAGCTGCCGGAATCAGGATGCCATTTGGCCTGAGGATATGAAAACGGGCAAATGCGGATGCAGCCCGGGCAACAGAACCACGTGCTGTTCGCCTGCAAATTTTTGTTTTTACAGATAATAGCCTGGGCAAAACATTTGAAATTTTATAGCTATAGGGCTCCTGGCTGATGGTCTGCTATTGGAGTGTCAGGAATTGGTGTTTTAAAACATCTGCTTTTTATTAACATTTCTTTTTTCTTGCCGTACTAAAAGATAATAAAAGTATATAACTTAAAAATAAAAACCATGGTAAAGTTAAGCAGACTTATCAGCTTGCTGCTCATTAGTTTTTGCATGATGGCTTATTCAGGTTGCGGAACCGGGCAGCAAAAACAAACCGATACCTCAACAGCAACTGTTGACGCCGAAGCATTGAAGGCATTTAATCAGGAACAGCAGGAATTGCTGCAAATGGCAAATGCCGAGATTGCCGCTTTTAATAAAAAGATTATCGAATTGAACAATAAAATTAAAACGAAAGGAACAAAACTTACTGATGCTCAAAACAAGGCTATTGATTCGTTTGAGCATAAACGCGCATCGATGAACCAACGCATCCACCAGATTAAAAATGTAACGTACAGCGACTGGAGTGCATTTAAGGCAAAATTTGAAGCCGATCTGGAAGAATGTTGTAAGGAAATTGATGCACTGCTGGCAGACCTTTAAATGTTGATTCCGCTCCCAGGGGTAATAAAAAACCGGTTACTTGACAGCAGCCGGTTTTTTTAATATTCATTTTTTTTGAACTACAAGCCAAGTTTATCCCTGACCAGCCCGGGGATTTCTCCCGGTTCTTTGGCAACCGGCACACCGGCTTCGCCAAAGGCTTTTATCTTTTCTTCTGCAGTACCCGATCCACTGGAAATGATGGCTCCTGCGTGCCCCATGCGTTTTCCCGGAGGTGCCGACTGGCCGGCAATGAATGCCACTACGGGTTTTGTCATATTTTCCTTGATGTATCTTGCGGCCTGTTCTTCAGCATCGCCGCCAATTTCACCAATAAGCACTACGGCATCGGTTGCCGGATCGTTTTCATACATCTCAAGCAGATCGATGAAATAGAGCCCCGAAACGGGGTCACCGCCAATACCCACACAGGTTGACTGCCCCAGGCCGTTTTCAGTGAGCATGTTCACAACCTCATAAGTGAGTGTGCCTGATCGGGAAATAAGCCCCACGTTTCCCTTCTTAAATATCATACCCGGTAAAATGCCAATCAGGCATTCATCAGGAGTAATCAGCCCCGGGCAATTGGCCCCAATCAGTTTGGTTCCGTTTTGTTTCAGCACCGATGTGGCTTTCATCATATCCTGTACCGGAACGCCTTCGGTAATACATACAACCAGCTCGACTCCTGCATAACTGGCTTCCATGATGGCATCGCCCGCAAAAGGTGCAGGCACGAAAATCACCGATGCATTGGCTCCTGTTGCTTTGACGGCATCTTCCACTGAATTGAACACCGGAACTCCGTCAACTTGAGTACCTCCTTTGCCGGGAGAAATGCCACCTACCACGCGGGTTCCGTATTCTTTCATTTTACTTGTATGAAATCCACCATCGCGGCCTGTAATACCCTGTACAATAACTTTTGTATCTTTATTTATAAGTATACTCATTCTTTAATTCTTTATACTTTATTCAGTAATTTCGTACTTCAAATCCCCCTCTGGCTTAATTCGATCGCTTTTTGAGCTGCTTCACTCATAGTTGAAACCGTGGGCAGCCCATATTCCCGGATGATGTCGAGGCCTTCTTTTGCATTTGTGCCCGAGAGGCGTATAACAACAGGAATATCGGTATTTATTTCATCAAGAGCCGTTACCAGGCCGCGGGCAACATCATCGCAACGGGTTATGCCGCCAAATATGTTAATCATTACTGTTTTTACATTCCCGTCGCTTAACAATATGTTCATGGCCTCAACTACCTTTTCGGGATTCGAGGAACCGCCAATGTCAAGAAAGTTTGCCGGGTCGCCTCCATACAGCTTTATCATGTCCATTGTAGCCATTGCCAGGCCTGCTCCGTTGACCATGCACCCGATATTGCCGTCGAGCTTAATGTAGGAAAGCCCTTTTTCATTGGCATCAATTTCTTTTTCTTCATCCGGGGTTGCTTCGCGTAAGGCAAGAATTTTCGATTGCCGGTAAAGCGCATTGTCGTCAAAATTCATCTTACCGTCGATTGCCAGTACCTGTTTGTCGGGAGTAACTACAAGCGGGTTGATTTCCGCAAGTGATGAATCGGTTTCCACATACAGCCTGTAGAGCTTTACCAATATGGCTGCGGCCTGCCGCATCTGTTTGGGATCGTCAAACAGCTGAAGCGCGATTTTTCGTGCCTGCCAGTCCATCAAACCCATAACAGGATCAATTGTCATTTTGATAATCTTCTCGGGCGACACACGGGCTACTTCTTCGATTTCGACACCACCCTCGGCACTGGCCATCAGGGTGACCGACTTGGTATTCCGGTCGTTGATCAAACCCACATAAAATTCTTTTTCAATGTCAACGGCATCGGCTACCAATACTTTTTCAACCCTCAGCCCTTTGATGTCCATGCCTAAAATCTGACCGGCCTTTTCAACAGCTTCGGCTTTGGTGGCTGCCAGCTTAACGCCCCCGGCTTTCCCCCTGCCACCCACATGTACCTGGGCTTTCACTACCCTTAGCCTGTCATCATCGGGTACTTTTGCTTTGACTTCTTCAACCGAATGGCATACTACACCATCGGGGACAGGAATGCCGTACTCTTTGAATAAATTTCGGGCCTGAAATTCGTGAATCTTCATGTTTTTTATTTAGTTGTACTGAAGTGAAAAATTAAATTCAAAATTACCAAATATTTAATAATCGAGAAGTATCAATATGTGCCTTTTTTTATGATATTTGGCATTGTTCACCCCGATTGTGCTGATATTGTTTTTTTTATTGTGCCAAAACAGTCATAATTTTAGTTCCGGCAATTTTTCTCAACACCTGTACCGGCATTTTGTTCTGCAACAACAGGGGCAAATAAAGATTTCAGGTTACCCGTACAAAACTGTTCGATGCATTTGCCGGATTGGCAGATCATTTTTTTAAGTTAGATTTGCACCAAATTTATTCGGAAATGGAAGAGCTGATTCGAAAAATAATAAACCAGGAAGCCGAAGCCATTAAACAGATTCCTGTAAACGGTTCCTTTATGAAGGCGGTTGATCTGATCTACCGGCATGTACATCAGCTGAAGGGAAAACTCATTACAAGCGGCATGGGTAAAGCCGGGCAGATTGCTCAAAACATTGCCACTACTTTCAGTTCAACAGGTACGCCCGCCGTTTTCCTGCATCCAAGCGACTGTCAGCACGGCGATTTGGGTGTAATCCAGGAGAACGATGTGCTGCTTTTAATCTCCAATTCAGGTAAGACACGCGAGATCCTTGAACTTGTCGATCTGGCCGAAAACCTGCACCCGGGCATTCCTTTTATTTCTATAACAGGGAATAAGGATGGAATCCTTGCAAAAAATGCCAATGTGTTTCTTTTTACAGGCAACCCTGAGGAAGTTTGTCCGCTGGGGCTTACGCCTACCACTTCAACTACCGTATTTACTGTAATGGGCGACGCCCTTGTGGTTGCGCTTATGACCAAAATTGGGTTTGCCAGTTCCGATTACGCCAAACGGCACCACGGTGGCTACCTGGGCGACAAATCCCGTCTGCAGGCAGGATCCCTGAAAGCCCAGGCCATGGAGGAGCAGGCAAAGGCTCAGGCAAAGTCAAAAAAAAGTTAGGTGGCAGCAACATGCAGCAGGCACCACAAACAGATAACCACCTGCTTTGTTATCCTTTAGGTCCATATTGTCTTTAAACAAAAGCAGCCTGATGGTTATAAATTTTTTGAAAAGAAACTATTTTATTAAATAAAATTATTTTCCAATGCGAATTACCAGGCAAAATACATCAGCACTAATAATCGACATCCAGGAGCGGCTGTTTCCTGTGATGTGGCAGAAAGAAAAACTCGTTAAAAATTGTCGGCTTCTCATTCAGGGGCTCAGCGAACTGGGCCTGCCAATAACCGTAACCCAGCAATACAGCCGGGGATTGGGCGAAACCATAGATGCTGTTAAGTCGGTATTGCCCGGTTTTGAATACATCGAAAAACGTGAGTTCAGTTGTTGCGATGAACCTTCGGTTATTGAAAAGCTGAAGCAGCAACAGGCAAAAAACGTGCTTATTTGTGGCATCGAATCCCATGTTTGTGTGTTGCAAACAGCCATCGATTTAAAGGAGAACGGTTTCAATCCGGTTGTTGTTATCGACTGTGTCTCCTCAAGAACTCCTGAAAGCATAGACGTGGCAAAAGAGCGTTTCCGGCATGAAGGGATTATGATCACTTCCGCCGAATCGATATTATTTGAACTGACCCGGTCGTCGGCAGCGCCCGAATTTAAAGCGATTTCAAACCTGGTAAAACAGGCCTAGTCAGTAAAGCTCTTTGATCAGCAGGAATAAAATAAGTACCTGTTGGCAGTTTGTTTAAAAAGTTACCTCCTGATTCCACAGATAAACTTTAAAAAGTTCTATTTTTCGAAATTCAAAAAAGAATACAAAAGAATGAGTGGATTATTTGGGGCCATTTCAAAAGTCGGTTGTGTATTGCCCGTGTTCTACGGGACTGATTACCATTCACACTTAGGGACAAAACGGGCCGGTATGGCTTTTTACAATCCGGAGGAGGGTTTTCAGCGGGCCATTCACAGCCTGGAAGATGGCTACTTTCGGACCAAATTTGAAAACGATCTTGTTAAGTTCAAAGGGAATGCCGGGATAGGTGTGATAAGCGATACCGAGGCACAGCCCATTGTTGCCAATTCTCATCTGGGAAAGTTTGCCATCGCAACGGTAAGCAGAATTATAAATGCCAATGAACTGGAAGGGGAATTTCTTGAAAACCACCGGACCTTTTCAGAAACAAGCCAGGGAAGTGTGAACCCTACCGAACTGGTGGCCATGCTCATTGCCGATGGAGACGATTTTGTTTCAGGCATTGAAAACGTATATAGAAAGATAAAAGGTTCGTGTTCCATATTGATTCTGACAAGCGATTCGATTATTGCTGCCCGCGATTACCTGGGGCGCACACCCGTTATTGTTGGTAAAAACGGCAACGGGTATGCCGTTGCTTCTGAAACCAGTGCGTTTCCTAATCTCGATTATGAGATAGAGAAATACCTTGGTGCGGGAGAGATCGTACGAATCACTGCCGATGGTATTGAGCAGCTCCGAAAACCGGGAAAAAAGACTCAGGTTTGTTCATTTCTTTGGGTATACTATGGTTATCCGCCCTCGTACTACGAGGGAATAAATGTGGATGAAGTCAGGTACCGCTGTGGAGCAGCCATTGCGCGAAAGGATAATGTTAAGGCCGATTTTGTGGCAGGGATCCCCGACTCCGGGCTGGGTCATGCCATTGGGTACAGCAACGAGCGCAAAATTCCATACATGAGGCCCTACGCCAAATATACTCCTACCTGGCCCCGGAGCTTTATGCCACAGAATCAGGTAACCCGTGAACTTGTTGCAAAAATGAAACTGATTCCAAACCCTGCCATCATTAAAGGCCGGCGGGGTGTTTTCCTTGACGATTCCATTGTACGCGGTACACAATTAAAGGACAATACCCGCGATCTGTACAATGAAGGAATTAAAGAGGTACATATGCGCATAGCCTGCCCACCGCTTGTCTATCCGTGCGAATACCTTAATTTTTCGCGCTCGCGGCAGGCCATGGAACT
>OBJA01000712.1_pt1 | contig 27272 bp, 15 predicted proteins | sample 1519751 | NCBI WGS metagenome assembly OBJA01 (sample SAMEA3881238, study PRJEB22517) | soil metagenome | biome: lake sediment; feature: soda lake sediment; material: sediment, water from around vicinity | place: India | collected 2013-12-23 | depth 3 m
AAGATTTCTCTACAAATGATCACTCAGCCTTCTTTTCAGGATTTAAGCTGAAAGTGACCTTTTCCTCCTCTTTATTGAAGTCAACAACGATCTTATCCTCCTCCTTAAGATCTGTCTTGATGATCTCTTCAGCAAGTTCATCCTCGATATATTTCTGGATGGCTCTCTTCAATGGCCTGGCTCCAAAGTTCGGATCCCAGCCCTTCTCCACAATGTAATCCTTGGCTTCATCAGTGATTTCAAGAATAAATCCAAGATCATTCACACGTTTGTACAACTGCTTCAACTCAATATCAATGATCTTATGGATAGCTTCCCTGGCAAGAGAATTGAAGATCACAACATCATCAATACGGTTGAGGAATTCAGGTGCAAAAGCTTTTTTGAGCGCATTCTCAATAATGCTTCTGTCTATTTCGTCTTTCTGCTCCAGTTTGCTTGTGGTTGCAAAGCCTACCCCTGAACCGAAATCCTTCAGTTGTCTGGAACCAATGTTTGAGGTCATTATGACTATGGTGTTCTTGAAGTCTATCTTACGCCCGTAGGAATCTGTAAGTAGGCCATCATCAAGAACCTGAAGCAACAGGTGGAACACATCAGGATGAGCTTTCTCGATCTCATCAAGCAGCACCACCGAGTAGGGTTTTCTTCTCACCTTTTCCGAAAGCTGCCCACCCTCTTCATATCCTACATATCCCGGAGGTGCTCCCACCAGGCGTGATACGGCAAACTTCTCCATGTATTCACTCATGTCGATTCGGATAAGTGCATCCTCGGAATCGAAAAGATATCTGCTCAGGACTTTTGCAAGGTGTGTTTTTCCAACTCCTGTCGGGCCAAGGAATATGAATGTACCGATCGGTTTGCCCGGATCCTTGAGGCCTGCGCGATTCCTTCTTATGGCTTTTACAACTTTTTTGATTGCTTCCTCCTGGCCGATAACACTGCCCTCCAGTTCATCCTCCATCCGTATGAGCCTCTCACTCTCATTCTTTGCAATACGCTGAACAGGAACACCGGTCATCATTGCAACTACTTCTGCAACATCCTGCTCGCTCACTTCCTCCCTGTGTTTTTTTGAATCATTTTCCCAACGCTTCTTCTCCTGCTCCAGCTTTTCAAGCATCGCCCTCTCTTCATCTCTGCACTTGGCTGCCTCTTCATACTTCTGACTGCGTATGGAAAGGTTCTTCTTGGATTTGATCTCTTCAAGCTCTTGCTCAAGATTGAGAATCTCATCAGGAACGTTAAGATGTGTAAGATGAACACGTGAACCCGCCTCGTCAAGAGCATCTATCGCCTTGTCTGGTAAACAGCGGTCACTGATATACCTGGAAGTGAGCGATACACATGCCTTGATAGCATCCGGGCTGTATTCAACAAGATGATGATCCTCATACTTCTCCTTGATATTATGAAGAATCTCTATTGTCTCATCAGGTGAGGTGGGGTCTACCATGATCTTCTGAAAACGACGTTCCAGTGCACCATCTTTTTCAATATGCTGGCGGTACTCATCAAGCGTTGTGGCTCCTATGCACTGCAGGTCACCTCGTGCCAGTGCTGGCTTGAACATATTCGAAGCATCCAGTGAACCACTTGCACCACCAGCACCCACAATCGTGTGTATCTCGTCAATGAAAAGAATCACATCCTGATTCTTTTCCAGTTCGTTAAGCACAGCCTTCATACGCTCTTCAAACTGACCACGGTATTTTGTGCCGGCAACCAAAGACGCAAGATCAAGAGTTACAATCCTCTTGTTGAAAAGGGCCCGTGAGACACGGCGCTGGATGATCCGGAGCGCAAGGCCCTCAGCAATGGCAGACTTTCCAACACCCGGCTCTCCGATAAGTATAGGGTTGTTCTTCTTCCTCCTGGAAAGTATCTGAGCAATCCTCTCCAACTCCCTTTCCCGACCTACAACAGGGTCAAGCTTGTTCTCTTCTGCTGCCTTGGTAAGGTCACGCCCAAAATTATCGAGTACAGGTGTCTTACTCTTGGCCTCTGCCTGTTTTCTCGCACCTGCTCCTCCAGTGCCCCCGAACGACTTGCCTCCCTCAGGCTCATCAATGTCATCATCAGGATTCCCCTCCGGAAAATCGGCAGTCGGACCCTCAGAACCGGTATTGTCAAGGTCAGGTATGTTTGATATCTCCTTTTTTACAGATTCATATGTAACCCCCTGAACTGCTAGTAACTTGCTTACAAAACTGTCCTGATCTTTTAATATTGCCAACAACAAATGCTCCGTACCAATAAACTCACTCCTGAACAGACGGGCCTCAAGATAGGTGATCTTGAGAACTTTTTCAGCCTGCTTCACTAATGGAAGATTTGTGCTGTCCCTTAACTGGCTTTCTGACTTCTGTATTGTCCGCTCTACACGACTCTTTAATTGATGTATATCAACGTTATGATATGCCAGAAGATGCATGGCTTTGCCCTCACCTTCACGTATCAACCCCAGCAACAGATGTTCCAGACCAATATAATCATTGCCCAATCGTAATGCCTCTTCCCGGCTGTATGACAAGACATCTTTTACTCTCTGTGAAAATTTTGCTTCCATCTATGATTGATTACTTTTTGTCAGTTGTTTATTATATTGTGCTATTTACTTAAACAAGCGATGATATAGTTTTGTTTCGCATCAAAAGTACAATCAAAACACGTATGAGTTATAATCACACCCCGTTTTTTTTAACACAAAACTGTTTAAAAGAAATTATAACATGGCATTTTAAAGGATTGCTGTTTGAGGATTTTTGATTAATTTCGTGAACGAATAAAATGACAGGATCATTACACCTAAAATACTTTAAATAAATCAATTGGACGAGATGATACATGATAAGGGCAGGGTTGTTAAGGTGAATATTGAAAATCAGATGAAAAGCGCGTACATCGATTACTCGATGTCAGTTATTGTATCACGTGCTTTACCTGATATCAGGGACGGACTGAAACCCGTGCACAGAAGAGTTTTGTTTGGCATGAGAGAGCTGGCCCTCTGGGCAACTAAACCATATAAGAAGTCAGCAAGAATAGTAGGGGAGGTGCTGGGAAAATATCACCCCCATGGTGATACTTCCGTTTATGACGCTATGGTTAGAATGGCCCAGGAGTGGTCTCTCAGATATCCATTGGTTGATGGCCAGGGTAATTTCGGCTCAATCGATGGCGACAGCCCGGCTGCCATGAGGTACACTGAAGCCCGTTTGAGAAAGATTGCAGAAGAGATGCTGCTGGATATCGATAAAAATACCGTAGACTATAAACTGAACTTTGATGATACCATCGAAGAACCGACAGTGCTGCCGGCTGCCGTTCCAAACCTCCTGATAAACGGAGCCTCCGGTATCGCCGTTGGTATGGCAACAAACATGCCTCCACATAACCTTAATGAAATAGTAGACGGTATCATCGCCTATATCAATAACCGTGACATCACTATTCCTGAGCTTATGAAACATATCAAAGGCCCCGATTTTCCTACCGGAGGAATAATCTATGGATATGATGGTGTCAGGGATGCTTATGAAACCGGCCGGGGAAGAGTTGTGATGCGTGGCGTGGCAGAGATTGAAATGGCAGAGAATGGAGGGCGCGACAGAATAATCGTAACAAGTATCCCTTACCAGGTTAATAAAGCTGAAATGATAAGAAAGACTGCCGACCTGGTGAATGACAGAAAGCTCGAAGGTATCGTAGATATCAGGGATGAGTCCGACAGAAATGGGCTGCGTATCGTTTTTGAACTTAAGAAAGATGCTATCCCCAATGTGGTGCTTAACAAGCTGTACCAAATGACAATGCTGCAAACAGCATTCAATGTCAACAATATAGCCCTGGTCAATGGCAGACCTATGCTCCTTAACCTCAAACAGCTTATACACTATTTCGTACAGCACAGACATGAGGTACTGTTGAGAAAAACAGCTTATGAACTTAAAGAAGCTGAAGAGAAAGCACATATCCTGGAAGGCCTCCTTATTGCACTTGACCACCTTGATGAGGTAATTGCTCTTATCCGGTCATCACAGACACCCGAAGAGGCCAGAAATGGCCTCATGGAAAAGTTTGGACTGTCAGAAATTCAGGCAAGGGCAATTCTTGACATGCGCCTCCAAAGACTTACAGGCCTTGAAAGGCAAAAGGTCAGGGAAGAGTATGAAGCACTGCTGAAACACATTGAATACCTCAAAAGCATCCTGGCGGATGAAAGCATTCAGTTCAATATTATAAAAGATGATCTGCAAGAGGTAAAGAATAAATATGGCGATCCAACCAGAACAGAAATAGAATATGCCGCTGAAGACTTTAAGATTGAAGATACTATTCCTGATGATGATGTGCTGGTAACTATCTCCCACATGGGTTATATAAAGCGCACAAGCCTCATCGAGTACAAAACACAAAACCGGGGTGGGGTAGGTGCCAAAGGATCTGAGATCAGATCCGAAGACTTTGTTGAGCATATGTTTGTTGCCTCCAACCACAACTATCTGCTGCTTTTTACTGAAAAAGGCAAATGCTTCTGGCTCAGGGTGTTTGAAATACCCGAAGGATCCAAAGCTTCCAAAGGAAGGGCTATTCAGAATATGATAAATATTGAACCGGGGGATAAGATCAAAGCATACATCAACATAAAAGACCTCAAAGATGAAGAGTATGTGAAGAACAATTTCATCATACTTGCAACTGAAAAGGGCATAATCAAGAAAACATCACTCGAAGCCTATAGCAGGATAAGGCAAAACGGCATTAATGCTATTAATATTAAAGATGATGACCACCTTCTTGAAGCCAGACTGACGAACGGAAAAAACGAGGTAATACTTGCACTCAAATCCGGCAGAGCCCTGAGATTCAATGAAAAGCATGTAAGGCCAATGGGTAGGAATGCCACCGGTGTTAAAGGTATTACCTTGCAATCATCTGAAGATATGGTTGTTGGAATGATCTGCATGGAGAATGAGCAATTCGATATTCTTGTTGTATCAGAAAAAGGATTCGGTAAGAGATCTAAGCTTGAAGATTACCGTATCACCAATAGGGGAGGAAAGGGTGTAAAAACAATCAATATTACTGATAAAACGGGAAAGCTTGTTGGTATTCTCAATGTTACCGATTCGGATGATCTTATGATCATAAATAAATCTGGAATCGCAATCAGGCTTGCCGTAGGTAATCTGAGAGTAATGGGCAGAGCAACACAGGGTGTGAAACTTATTAATCTACGAAATAACGATGCAATAGCTGCCGTTTCAAAAGTGGCGCACGACGAAGATGAAGTGATTGATGAAGAACTCGTTGATGATGAACCATTGGAAGATTAGTACAAAAACTAATTTCCAGTTATTGGTTTTTTTTTAAATTGCACCGATTATGGTGTGAAAATTGAAAGAATTACAAATAAACTCTTAAGCGATGAAAAAGAATATTCTGTTTGTTTCTCTGATTATGTTGTTATCTGTAGCGGTAAAAGCACAGAATCCAGTACTTAATCTTTCAAATTATTTGCGGAACGGCATGCTGGATAAGGCATACGAAAATCTTATGATAGCGATGGAGGAGGAGCGTTATACCTCCGACGCCAAAACCTGGCTGTTGCGTGGAAATCTCTACTATGCCACATTCCGCTGTTACGACCTCATTAGTGGTATCAGGGTAGGAATGCCAGCAGACTCTGTAAGATACCTGAAACTTGAACCCCTCACAGATTTCAAGAGACAACGGACTCCTGAAGGGAGGGCAAATAAATGGGAGTATGACCTCGGCTTTTACGTACTGATTCTTAACGACAAAGTTCATAGTTTCAACGAACCTGCCAATGGTGCATACAAGACAATTGCAACAAGCCCTGAGAATGCCCTGGAATTGGCAATGGAATCCTATCAGAAAACAATCGAACTTGATCCCAGATACCAGGGTGAAATGACCTTCCCAATTAATGCATTCCAGGGTTTGTCTATTATCTCTGAAGGATATACCAATACAGGTGTTCTCAACTTCAATGAAGGCGACTTCAGAAAAGCTTTCGACAATTTCTACCAGGCTCATAATATAAAAAAAGTTCTGGGTTTCCGTGAAGCCAGAGATACTATCCCCGGGTTTTATGCTGTGCGTTCAGCCGCTGTGCTGATGAGACAACTTGCCGAAGAAGAAAAGTATGAAGAGTCGTTAAAAATTGCAGAACAAGCTAAGAGCATAAATCCTGATGATGTGGATTTAGCTTTGAGTGAGGCAGATACATACTTGAAAATGAAAGAGTTCATGAAAACAAAGGAGATACTTGAAGAGATTGTTATTAAACAGCCAGAAAATGCCCAGCTATGGTTTGTTATAGGAAATATCTATGATGAGCTCACCAAAGATACTACAAACACCCCTGAACAAACTGAAGAGTATTTCGATCTGACAATACGATATTACAAAGAAGCAATTGAGGTAAATCCTGAATATTTTGAGGCAATCTTTAACCTTGGCACAATTTATAACAACAAAGCTGTTGATAAATTCAATGCTGCACAGAAATTGCCTTTTGGGGATAAAAGATATGATGGATTAATCAAAGAGGTTGATGAATTATTCAATATGGCTCTTCCATATCTTGAAAAAGCCCATGAAATTAATGCTAATGATCCTGATCCTGTTAGGATGCTGTATATTATTTACCTGCGCCAACGAAAGAATGATAAAGCCGCTGAAATGAAAGAGATACTCGATTCATTCAAGAATGAGTAGATTCTGCCTGAAGTAGCATTAAATTCATTGTTTTTAAGGCACCTGCATTTGAGTGGTGCCTTTTTTAATTACCTGCAGATGTTGTAGGGGAGGCATATACATAATGATATAAAGTAAAAAGTAGTACTTAACATAATATAAATTATAGGACATTATTTGCTGCTAATTTTCCCGCCTGTGATCTCCTGTTTTCTGTCATTAGGAATTCATAATAATTTATTTTACAGCCACCCGTTTTAAAAACTCTTTTTATCTTGCGGCACCTTTCACAAATACAACAAACATTCATGCATCGTTTAATAGTTTTTTTATCATTCATACTCATTCTGAATATTCAGTCTGGATATGGTCAGGATTCCTTAATCCATAAGCCGCTCGGCAAATATCAGGCGCTTCTTTGGGAAATTACAGGGCCCGGATTACAAAAACCATCATACATATATGGCGCACTTGAAACCAGCCAAAAGCTTGCTTACCACTTGATTGACAGCTTTTTCCTGGGTTTAATCAACACTGAGCGTATTGTTCTTGAACTACATCCTGACAGTGTCAGAAAAGCGCTGCAAGATCCTGCAATACTTAAGCGTGTTTACAAGCATAGCCTGGCTACAAGCTACAGGCCATCCTATAATTACTACGGAATTCTTCAGCCACAGGAGTTTGATGCAGATATGTTTGAGTATGTACTTGCTGGTTTCGGTTCATTCAGGTACGGTAGTGGTATGGGCTCAGATATGGAGGAAGAAAGGTCGCTCCCAGACTTCGTCTATATGACAGCACTTAAACTCAATAAGGATGTTGCCGGTGTTATCTCCTACTCAGAACAGCTTGATTTCAGTGATATTGCCGAAAAAGTGATGAAGGAAGAGAGAAAGAAGCAAAAAAACATCAGAGAGGATTACAGCGAACAGATGGTTTTATATCAGAGGGTATTTGAGGCTTACAGAAAGGGTGACCTCGGGTTACTCGATTCCCTTTACCGCAGATTGGTAAACTCAGATGCTTTGTATTCTGAAGTTATTGATTCGCTCAATTCGCTTTACGCTGTCAGGATTGCAGAACAATTAAATGAAGTTTCACTCTTTGCAGTTGTTGACGCTCTTTATCTTGCCGGAGCAAACGGGATAATAGAACATCTCAGGAAACTTGGTTTTGAACTGCGCCCCGTCAATCATTATATTCGTATAAAACCGAACCGGCAGATTGAAAAGCTTGAGAAGATGACAACCAGAGTCAAACCGGTCATCTACAGCTCCTCTTCCGGTTTCTGGGATGTAAAGGTACCCGATTACACTACGAGTGCGGCAAATGAACGTGGCGGACGAACAGTTTTTACAGACCAACTCAACAATACTGTTTACACTGTTAACCGTTACCCCACTCATGCCCAGCTCTCATTTCAATCTCCTGATTATCTCATGGAAAGAATGGATTCCATTATTTTTGAATACGTTCCTGGTAAAATTATCAAGCGTAAGGATTACCATCTGGGAGGTTATCCGGCTGTCGAAATAACCAACAAAACCAGCAGAGGTAACCTTGAAATGTTTAAACTTGTAATCACTCCTCTTGAGGTTATTGTTTTCAGGATCAGCGGGCCACGAAATAATATCAGAAAGAACCGGACTGGCAAAAAATTCCTTGCATCCGCCAACATCAACCTTCCGGATAAGCAGTCTTGGACAACCGTTACAACAGGCCACGGGGAATTTTTACTTACCCTCCCCTCCTACCATATCGTTGATTCTGTTAGTAACCTGGTTTTCGTCGACCCTGAAATAGAATACCAGGGTTGGGATCCGGTTACAGAGTCATATTTCCTCTTCAGGAGAAATGTGCACCATGATCTGAACTACCTTGAAGAGGATACTTTCGACCTCAATTTTATGGCAGAGCAGATCGCAAAAAAAATGAACTGGGAGATAAGACTGCACTCCAATTCATACATAAATGGTTATCCAAAGGTTGATTTTTCAATGTGGATAAAAGACAAAACAGATACCCTTGCAGGTAAGATAATTATCCGTGGCGCTGCTCATTATCTATTGATAACCAACACCAAAGAACCTGAACTACGGGATAGGTTTCTGAACGGTTTTTCAATTATCCCGTTTGAATATTCTCTCAGAATGGATACTGTTGTTGATTCAACGCTCTTATACACGGTTATTTCCGATATATACAAGCAGGAGATTGATGATGATGAAGACGACGATGACTACTATTTCTGGTATGTTGAAGAAGATGATGACAAAGAGGATGACAGCTACAAATCAAAGAAGATGACTGCAACATACTACTTCGACCTGGGATCTGAATATATTGTGGTTGAGAAGCTGAAGGAACACGATTACAAGCAATACCTGAGCTATGATGATCTCTGGAAAAAGTTGACAGCCCTGGCTGCCAATGACAGCGATATGGTAATTCGAAAAACCGAAAGTGATTCTGCAGTAGCTTTTCCCTGGTTATATCTTGTTCTTACTGATACCAATACTATCCGGCAAATACATAAAAAATTCATTATCAATCATGGAGTCATTTATACCTTAAGTGCTATGAGTGATACTGTGGAGGGATTGCCGGAGTACACGGATATGTTTTTCAACTCATTTACTCCACTTGAAGATTCTGTGAAAGGACGTTCTTTGTTTGAGGATAATGGTATGCTGTTTATAAGAAATTTTGTTTCTGATGATACTTCTCTGGTTAAGCAGGCTATTAACTCACTGTATCTGGTTAACTTTAATGAGAGTCACAGGGCTTCACTCTACTTTGTGATCAACAATACAGATCTGATGACGCGGAATATCGGAATTGCTTCCCGACTAATCATGGAATACGCTAAACTCAAGAGCGACAAATACAGGAATGATCTTGAACTTCTCTATCCTAAATATAAAAACAACCCTTCGATTCAGGTCGCAATTTTCTGTGGACTTGCTTATCAGGAACATCCTGAAGCAAAAAGTGCAATGTTAAGGATCATGGTTAAAGACCTACCTTTACCAGGTGATTCAGAAAGCATCGACGCTTTACTTAAACCGCTTAAAGCCAAATTGAATCAGGCAACTATATTTTTCCCCGATATTTTAAAATTTGAATCCTACCCTGAATATTCCTACCTAATTTTTGCCTTGCTTGCAGAACTGGTACAACAGGATAAAATCAACCTTGATAAGAACCAGGGTGTGTCTCAGGTTTTGCAAGAACGCATCAATGAGGACATAAAACGCAGGTTACAGACAAATCAGATCGACAAGGCCGCAACGGAGCCATTAAAGGATATTTATGTGCCTTTCTATGATTTGGAGGACTCTTTAGAAGAGGAGTTTATATATGAGTTGGATGAAGATATTTATGACTTTGCTGAATGGGGCGTTTTTGAGGAAATAGCAGAAGAAGGAGATCATGAACTGAGATTTTCTGAGTTAATCTTGATGATTAAGAGCCTGTCATACAGCAAAAAGCATGAGAAATGGCTCAAATCTGTTTACGATAAGGTTCTTACCGGAAGAAACAAGAACGATGCTTTGGCACTGGCTGTTTTTCTCCTGGACAAAGACAAGTATGTTGTTCCTGATTCGATATGGCATGGATTTGCCAAAAACCACAGAGTACGTATTGATCTTTACCGTAAGCTTTTAAGCAGCGGAGGTTTACAATATTTTGACACAGAATTTTTAAACCAAAGGGCTTTTGCAGAGAGCTTTATTACTATTAAAGGAAGACTTGAAGATAAAGACAGTCTAACTTTTTTACAGGCCAGATATCTGGAGACACCAAGATCAAAAGGTTACGTCTATTTCTACAAATACAAATCAGGTTTTGGAAGTAACAGAAACTGGGTCATAGGTATTGTTGGTATTCAACCCGAAGACACTTTGCAGATCAGCGCTAAACCCGATTTCATTAACCTTGATGCAGAACGAATTTATATGGATGATGACATAGATGAAGTTATAGACAAGCAGATGAAAGAGATGCGGAAGCTCTACAGGAAACGTTTCCGTTCATCAGGATATGAATATTACGGCGAGGAGTTTCTATTCGACACCTGGGGTGATATATTATTAAGGTCTTCTAAATGTAGTTTGTTTGAATCTTTCATCCGCTAACACAATTACAGTAAAAGTAAAATCGTTAAAATCAAAAATACCCCAAAAAAATCTCATAATCAATGAATAATAATCGAGATGTTATTTCACCAATAGGATCAGCTTTTCAACTGACCATCTTCTTTATTCTATTTATGGTATTATGCTCTCCTTTTGAACTTTTTTCTCAGGTTGAGGAGGAAGAGATTGAAGATATTGCGGAGATCAGTTCCGTTATGCCTGACAGCGGAATTCGTGAAGGACTTAAATACCCTTCACTGATGTGGGAAATTACCGGGCCCGGAATGCGAAAACCATCCTACCTTTACGGAACGATGCATGTGAGCAGAAAAGTGGCATTTCATCTTGGCGACACATTCTTTATGGCAATAAGGTCAGTAGATGTCGTTGCTCTGGAAAGCAACCCGGGCGAATGGATGGAAAACTATTCCAATTCACCTTTTTACAGGATGATGATGACCACAAAGTCAAAACATGCCAACAGATACAGTTACCGTAATTTTTACAGGGATCTGTTTTTCCCTGATCTGCCTGAAGTAAAGACTTTTTCAGAACTTCTGTCAAAGAGGTACAACGTGATGAATCACATGCTATACAGGAAGAATGAAGCGTTGGCAGATTTTGAGGAGAAGACCTATCTTGATCTTTTCATATTTCAGGCCGGAGCAAAAGCAGGCAAGGAGATGATTGGGCTTGAAGATTTTGAGGAGTCCAGAAGGATGGTCAGGGAGGCAGAGACACCACCTGAGCGGCGAACTGAGCAAAGGCAGGTTACACGGGAACAGAGTAAGATCCGCTACAGGTATGGTGAACTGATTGAGGATGCATACCGGAAGGGTGACCTGGATATGCTGGACTCGCTCTCAAACATGATGTCTCCATACCCGAAATACTACACCTACATGGTTGTTAAGCGCAATGAGGTTATGGCCAACACCATCGACTCTGTGATCAGGTCAGGGAAGTCAATATTTGCTGCAGCAGGTGCGGCGCATCTTCCGGGCGACAGCGGGATGATCGAAATGTTGCGGGAAATGGGATATACTCTAAGGCCGGTCAAGCGCACAATAAACAGGTCTCAGCACAAAGCAAAAGAGAAGATTGACAATCAGATTGTAAAAAGAAATTACCGCATCTGGAATTCTCCTGACGGGGATTTTTCCGTCGAATTGCCCGGCCGGTTATACAACAACATCATATTCTCGGATTATGGAGAGTATCTATATCCCGACATGATCAACGGCAGCTATTATGTCGTGAATCGATTCCCTACCTACGCTCCGCTGAGAAACCACGACCTGGAATATGTAAAAGCCCGATTCGACAGCCTCATCTACGAATTTATCCCTGGAAAGATAAACAAGTTCAATGAGATCAACATAGACGGATTCCCGGCTTATGATATTACTGCAACGCTCAGCCGTGGCGACATGCAGCGTTACCATATTGCCTTTACACCTCTTGAGGTGATGGTTTTCAAAATGAGTGGCCCTGGTAAATATATCAGGAAAGATAAGTCTTCCAGAAAATTCTTCTCATCAATAAAACTTAACATGGCAAAAGAACCCGGCTGGCAACAGGTGACACACAAGCAGTGGGGTTTTGCTATTGACCTGCCCGCATACAGAATCGTTGATTCTACACTCATCCTCGAACGTGGCACCAAGGATATGCTACTGCAAGGCTACGACATCACGGATAATAGTTACTACATGATGATCAAAGGTTCTTTCCATGATTTTTCCTATATCGAAGAGGATACCTTCGAGTTGAATTTCATGGCTGAACAACTTGCAGACCAATTCGACCTTGAAGTCAACTCAGCAGTTGCAACAACTGTTTCAGGTTACCCGGCACTCTCCTTCGTGATGAGCAAGGAGGGAAAGGACCAGAAGTACCATGCAAAAATAGCTGTTGCCGGCCCAACATACTTTATGTTGCTGACCACCAGCAAAGATGAAGCACAACACTTCAAATTCTTCAGCAACTTTGCCATTACTACCGCGCAATATCTACCGGAGGACTTTTATTCCTACAGGGATACAACCCTCCTTTTTGAAGTGACAACTGTGTGTGACCCCCCGGAAAAGCAAAGAGAAAATCCATACTTCCATTTCAACTACTCCTCCGATGATAAGGAACCTGACAACTCGCATCGTGCCGAGTCTAAAGAGACCTATTTCTTCAACTACCGTTCTGCAGAACTTATTCAGGTTGAATTCAAGCGTTATCACAAATACCGTCATTTCCCAACATTAGAGAAGCTGTGGGAAACAGAAATGGACAATATTGATGAGGACACCACTTTCATTGTGCGCAGTCGACAGGTTTCAGACAGCGGGCTTGTTAACACTTTCAGCGTAGTGCTGACCGACACCAATTCCAGCAGGGCTATTCATGTTAAAATGATTCAGAAACATGGCGCATTGTACACTCTGACTGCAGTATCTGACACACTAAACGGGCCCTCTGAGTTTATAGCCCGATTTTTTGAGACATTCACACCTTTTGACGATACTCTTGTCGGCTGGTCAGTCTTTGACGATAAAGGCACAATGTACCTGAATGACCTTGTTTCTGAAGATTCAACAACGAGGTCACAGGCAAGGCAATCCCTGAATGTGATTATTTTTGATGACCATCATGCTCATCTGTTGATGGAGCGCATTGCAAACCCGATGTATAATGAGCACACCTTTGCATTCCGCCGGAATCTGATAGCAGAGCTTGCCAACCTGAAGGACCCGGGAATCCCCGGATTCCTTACCGAACAATACTCAAAAATCGGTGATACAGTTAATTTACAGCTAAGTATCCTCAGAACCCTTGCAAGGCATAAGACAGAGCCGGCTGTTAATGCATTTTTGCAATGTCTCAGAACAGATCTGCCACTTACTCAAACAGAGTATGAGATAGACAATATCTTTAACCGGTTCCATGACAGCCTGCAACTGGCACGCCTGTTATATCCGGAGATATTCCAGTACACCAGGTACCGTGAATATGAAGATAACATCTACGATTTGCTCGCAACTCTGCTCGACAGTAACATCATCTTTTTCAAAGATTACAACAAAGAGTTCCCGATCATTTTCCGGAATGCACGTGATGCCTGGAAACGACAACTGGCAAGAGAGGAAGAAGAGCAGGATAAGAAAAGTGAATATTACACAGGTTACAGGTCTTCTTGGTCAACTCATGGAGGCTCCTTCAATTACCGGCTCATTGTATACTCCAGGCTACTCCTCCCCTACTACGGTAAAGATCCAAAAGTGAAAGAGCTTATCGACAATATGATGAGGTCTCAAACCATGAATCTGAGGATCAGGCTTGTAGGAGCAATGCTTTATCAGGGTATACCTGTTGAGGATTCGATTATTTCGGAACTTAGCAACAATCCGGCTACCATGGCCAACTTTTACTGGCAACTTTCGCGAAGGGAGAAGCTTGATTATTTCAAAAAGGACTCACTTACACAGGAGAAATTCAGTATGAGCCTTATGATCAAGGATGCCACAATAGGTGAAAAAGACAGCCTGGTTTTCCTGGATCGCAAATTTGTCGAGAGTCTCAGAGGTACAGGTTATGTCTATTTTTTCAAAAAGAAGAAGGATAAAGACAGATACTGGTCATTATGCTGGAATGGCATACAGCCAGAAGACACGACACAGGTAATCTTCGAAAATTATATCAGAGATAGCTACGGTGTACGAATCTATGACAATGACGATCTTGACGAGCTGATGGAGAAAGAGATGAGAAAGATAAGGCTCCGTGGCAGAAAAAGAGCTGAGCGCCTCAGTTTCGAGAAGGATCACTTCTTTTTTCTCTTCTTCTGATTATCTCATAAATCCCTGGAGAACTTTCTGAGCGCCTCCAGTCGCTGCAGTAACGGAGGATGACTATAATGCACAAAGACATAAGCTTTATGCGGCCTGAGGTTACTCAGATGATTAACAGATAGCTTTTTAAGGGCATTCATCAGGTGATTGGCATCATAATTCTCTCCTGCATATCTGTCGGCCTGATACTCATTATGCCTCGACAATGTGTTCATTGCAATACCCAATATAGTTGAAACAGGGCTGTAGAGAATCCCAAAGGCCAGCAAAGAGAGATGAAAGCTTGGTTGTTCGGCACCGAGTGCCAACGATAGTTGAGGAGACCCAACTATCCTGGAAAAGATGAACAGCAGCACTCCGGTTTCAAGCGTTGAAATGAATAGCGACTTAAGGATATGCTTCCGTTTCAGGTGCCCGATCTCATGTGCCAGTATCGCTACAAGCTCTTCCCTGGTGTGCTCCTTGATCAGTGTGTCGTAAAGTACGATCCTCTTCTTCGGGCCAAGCCCGCTGAAATAGGCATTTGCTTTAGATGAGCGTTTTGAACCATCCATTACATATATGTCAGAAATCCCGAACCCTGCTTTAGAGGCAAAATCCTTTATTGCGTCTCTTAACTCCCCTGCCTCCAAAGGTGTCTGTTTGTTAAAAAGAGGTACTATGAGGCTGGAATAGAACATGGTGACAAAGATAGAAAAGAGCGTTATCGCAATCCATGCCAGAATCCAGAAGTACTCATCAGTCCACATATAAAGAAAGACTATCAGGGTCAGTAAACCACCTCCCAGAAGCCCGGAGATTAACCAGCTCTTGATTTTATCAAGAAGGAATGTCCCGACAGAAGTCTTGTTGAATCCGTACTTCTCCTCTATTACAAATGTTGAATATGCTGAAAAGGGTATTCCAAAAAGGTCATTTGCAAGTCCGAGAACTGCAAAGAAAACAAGAGCCATCATTACGGGATGCACTGTAAAAACCCTGATCTGAGCATCCAGCCACGCAAAAAGATCAAAGAGAAGTAAAGCAAGCAAAGCAATAAAGAATATTATGCTTACGAGGGATGAAAACCTGTGTCGCTCCTTATTATATCGTTGCGACTTGGCGTACTTCTGCTCATCATATATTCCCTCAACCTCTTTTGGCATCTGTTCCGACCAGTGCCGGGTGTTTAGATAATCCAGTATGCGCTCCATCAGAAACTCGGCTGCCAGAAAAACTATTATCAGTAAAAAGATCATATTTGGGCTCATAAAGCAATGGTCTTATTAAGTTTAATAACCTCCGTACCATTTCCTGAAAAACCATTCAATGGCAAAAAAGAGCAGAATAATTCCAAGCAACCAGTAAACGCTTGTCAGGTCAGTGAATTTCTCCCTCAGATGGCTCACCGGTTTTATATCATCCCGGTTTTTAATGTCATCAATGATCTTCTGTACCTCATCAATATCCACGGACAATCCACCAGTGTTAAGGCTCAGGGTTCTGAGCATTGCATGGTCAGCTCGTGTCATGGTGGCTTCAATATCTACCGGAGCTATTACAAATCGCCCTGAGGCAGTGAAATTCTCATCGCCCAGTGTGGTATTTGCAACATACCGGTATTCATCCACAGGCAGCCTTCCTGCATCCAGAGTATAAAAACGCTCTTTTCTGCTGAAGGTGAAGGTGTATGTCTGATCATCTGAAGATTTTATGCTCAGGGAGACTTCAGGGTCCACAACAGGATTATAAGCCGCATCATAAAGCTCGGAAGTAAAGATGATATTTTCATTCTCCTGGAAATAACTTCTGGCATTGACTCTGAACCGTGTTTTGTCGTCACCGGCAGTAAGGTATTGAACAACTTGGCTGAAGAAAACGTCAAAAGGCCTGTGACTTCTTTTATTTCGATAAGAATAAATACGCCATTTCCAGATTCCTTCACCCGCGATGAAGCATGCACGGTTACCTTGTAGTTGAGTAAAGGATATGAGAGGATAGTTCGTATTAACATTTCCGATCCGCTGGAAGAACAAGCTCTGTTCACCAGGTTTTGCATCATACCTCCCAAAAGGCACAATCAGAGGAGGCATATCACCAAGCTGATCTGTGAAATCTGCTGAAGGAGAGAAGAGAGCAAACCCTGGGTTCAATAGTGGCAGCACTTCATTGTGTTGCCCTTGCATCCTGCCTGGAGTGAGTACCGGCCCTGCCCCTGCCCCTGATATATATTCATGCCTTGTGTTCCCACCTGCAATTATGGCCATCGGCACCCTCTCCTTGACAATCTGGGCAAATAGTTCCCCCGATCTCTGATCATCAGGTAGTTGATGTAGAACAATCAGATCATAAGTGGAAGGCTGGCCTCTGAAATCATTCAGCATAATAACCTCTGATTCTATCATGTCATTGAATTGCAGAGCATTATACATCGCACCAAGGTCTGGATGCGGCTTTTTGCCCAGCAACAGAACTCTCTTTTTGCTAGTGAGTACCTCTACAAATGCACGTGTGCGATTATTCACCATTGTGATCTCGTCCTCAACTGGTGAAAGATGAATATCGTAATCCAGGATGCCTTCACGTTCTGCATTCAGGTTCACCTGAACAATCTTCACAAAGTTATCACTGGTGATATCTATTGGCTGGTTGTGAAAAATCTTCTCCCTGTTCCTTACAGTCAGCCTTGTCTGCTGCCCTCTGGCACGGGTTGCTCTGATAACAATCTCCACAGGGAAGTTGTTTCCAAGGTAAGCTATCCGGTTATAGTTCACTTCAGCAAGTATCAGGTCCCGTTTCAAAGCCGTGTCTCCCCACTGTATAGTATAAACAGGCAGATTGATCCTGTCAGTCAGCGAGACCGGATTGAATCCCCTGTTGTAAATTCCATCACTAAGCATCACATAGGCTCCGGTATTACGCCCTGCATAACGGTTTTCCAGAGATGTGAAAAGGGACGAAATATCGGTTTCCTTCTCTTTGAAGTCAAGGTTTACCGAATCTTTTACGCTTTCACCGAAAGAGAATGTCTCTACATGGAAGTTGCGCGACAGCTCCCTGACAAGCTGCTTATATGTATTACGAAGTTTTGTGGCATCATCCAGAGTGTCTTTACTGTGCACAAGCATGGACTCGCTGTTGTCGAAAGCAATGACCACAACTGGCAGCTCCTTTTCCCGCGTGAAACGTTTTACAAGCGGGTTCAAAAGCAGAAAAGCAATGAAGCTGATAGCCAGAAATCTCAGCAAAGCTAGGATGATGCTGGCCTTCCTGGGTATGCCATCATCGCTGTTACGGTAATAGAGTATAGCTGCCAATCCTGCTCCTGCCACCAGACAAAGGAGCAGAAACCACATAGGTGCCTCTGTTATCAATTTAAATCCAATTTGCATAAAGAAATATTTTCGCGAAATTACACAAAAAGTCTGAGCCCTGAATCCGGTGTGTACATCATCAAATTGGGCGATCTCTTTTTTTGGGTGTCGGGACACTAAATGTAATACATTTGTAATATGTGATTTGTGTTTCTTTGAGCACTAAGATTCACTTAGGATGATGACAAAATATTTTTCGATTAACCCTGAGTGCACCTAAGTGCTCTCAGCTAAGTGGTAAAAAAACTCAACAGCATAGAATCTTGGCGAAAAATAAAACCCGGATGCCAAAAAAACAGCTTTGGCATTTGGCACCTTAAAAAAATGATTACGCCTCAAATTTATTATTTTTGCGTTTTTGGTCTATTAATTCAGCTCGGAAATGGTTAAGAAATATTTGGTTTTATCACTGGTACTGATTCATGTAATTGCTGTTAAATCTCAGCAAACCAGTAAACTATTTGATCAGGGACTTGAGAAGTTCAGAACTGGATACTACAAGGAGGCAATTGTGGACTTCACCAATGTGGTAGAGAGGAACAACCAGTATTTTGAAGCCTATTATCTTCGTGGCCGCTGTTATATGCAGCTTGGCAAGCCACAGGAGGCACTTGCCGATTACAACCGTGCCATCGGCATGAAGAAGGATTACCATCCTGCCCTTCTGTTCAGAGGGATCTACTTTGCTCAGCAGGGAGAAAACAGAAAAGCGATGGATGACTTTGATGCAGCCATAAAGAGTTTTCCAACCTTCACTGAGGCTTATATTGAAAGGGCTGCACTGAAGGAGAGGACAAATAACCTGAAGGAAGCGCTGGAAGATTATAACATGGCAATACAGCTTAACAATGATGATAAGATGATCTTCTATAATCGAGGCCGCATTAACCATCTACTGAAACAGTATGATGCAAATATCAGCGACCAGGACGTAGCACTAAGAAAGGATTCCACCTTCGGTATGGCTTACTATTACAGGGCTATGAGCTGGCAGGAGAGCGGCAGGTTACGCAACGCCATCAATGATTACGAAAAAGCAATTCAATATGGGGTTGACAATGAGGATATCTTTAAAAGAGCGGGAAAACTAGCCTTTGACCTTTACCGTTTTGAAAAGGCAGTGGAATACTACACACCTTTGATCACAAAATACAGGACACGGGACCCCGAGGTGCATCTCAACAGGGGAATAAGTCATCTGAGGCTTAAGATGTACAAGCAGGCGGAGGATGACCTCTCGAGGGCAATCGTATATGACAAGAAGAGTGCGCAGGCATTCATGAACAGAGGCATTGCCAATCACAGGCTAAGGCGCGAGGCTTCAGCGTTCAGGGATTTCAGGAGAGCAATTGAACTTGACCCCGGATATTTCAAGACTTATGAGCAACGTGGCCTCATCTATTTTGAGCTTGAGCGTTATGACCTGGCTGTGGCAGACTTCGACATGTCGATATCTCTGCGCCCAACCGGTGATGCTCATTACCACAGGGGCGCAATCCGTTCGCAGAGGGGCGACAACGTGGGAGCATGCGAAGACCTCCATGCAGCCAGAGAATTGGGACACCCAAGGGCAACACTGGAGTTTCCAAGATTATGCAGATGAGATGTGAAGTTATTTTTCTGATTCGATTAAACCTGCAATGAAAGTTTTCATCTAACCGTTGAGTAAAAGTCAAATTAAACAAACAATTCAAACACGATGAAGAAAAGAAGATTGTCTCTGAACCACCTTGCCGCAATTATCCTGTCACTCTCTGTAATACAGTTTTCGTGCAACAAAGATGACAAAGATGGCAAAGTCAAAGATGCTGATGGTAACAGTTACACCACAGTTCAAATTGGTGAACAGACCTGGATGGCCGAGAACCTGCGGACCACAAAACTCAATGATGGCACTGCGATCGCCAATGTTACTGATAACTCAAAATGGGCCACATTGACAACACCGGCATACTGCTGGTATGATAATCAGTCATCAAACAAAGAGGTCTATGGAGCGCTCTATAACTGGTTTACCGTGGAAACAGGCAAGCTATGCCCTGAAGGCTGGCGCGTAGCCAACGACAATGATTGGGTGAAGATGGAACTTGGCCTTGGCTTACACACTCTGGAGGTTGATTTTCTTGGTTGGCGTGGTGAGGAGAATAATGTGGGCGGTAAACTGAAAGAGACAGGAACGGCACACTGGAAGAGTCCGAATTCCGGTGCAACCAACGAAACAGGCTTCGCTGCCCGCCCCGGAGGCCAGCGCTCCCTCAACGGAGAATTTGAATACCTCAATGAATACCATTACTGGTGGCTCTCTGTTCCCCCGGATGATGCCTACGGCTTTTCAAGAGGCGTCGGATACAATGTCGTTACAATTTTTAAGAGCAAGTTTATCCGGACAATGGGGTTTGGAGTCAGGTGTATTAAGGAGTAGTCGAGAGTCGAGAGTAGATTTTTTTCTTCAGACACCAAAAGAGGCTGAGAAGTTGTCTTATTGACAAGTTCAATAAAAATTTACGTCATGAGATTTCTGTTAATCTGTGTTCTTTTTGTTTTTATTGTTTTCAGGGGGCCTTCACAAAATCTTGCAATTATCGACACAACATTCGGAAACAACGGCATAATGCTCTACAATTGCCAGAACTATCCGGTGGTGTCGTTTCCATCACCATGCTTATACAATTACTCCTATGTTACAAATTTTCTGTCAGATGGGCGGTTTTATTTTGCCGGTGGATATAAAAATGGCAGCAATACTGCGTACTTTGTTACAAGGTTTCACCATGAAGCTGATATTGACATAACATTTGGGCAACATGGTTATGTTTTTGGCTACTCACATAATGATTCCGTTACAAACCCTAATGAGGATATTTTAAAAATTGATATTCAGAGTGATGATAAGCTCATTCTGATGGGCAAAGATACCGGTGGATTCACCTTGCCAGCCCGTCCTGTAATTATGCGTTTACATAGTAACGGTGAGGTTGACAGCTCTTTCGCAACAGCAGGCAAACTTAAAACGGATATTTCGCATCGGAAATACCATACAGATAGAAGAACAGGAGTTACAATGTATGTACTTGATGATGACAGGTTGCTTTTAATTGGATGTGATTCAGTATGTCATGCTTTTTATCCGACCCTGGTAATAAAAAGGATACTCACTTCAGGCCTTCCTGATGTTTCGTATTACTCAGGAGGCTCATATTACTCTTCTGTAAATTTCATGTTTCAATGTTCGGAAAGGCTTCCGCAAGGCGGTTTCATGCTTGCCGGCTTTGCAAACTCTGGAATCCAGCTCATACGGCTCCTCCCCGATGGACTGATTGATACAGCATTTAATCCCCCTGCCTTTCCTTTTCCGGCAAGTATTTCCCAGTATCAGACAATTCTGCACCGGATGGCAATTCAACCGGATGGCAAAATTCTGATATCAGGATATAGGGGAAATAACCCCAATTCAGCCTATATCATAAGGTTCAATTCAAATGGAGCACCCGATTCAACTTTTGGCTCCGGCGGCGTTGCAATCATTGAGGATAATCTTGAGCAAATCTTTATATCCCCGGTCTTATACCATAATAATCTCATCTATGCAGCCGGATATACCGGAACTAGCAACAAGATAAATCTTATGCTGACACGCCTTAATGATGATGGAACTGTTGACAATTCGTTCGGAACCAATGGCAAATTCATTATCCCAATGGATAAGAATGGTGTTTTCTGGAATCTGGGTGTTGTTGAAAACAGGATTATGGCATCAGGAGTTACCGGGTTTTGTGGCGGATGGCATTCCATAATGATGCGTTTCATTGTTGATCTGGATGCTCATGTAACCCAACCTGCAGCTCCTCCTTACCTGGATATTTCACTTTCTCCAAATCCTGTCATAAACACATGTGAAATCAACATACAAATTGACCAGAGCAGAAAGGTCTTTGCTGACTTGTACAATGCCAAAGGGGAATGGATATCAAGCCTTTTACAAACTTCAAGGCTTCCATCAGGGGAGCTTACAATAACACATGATACCTCTCATTTGTCAAGTGGCATTTACTTTATCCGTATTGCTACTGATAATCAAATCCAAACTCTTAAAATGATTAAGTTGTAGTTCAGATGAATTAATGCTGTGCATTATTTTAAGTAAAGCTATTATTATCAGATTTGTATCGTATTACTTGTCAATTCTTAATGCCATTGTTGAAAGCATGCCTTTGTCTGGATCATGATAAACTGCGAACAATGCTTCCCCCGGAAGCATGAAAAGATAAACATCCTGAATCGGATTCGGATTTATATGGTCAGTGAAAAAGAATGTATTGTTAAAATGTATAGCATCTGCAGAGTTTGTCCTTCTGAAATCGTTATACTCTATATCCGGATAGAGTGTGCCATCCTGATAAAAGGTAGCAATTAATTTACCATTGGGTTCAATTGTAAAACTGCCATAGCCACCATTCCAAATGGCAACATAAGTTCCTGCAACCTCCGGTATTGAAAGTGCCTGATCCGGTTCCGCAAAACCAACCCCAATTCCAACCTGAGGGCCAGAATCATAGACTCTAAGCTTATCAGGGAGAATATAAATTGTCTCCTGGATGGTATCATTGCTGCCATCCGGAACACTATAAATAATGCTCGGGTCGTCCTGGTTCATAAAAAAAGAACCCGTCTCTGTATGAAAGGTCTGACCAGAAAAATCCCATAACTCAAGGTCAAACCTACCATTAGCTGTCATACCTGCCTTTCCCCAATAGTTATTATCATTAGGGTCTGGTTCATAATTGAAGAACAACCATGTTCCCACATGATCTCCAATTGTATAATTGCTCTTGACAACACCGACAACAAATTCGTCTGTACTATTGAAAGGCAGATAGGTAACTATCATCTGACCAGGTATTTCTAAAAGATAATACTCTTCATTGTTTATATCAACCTTTAATGCACCTTTCATTAAGCCGGTTGTTATTCTAATAAAATTTACAACTCCAGACTCACCAGTAGTTTTGTTGTTGAAGGAGATTGTATTGTTGTTGTCATCAACGATTATTGTTACTATGTCTCCAATACCTGCTGCTGCATCATACTGCCTCACTGATTTATCCCCGTTGCCATTTGGCTCCTTATTATCATCCTTGTCGCAGGAAGCAATCAGAAAAAACATTCCAAACAGGCAGATCAATCCAAATCCTACTCCATTAAAAAATAAATCATTTTTGGTTTTCATTTCTTTTTTGGATTTAATTATTATTGTGAAATAACAAGAGCATAAACATACAAAAGTATTAATAAACGCAGCAAACATTTTTGACAATTTCTGAACAGATTGCTACAATGTATGATTAGGATAATTTCATATATCACACGCCTGTCACGGTTACTTTTTGCGTGCTGCTTCCAAAGCGGTTAGTGCACCGGATGAGATAAACACCTTGTTTCAGTTCAAGATCAGCAAGTTGTATTTCTGAGATATTGTTCCCTCTGAAGATCAGCTTTCCGGTGATGTCGAACATGGTGATCTCATATTCTGAACCGCTGTTTGTATCAATATGCAGCATGCCGTTTCTCCTTGCCGGTACCGGATGAACCCTGAACCGGTGTTGCTCTGTTGGTGTGTTTGTGATACTTCCTGTGCCAATTATCTGTCCGGGATAACACTGGCTGCAGGTGCGGTAGTAGTCGCGCTGGAACATTTTCCACTCCGGGCCCGTACCTTTGCCGATCTGGATTGCATATCCCCGCCCATAGTTGGCCTGGAAGTTCGGGTAATCTGTCTGTCCACCGACGATGAACAGATCAAGAGTATCATTGCCGGTAAAATCTGCAATCACCGGAGCGTGGTCTATCTCGAAGTCCTTACCGATATGGGCTTTCAGGTCGATGCTCCATAGCAGTGAGCCGGTGGGGCCGTTAAGAGCATAAACGCTTCCGTTTGATGAGCCAAAGATAACCTCTGGTATTGAATCATTGGTAATGTCGGCCAGAACCACGCCCCTGAAGCAGCTTCCGTAATTCGGGATAGTATATTCCCAGAGCAGGTTCCCCAGATTGGTAAGTGCTATCACCTTATTCCAGCTCACAAATATCACCTCACACTTGCCGTTTCCGTTAATATCACCAATCGTGGGAGGAGCGCCGATGTAATGAGATGCCTGGTAACTCCAAGCATAGGAACCATCTTCCGCGTTCAATACATGAAGCTTTCCTGAGTAGTCCCCGATCACCAGTTCCGGCTTCCCGTCCTCATCCAGGTCAGCAACAGCAGTTCCATGATAAACAACATCATCCATAGGTATCGACCATAAGAGGTTTCTGGTAGCGCCGTCGTATGCATACATTGCGCTGTTGTTGCTGAAACCCCAGGTAGCCACGACAAAGTCAAGCTGGCCATTGTTGTTTACATCTACGATGGTTGGTGCGGTCTGAACCCATGAGTTTGCATCGACAAGCAGGTCCCACTTTGTAGTTCCGGTAGCTGCATTAATACTTCTGACCCAGCCTCCGAATTCACCGTGCAGGATCTCAAGCTGACCGTTCTTCTCCAGGTCAACAATTACCGGCGGGGAATCACTGCCCCTTGTATTTGTTTGCCAGATGAAAGAACCATCGCTGCCGTTGAAGCAGAATGTCCTCGGGTTGCATGATGAAGGTACTATCACCTCCTTTTTGCCATCGCTGGTAACATCAAAAATCAGGGCTGCCACATCGTTGCAACCCTCCCCTGCCCCGGAAGCGTTGAATTTCCATAGCAGTGAACCATCCTCTGCATTCAGGGCATAAATCATGCTGTCGTTACGATAGCAACCAAAAACAATCTCATACTTGCCATCCTGGTCGATATCATCTATCGCACTCTGGCCAAAGGCTGAATCATCGGTGTCAAACCACCATAAAATTTTGGGAACCTGCGCATCAGTGATTGCTGTATAAAGAATTAGCAATGCAAAAGTTAGAATGATACTGATCTTCATAAGTGACAAATTTTTGTGCAACATTCAGGGAGCAATTTTTAAATGCCCAATCAAAGATAGTGATTTGTTGTTAATTCCCGGTAAAAGTTGCAACAGGCCTGAATCCTACAAACGGTGACGGGCCGTCATATGGCAACCGGCTCCGGATTCTCACATCATACCCCGGACAATCCCATGAACCGCCTAGTGCAATACCCGGCTCAGAGACCATCTCAGCTACGTTGCCACTCATATCATAAAGACCGTATGCATTATGCTTGTATGACCCAACCTTTGTTGTACCAAATGCTGCCATTTTATTCCTTATCAAGTCATCATTTGTAACCTCATATTTTTGATTTTCAGGGTTACGACTTATCAACTCGTCACCAATTGCTTTATAATTAGACATAAATCTTCCTTTGTCACTAATAAGAGATGGAGAATTCCATGGGTATTGCACCTCCGAATAACCACCAAGAGCTGCAAAAATCCACTCTTCACGTGTCGGAAGTCGAAATGTATAATTATATCCCTTACTCTTAAGTTTTTCACTTATCCACCTGCAATACAACTCAGCACCTTCATAAGGCACATTCACTACCGGAAAAGAGTTATAAGCAGGATGATTAAAGTAACTTTCCACCAATGGTTCACAAAACCTTCCCGGTATATTCCATTTTGTACTGTCTACAACAGATTTGGTGTAATCCTCATGGCGGCCATTAGCTTTCAGATCATTAAGGAATTCACGGTATTGCATGTTTGTAACCTCATACTTGTACATCAGGAATGCCTGAATTACTACTTCTTGGTCTTCAACCTTCACCCCTCCGGATGGAATAAACACGATATCCTTCAATCCCTTCATCTGTTTACCGGATTGATTAGTCAGAATACATGAAGAAATCATAACAGCAATCAAAAGAATCGAAATTCCAGTTAGTCTCTTTTTCATAATCATTGTTTTTTTTGTTAATCTATTAAAACAGGAGATATATACTAAGATCAGTGAAACCTTGAATTTAAATCATCAACAACAGTTCGTCACAATAAACTCAATAACTTGTTATCAAAACCAGATATTGTGTATATGTTTATCTCTTTTCCGGATTACAAAGAAAAAATATCTTCAACCCTGCAACCAAACACCTTTGCCATTTTCAGAGCAAGTTCAGTTGACGGATTGTATTTCCCCAGTTCAATTGCATTGATTGTTTGTCGGCTTACATTGACAAGATCCGCCAGTTGTGCCTGGGTAATATTCTTCTTTGCCCTCTCAACCTTGATATTATTCTTCATCTTGTATCATCCTTTTTGAGCGGTAAAGCGCCCAGTTAAACCTGATCATAAAGAAGATCAGCAATGAGAACATATTATATACCATCACATGCCAAAATGCCATTCCAAAGAGAAAAATGATGGCAAATAAAAGTATTCCATAATTAATGTAGGTAGCCCAGATCAGGGATTCCAGGCGGATCTTTGAGATCAGCTCATCCTCGTTCTTCTGTCTTGAAAATGCGATCAGAATCCCACCAATAATGAACAGAAGAGATCCCATCTCATCCAGAATATTATTCTTCGTCCATTCGAATACCACTTTGTCTTCAAAGAGCTGATCGTCTACTAAAGCAAATACAGGAATCTCAAGAAATGATAGCTGTTCTTGATCAATCCGAACAATTAATGTCAGAACACCAATTATTAACCCTGGTATAAAAAGGGCCCATCCAATCCGCTTACAGCGGTAACCAAACAAATAATTTGTTTTCATAACAATTAGGTTTAAGTTTGACTCTGCAAATGTAAAACAAAAACGACGTTATGTAATGTATTATTGTCATTATGTATTAATTATTTTACATTTTTTTATTAATGATATCTATAAAGTCCATTTAACGCGAAATTCGAGAGGGAGTAATCTTTTATTAAGGCGCCAGATGTTTGATAAAAAACCTGTTATTCTGTGAATAAATATGCTATGGCTGCAACTGATACCTATTGCCACATTTTAATCGAACACTGATGACACGGATTGTTACTGATCACAACGGATCAGTGCAAATCCGTTTTATCCGTAAAATCTGTATGCTATTTTTTTTGCATCCGGGTTTTATTCTCGCAAAGCCGCGGAGCCGCAAAGCAGGTTTTGGTACCTGCACAAAATCTGTGTGCTATTTTTTTTGCCATACAGAATTTATTTCTCGCAAAGCCGCGGAGCCGCAAAGCAGGTTTTGGTACCTGCACAAAATCTGT
>OBJA01000713.1_pt1 | contig 27234 bp, 27 predicted proteins | sample 1519751 | NCBI WGS metagenome assembly OBJA01 (sample SAMEA3881238, study PRJEB22517) | soil metagenome | biome: lake sediment; feature: soda lake sediment; material: sediment, water from around vicinity | place: India | collected 2013-12-23 | depth 3 m
GATTCACTTCGGCGATAGAGTCATAATCCAGCTGTAAGCTTCAACTCGTTACGATGGCGTGGGGACTTTACACAAAAAATTACGCACTACCTTCTGAATACTGGCTCCTGTCTTCTGACTCCTATCTTGCTGAATCAACTTTATAATCATATTCAATATTAAGCGCTGCAATCGACCACCCATCCCTAGCTAATTTAGCGCAATGATCAAGGTCTCCCCTGAGAAATGAACTATAGGTTATCTGGATTGAATCTCCGTTTTCAATGCATCGATACTCTGATCAACCCAGTCCCTATCATTTCTCCGTAAACCTTCTAAAGCTGTATCCATATGATCCGCCGTGACAAAAAACGATACTTTCTCCAACTTGACTTTGATATTGTCTACATTCCTTAACTCCATAACTCGCCTGGTAAAACTCCTTCCACAGTCCTCCAGGAGATAGATGTATTCATAATCCGGATCGCCGATCTCCAGATCGCCAAAGTCGATAATCCCGGTCAACCGCTGTTGCTCAGCATGATATAGGAAATGGTTCGGCGAGAGGTCTGCGTGGATTAGACTTGGCTCATAACTAAAATTATTTGGATTGCCTAGATAGGATTCAAACCGGGATGTAATATATTGACGCACTTCGCCATCGATCAGCGGAAAGAGCTCTTCTCTTATCTCCGCATACACATCCGAATAATCCTGATATGGATTACTCTCCGGAATATTCAACAGCCGTGCTTCGCGCTTTGGAAATGAGCTTATTTCGTTGATAAATTGAGCAATCTGTTGAGCAAGGTTCTCTTTTGCCGTATCGGGCAGGGAAGCAAAGGATTCCTCATCCAATAGTTCCCCCGGTAATATTTTGTATCCTACGAACGCAAGACCGTTCCCTTGTTGGCCAATGAACTTAAACTCTGGAATGCTGAGGGTTATCCGAGGCATGAGTTCAGGTAATATACGCAGTTCCTTTTCCAGATCCAAAGCACCCTCTTGAGTTTTGGGAAAACGAAAGATCCATTCCCCATTCACGAGATAAACCCGGCTCATCCACCCCTCACCTAGCATCTTGAGCTCTTCAATAGATAATTGGGGAAAGTTCGATTCGATGGTTCGCTGGATTATTCCGAGTTCTATTGGTTCAACCCGATCCATTACAAAACTCCTCCGATGGTTTTTGATTCGCCACTATTCCTTCCCTAACCGATGTCCACAATTTGAGCATTGCGTATCGTTCAAACTAATCTGGCTAAAACAGTTGGGACATTCATCATCCATGGGTTCCGAAGCCTCGTCAAGATCGACGTCGTGTTGAGCTGTATCTTTGAACCAAAAAATATAACCGCAATCGATACAGGTGTAGTTCATGACGTGTTGACTAAGGGAATCCAACTTTAAGAAGGTTAATCCTCTGGGATTTAAAGGAATATTCGTGGAAAACTCATCGCCACCGCAGACCAGACAAACCAAGGGTTTTCCCTTTATGATAACTTTATCAAAACCCACGGACTGACAGTTGTCCAAATCCTCCAAATGAACCAATTCGATTCCACAATCATGGCACCGTGTAAAACCCTCGCGATACTCGCCTTGACATCGCGGACAGATCATCCTTCCACCTCATTTCTCTTGATTCAATTCGTCCTAAGCCTCTTTCATCAAGCCATCATCAATAATTTTCAATCGTCCGTGTAATAATTTTCTTGTCTAATCCATAAACAAATATAGCGCCTAAAGTATATGCGATAATATCATTGGGATCGAATGTCGATCCCATAATGAGCTTAGCAAAGGTGTTATTCTCTAATCCAATGAGCGTAATAAATCTTAGATACTGTAAAATCTCGATCAAGTACGATAACAACAATGTACCGACTGCCAAAGTCATGGGTTTAATATCTACAATGCCCTTGATGAAAGAGTAGATTAGAATAACGACAAGAAAGTCCCCAATTAGCCCTCTGACAAAAAGGGTGTGACGGAAAAACGCTACAATGAACACACATAGAGCAAAGCTGATTAATGCCATCATGATATAGACCATTCTTCTTTTCTTCATCAAATCACTTCACCCATCCAATAAATCTTAACGATTTTTCGTTCCTAAATATTGAAGCATCCGGGTTTGTGCCTTTACTTTTTATTTTTATAATTATGATTATTAATATTACTGAGGAGTTAGTAATCAGGTTAGAAGTCTGAATCCATAATTCAGAATTCAGAATTCAGGAGTCAGAAGTTGGAACGGTTGAGAGGTCCTTTGCGGGAGAATCAAAGGCGTTCTTGAATCGACGTATAACTGTGCCGGAGCATTCTGAATACTGGCTCCTGTCTTCTGACTACATTCTTGCTGAATCAACTTTATCATCATATATTCTTGGCGTCCTTAGCGATCTTGGCGAGAAATAAAAAGACCCCAGCGGCTTGAGAGAGGGCCTTTGCGAGAGAACAAAAGGCCTCCTTGAGGCAATTTATACATTTATCGGTCCATCTTTTTATAGTTTAAATATTTTACATACTTTCCATTTTCCCTGCTATGAAGAGACCCGAACCCCGTATCCTCACCCACAAGGCGCAACAAATAACCCCCAATGGGATGGGGGTTGTTCGTTGCATAAAAACAGCCGCTAGTCGGCAAAATTGTCGAAGTACCCTTGAACCAATACAATGGGGGTTCCTTTATCCCCACTGCCGCTGGTCAGATCGGCCAGGCTGCCAAGGAGATCCGTGATCCTCCTAGGGGTTGTACCCTGTGCGGCCATATCGGCGGTGAGATCCTGCTTCTTTTCACGAATGATTCGCTTCATCGCCTCATCCACGGCGATGCCCGGTTCTTCAGCCAGCAGACAGTCGGCCAGGTACTTGATCTTCACTTCGTTCGGGGTTCCGCTCAGGCCAACGGTAAAGGCTGGAGCAACCACGGGATCGGCTAATTCCCAGATCCTGCCCACTGGATCCTTAAACGCACCATCGCCATAGATCATGACTTCAACCCGTTTATGAGTCAGATCCGCCACTCGGGCTTGCACCGCATCGACGAAGGCCTGTCCGTCCCGGGGGAATAATTTAATCATGTCTCCCGCGGCCTTATTGGAGCCCAGCAGTCCGAAGTCGGGGTTGTAACCGCCGGTCGAACCGGGCCGAGTGCAGATCTCATCCAAACCGAGAACCTTCTCCGCTCCAGCTTTGGTCAACAACCTCTTGGTCCTTGCTCGGGTGTGAATATCCGCGGTCAGCACATGACGGGTAAACCGCAGGATCGACCGGGGGTCGTTGGCGAAGTAGACGGTTATGTTGTCGTTCACCGCCAGTTCCTTATAGGCCTTGACGTAGTCCAATCCGGTGAAGGGGTGTTTAACCTCGTCACCGAAGATTCGTCGATAATCAGCCTCGGTCAGCAGGTCGGTGAAGGGGTTGATTCCGGCTTCGTCCATCCGTTCCGGATCCATCAAGGCGTTACCCACTTCGTCCGAAGGGTAACTCAGCAGTAGATGGACGCGGTTAAATGCCCGGGCAATCGCCGAGAGGACCATCGAAAACCGGTTCCGGCTGAGGATGGGAAAGACTACGCCGATCTCCTCGACACCAAAACTCGCCCGGAGTTCGTTGGCGATCTCATCTAGAGTGACGTAGTTTCCTTGGGCTCTAGCCACCAACGATTCGGTTACGCAGAGCACGTCCCGGTCGCCGATGGCGAATCCCTCCGTCTGGGATGCCTGCACCAAGCAGTCGGCGACAATGTTTACCAAATCATCGCCCTGTTTCACGATGGGCGCCCGTAAACCACGCGCCTGTGTACCGACTAATCTCATCTTCTTCAACTCCTAGAATAACAAATGCACGTTAGTAATAATACCAGATGTCGCATATGAAGTAAAGATTTCCATGCAGGTTAATGGGAAGCGGACAGCGTCAGCCGCTTCGAACCTAAGCTTCATCCATTCTTATGAGGAACGCTCAATCTGTCCTTCAACGAAGTCGTAAACGACGTATGTATATACTTTTTCGGAACACTTTTCCGGATTGTATTGAAAACCCAAAGCAATTCCCTCTGCTTCTTCCATAACGTTTTGAGGAACACAGAATGTCACATCCTGTTTTGCAGGTGTAATTGCTTGTATAAACTTTGCTTCGATTACTTTACCTTCTTTGTCAATCCTCATCTCCAAGATCAATGCAATTTTTTTAAACTTTAATACATCGATCATCTTCCCGACATAGTTTCCCTCTTCCTTTCCGTCAGGCGCTACAATGGTCCAATCATAGATCTCCTCGGCCATGACTTTTACTTTATCTCCGTAAGCGTAGCCGGGGATGCTTATAATCTTGCACGCAATCCATCCGTTGATCAGCCCTTTTTCTATCTTTTTCACCCGAACGAAGATCTGTTCATAATTACCCTTTTCATCATAGATTCGGGTCGTCACCATGAATTGATATTTCGTCGGCAAACCTTTCTCAAACCGCTCTATGGCTTCCGGTAGTGTTTCCCGTGCCATTGCAATATATGGAGCCATGAATTCTTCCAGGGCTTCCGCGTCCCCGGAAAGCACATCATCCCTTAACTGTTTTGTTATATCGGCGCTGAATACGGTTTTTCCTCCAAACAACGCAATAAAGCTCAAAAGAAGAGTAATGAATAGGCAGATAATCGGCTTTGCTTTCACCGTCACGTCAATCCCGCCTTTCAACAAAGCGTTTTTCCCATATGCTCTATTCGGAGTATTTCATGCTTTTTCCTGCAAAACCATATATAGACAATTTAATAATGATTAAATCAGATTTATTGCTCTACAGGCAATAAATCTTCCAAAAAAGAAACTCAGGCTCTCCGCTCTTTCAAAATAAAATCCGGCCTATTCAAGCCGGAGCGTAAGCAAAACCCTTACAATCCCGTGTTCTTTGCTTTATACATGATAAAAAGTTACTTCGTAATAGCTTATTCGTTGTTGTTAAGGCCATCAAAGTCGGCTGAAATTCCTCAAGAGCCTAAGCTTTTCAATGGCTTTGGCTCCCTTCCACCAGTTTTCGCTGATGGCAAATTCTTTAGCGTACTTTTCATTATTCTCGAACCAACTCCATGGTATATTCCAAACACCCCCACTGGGTCTTGTCTCAATAAGAAAATCAAGTTCTTTTTGCACAATGTCTTCGTTATCCCTGTAATAGGGGCTGACCGGTGACGTTATATAGTTTGAGGGCATTACGCCATAGTAAAGCCATTGAGAAGTATCCTTTTGAATCGAGTGAGAAACAAGATTCCTTACGGTATTTAATAGAATTTCTTGCTCAAATTGATTCATCAAACCAAGCTTATGTATCGTATCCACCAGCACACAATAGCCGCCTATTCCCATATCTCCATAACTGTCTAGCATTTTCAGCTTTTCAATAAGCCTCTCCGAAATAGCAAGAGCTTTTTCGTATAATCCAGAACCTTGACCCATATGACACATGATAAAACTTACGAGCTCTGCCGATATGCCTATCCCTTCAACTTCATTGGTTTCCTCTTTAAATGTCCACCAGGGCGCATGCGGGTAGTCGTCATTGGTTGGAATACTAAACTGCCAACCCTGTTCAGAGCAGAACAATCCACTTTCGAGGAACTTTATTATCCCTTGCATAACCGGGTGTTGTGTGTCACCGAAATCTATGCTTTTTAGGATATTAATAGCGTATGAAGTGGTATACGGCGAAGAGTTGGGATTCCAGTTATCAGGCTCCAGTGCATTTCCGAAGCCTCCGTCTTCATTTTGATAGAAAGCCAAAGCCGAAAGCACAGCTTCCTGGCTGCCATCTTCAAATTCGTATTGCCAGATAGCCAACTCAATCTGCCTTGCATTTCGATAAATCCATAATCGTATCTCGTCAAAAGCTTTAGCGTCCAGTTTTTTCATTCATATCACCTTCTAAATGCGTTTTTCAGTTCATTGCTTATTGTACATTACATTTTAAACTTATCATTGTAAAAAACGGACATGTTCCGTCGATATTCTAGCGGAGTTAGCCCACAAATCGTTTTAAAGTCATGAATAAAATGTGGCTGATCGTAAAAGCCGGCTTGAACCGCAATGTCCGCCAGATGAACGGAGTCATTTTGCAATAAACCGAGAGCATAATTAGCACGTACAATCCGTGCAAAGACCTTTGGGCTGATACCCACATGTCGCAAGAATAATCTCCGAATCTGCTTCTCATTATAAAAAAATTCTGCAGTTAATTGCCGCTCACATACAGCTCCGTGTCGCTGGACAATGTTACGCATAATCATTGCAACACCTTTTCCAGTATGACATTCCGTCAGCCGGTCAATGAGTATCTTATCAAGCGCTTCAACCAGGTTGTCAATGCGTTCAGACTTTATGAGTTCATATTTAAGCGCATGTGTAAGTTTTTTATCCAATTCTTCGAGAACAAACGATGAGTCAACCAGCTCCGATTGATCAATCCGGATGAAAGGTTTTAAACCACCGGGATGGAACTCAATCAGTAACAAAAGCTTCATCTTATTTGCATAAGCCCCTACATTGCATGCCTTCGTATTTACACCACGTAACCCACAGATTATACTATCCGAACTTACAGCGATACACAGTGTTGAACTCGCCGTCGGCATAACCGTATATTCATCGGGCATCGATGTTGGAAAAGAGATTGTATAGTTTGCTATATATGGCTGCAATATGATATGCGGAGGAATGTACAGGCAATTCCTTCCACGACTCAGGGATATTCCTTTATAGCACTCTATACTTTTCTGCGTGATCATCTCATACCAAACCCACCTTCTCTTGTCAGACCATCGTCAAATACAACAACAGTAAAATACAGATCCTTCTATATTCATGACAAGCCAGCAGTTACAATAATTATTAGTTGGATTAATACAAGCTTTTATCAATGGGGCAAGGTGGACTCCGCCAAAATGTTTATTAATCCTATTCCTTTTCCGCACTCCTTTTTTTAACGGAATAATATACAAATATAAAAGAAAGGAGGGGGGTACTATGGAACAAAACGATAACAACAATTCCGTTCAGCCTTTTATTCAGACCAATCCTTTATATCCCACGGGACCAGCTGAACAGCTATTTATAGCCGGGGCTTCAGCCTTCGAAATAACAACATTAACTCCCCCAGTTCAACGTGTTACTATATTAGGCATTAACCTACCTGAACCTGATAGCTTTGGTCCATACGATAGCTATGTAGCATATCTTACAGTTCCAGATGACCCAAAACCCTTAGCCACGTTTAATCTACTTCCAACAACGGATAATCAGAACTGGGCTGCTTCAACTCTATTGTTTTTCGGAGGAACATTATTTCCTATAAACGTCTCAGTTAGACCTCAATTCGGGCAAGAGCGTATAGGTGAAATTATACTTCAAGGTCAAGTTTTTTCCTAGGTTTAACAACCTATAAACAATCGGTGTCATGCCGATTGTTTATAGGTATTCCGTTGCTTCATCCATGGCGAATCAAGTCCGGCAGCCACAGAAATAATACTGATGCGAAGATCAGATCAGGCACTCTGGCAAGGAAATCCCTCTGTCATGTGGAAAGGATGGTCACAGATAAACTCCTGTCCGACTTCTAGCAAGTCGCATAGTTTAAGTTAGGTTTATCCTCATCCGCAAGAATTTGATCGGCATGATCCTGATTAAGCACTTTCTTGACAACTGTAATTTTGCACTTGGCCATTTCGTATGACATGAACGCTCTCCCCTTTAGCGTTTTCATATTGTTAACCAGCCATTTAGATTTATTTGTATGTTTTTCGGATATGGGCTTGTCCTTCTTAAACGCGCATGGATAAATTCCTCTGTCTCTATCTTTCATTGTAACTCAAAAATTAGCTTTTCCAAATAGTTATCTGAATAGCATTAATACTTGATTGAAAATTTATTCGATTCTTACCCAGCAGTAATACTAATATCTTAACTATCACTCTTTCTCAATTTACAAAATGATCCCTTCGTTCCTTTGCATTCAGGAGCGAAGGGAATGATTAAAGGACTTATGCGTCGCAAATTAATTCTAATCTATCGCTGCAAACAATTGAATTCGGAAATTAAGCAAATCATTTTTTGAATCAATAATAAAAATATTACCATCATTATCTACTGCAATATCCATTACTAGATTAAACTGACCGATCTCATCACCATGACTACCCCATTTTCGGACAAAATTCCCATTACTACTGAATTCCTGAATCCGTCTATTGTTCCCAATTTCACCCACATAGACATTATTGGAACTGTCTACGGCTATACTGTGAGGATTTGTCATCTGACCATCTCCAGAGCCAAACCCGCCTAATATTCCTAAAAGATTACCCTCACTGTCAAATCTCTGAATCCGGTGATTACTGTGGTCAACCACATAAATATTGTTAAAACCGTCTACAGCTACTCCGCGCGGATTCCTAAACTGACCCTCTCCACTGCCTTGACTGCCCCATGATCTTAAAAAAGCGCCATTGCTATTAAATTTCTGTATACGGTGATTAGCAGCATCAACGACATATATATTACCGACACTGTCTATTGCTATATAATTCGGCGAACTAAACTGACCGTTACCACTACCGGCACTGCCGGTACCGGCAAAAATGCTCCACGACACGCCGTTATATTTCTGGATTCGGTGATTGTCAGAATCAACCACAAAGATATTACCGGAATTATCTATCGCTATTCCCATCGGACCAAGGAACTTACCAACCGTACTTCCACGACTACCAAGAACAGTTATTTGGTTACCATCATACATCTGTATCCTGTGATTAGCCGTATCGGAGACATAGATCTTACCATTATTGGCTACTGTTATTCCTCTGGGAGCCCTAAATTCACCAACTCCAGTCCCCAGAGCATCGAAGGCTCCTACATAGCTATATCCTCTAAAAGCGAAGTTAATCCTATCGGAGGGTTGGTTAAGATATATGCTTGTCGGTTCAAATACCTGGGCATAGTAGGAACTAGACTCAGTAGGAGTAACTGTAGTACCATATGCAACCTTTTTAGTCCAGTTACCCAGAGTATCAGTCATTGTTGAACTACCATCACTAAAGCGTAAAGTTATACTTTCTATACCATTTCCGGTATTTGCACCATATACCTTTCCATAAATATCCATTACAAAGACCGCAGTTACATTTTTATCCGCCTCCATTACCAGGGTATCAGGGTTTCTCGTTCCGGTTAAATCCCCTTCCCAATGATCAAAATGATATCCAGTGTTGCTTACAGCTGTCAATTGTACTGTCTTCCCATGTTCTATGCCTTGGGCGGATAAGATTAATTCTTGAACTATTCCAGCTCCATCAGGAGTAATGTTTACGGTTAGATCATACACTCTGACGAAGACTGCAGTTATATTCTTTTCCGAAGCGATTAAAACATCCTGTGGATTATTATTGCCTGTTAAATCCCCTTCCCAATGGTCAAAGATATAACCGGTATTACTCACAGCTGTTAAACGCACCGTTTCACCATGTTCAACACTCTGCACGGCTGTTAGCAGCTCCGCGTCAACCCGACCGGCATCGTCAGGGGTTACTGTTATATTAACATTATACTGGGACTTGACAAAAACAGCAGTAATCGACTTATCCATATTCATTAACACCTTATTATCCCTTACTTCAGCACCATTTGGGCCGTTCCACTTGCTGAAAACCCAACCATTTGCTGTATCTGCCGTAGCAGACAGGGCAACCAGCGTATCTTTACTATAAATATGATTACCCTCTACGGGTTCAACCACGCCCTGCCCTTCGACGGTTATCGAAAGCGAATATTGGATCACCGGCTTCTTACTACTACAACCAACCAGACTGTTAGTCACAACGAATGCTAATAGCAAAAATATAGTTGTTGCGAGGTTTGATCTTTTTTTCATTAACCTTCCTCCATATTCGTTTTCAAATTTTGGATAAACCCCTTAATCCTCACTTCCAAACCTCCGGAAACTCACCATCCGTCGCCATACAGTACAGCAAGTCTTGTGGCGCTTTTTTTTGCAAATCCGGCAGTTTGAATTGTTGTTTGCCGTCACCGCCGAATTTGGTCCCGACCAGCATGTAAAGTTTTGGGTATTCGTTAATGTACAATGTCCGGCCATCGCAAGCCAACCAACCCTCCGGCATCCGCCCATACGGAAACAGCCGCACTTCTCCTAAGAACGCATTCATCTATAGTAAGCTCTCCCTTCGTATTTTTCACGTCCCATTATAACAACGGCGATTTTTGTCACCTCACCCAAACGGGTGATTTTTTTGAATGAAAGTACGTAGTTAGTAGTTAGTAGGAATTCTTAGTAGTCCGCCACGTCAGCGGGGCTGGGGCACGTGAAAGGATGAAAATGGGAGAGACCTCTCTCTTGCTCTCCCCTGACAGGGCAATGGCGTCAAGCTATGCTTACATTAATTGGGAATAGCTCTTTAAACTGCTGTGAATTAGGGTCCGAACTCATCCTCGTTCTCCTTCTCTTTGCGAAAGAGAAGGAGACGTAGAATATGCTTCGAAGTCTTTGGCATCGGTTCTTACGTCTAATTACCATCTTGATTAGGCCTTTTTCCCTCTCTTTGGCAAAGAGAGGGAAACAAAAAGGGTGAGTTTGGACTACAAAGGCGGAGCTAAATAGAAAGGCAGTTTTATGGACGACAAGGGGTATTTTCTAAGTAGTCGGCCACCCCAGCAGGGCTGGGGCAAGCGAAAGGATGAAAATGGGGAGACCTCTCTCTCGCTCTCCCCTAAAGGGGAGAGTAACCTGAGCCTTTGGTGGTAAGGGTTTGTGTCAATTTATGGGGTCGGAGTTAGACGCATTTTCTAGGTAGTCGCCCACCCCAGCGTGGCTGGGGCAACGGAAGAATAAAAAAGTCCAACCATGACATTTTTTCACTTTTCCCTTTTCCATTTTCACTTTTTCTAGGTAGTAGCATTGGGCCCTTAATATTCTGATTATGGACTCTTCAAAACTATTTCATCTCATGGCCAACGGTTGCAAGCAAAAAGTAGTCAGTAGTCATCAACAAAATGAGACTATACTGACTACTGACTATTGAATAATGTCTACTATTACATAGAACTATTAACTCTGAATAGTTAAATCAATCCTAACGCTTTGGCTTTAGATACCGCCCGTACTCGGCTGCCGGCCTCCAACTTGCCGTAGATGTTAAGAGTGTGAGTTTTTACAGTGTTTAAGGATATATGGAGTTTTACCCCGATTTCCTTACTGGCCATCCCCTGCGCTATGCAGCACAAGACTTCTAATTCCCGTTCTGTCAATTTTTCATTTACTGAATCATTGATAAATGCTCTATTACCAAATTCATCCTTTTCCAGTGACGGCTTAGCCACTAAATAAAAGGATAATCTTTTGATGAAGTCGATCGCTGCTAAATCCATCCCATGATCTTTATTGTTTTCGAGATAGACCAATCCAGCAAATATCCCTTTGTATTTTAGCGGCAGGCAGATGATTGAAATACTTTCTCTGCTTCCGATATAGTCATCATTGGAAAAGAGACCCTCGGTAGGCTTAGTTTCAATGAGCACCTCTTCATAAGTCCTGCTTACATAACGGATCACCTTTTGAGGCAGAGGCCCATACCGTTCTGCTTCAACCCCGGCCAGGCGCCGGGCGTCTTCATCACTCGATCGCCATCCATATTCCAGCTTAATTTGGTCATCATTCTCAAGAAGTATTGCACCGTGGTCCGCCCTCGCTTCCTTACATACCGTTTCCAGGAAATATTGATAGGACTCTTCTAGTTCCAGCCTTTCCAGTTCTTGTTGACAGCCATTCAACCGTTCTTCAAAGGATTTGGTTTTTTCCCGCCCCAAATCATCGGTTTCATCCATAATACTCGCGGCGCTGACTTCCCTGACCGCCGAATCATCAAAAATATTGTATATGCGGCCAATCCGTGCGGCGACTTTAACGGCGCCCCACTCATTAAACAACCGCCAAGCGTCCCGGGCATATACTTTTGTCACTTTCCAGTTACCGCCGTAATAATCGGCGGCCAGATAGTTGCCCAAAGCCTCCAGCATTAGGTTATGAGTGGCTTTAGCATGGTCAATCGCCTCATCGAAGAGTCCGGCGACATTCGCTTTACCATCCAAGCTACCGGCGATCGCCTCGATCAAAAGATATTTTCCGTAATGATTGTCAGGACTCCTCTCCATCCATATCTTTAGTTTTTTTCTGTACTTTACCAGCGCTTTTTGGTTTGGTTTGGTTATTCCGCACCTTTGCTTCCTTATTAAGCTCAACAACATAAAGTAAAAGACCAAATCCACTTGTATTATAAAACCGGTTACCGAATCCAGTTTCTTTATTGTCTCTTCCGATAAAGCATGGGCCTCGTCCAGTTGACCCTCAAGGTACAACCGCTGGATTTTTAACAAGTTATAAAATACAATATCATTGGTCTGCAATGTGCTTATTTCTTGTTCTTTAACCCATCGCTCTTCTGGTGATGAACCGGTGGAGGTGAGTGATATGATATGATCTCTAAAAAACCAAACTAAACGCAGTAAAACATCCTGATTCATCTTTTTTCCGTACTTTTCATGTAATATTAGAAATTTTTCCAATTCGTGCAGGGGACCACCCATGTAATATTTCATTTCAATCATGGAGGTTATGGCAAATCCGCTATAAAAATATTCGCCGGATTGAACCCCTAAGTCAAAAGATTTTTGCAGGTAATTGAAACTTACTTGGGCCGAAGCGTGCCAATGCTCGACAAGAGTACCGATTATAAAGAAAGCAGCACACTTCAAAGCGTTATCATCAATAAGCTCAACCAAATGCAAGGAAATTTCCTTGACTTTTTTTGCTTTTTGATAATCGCCGAGCACACTTCCGAGCACAAAACTATACGCGGCGTAATCGATTGGAGAGTATATTGATGTGCCGTATTTGACCGACAGATTGGTGGATTTGAGAATAAGTAAAGCGAATAATTCTTCGTTTGTCATATTGGCTACAGGCGCCATGATATACATTAACTCCAATATCTTCATGGTTCGTTTGTCGTTTAATAGTGGAGCGTTCTTAATCAATTGAAGCCTGTTGTCTCTAAAAAGCAGCATACTTTCTAAGACTTCTTTGAGAATCCCTAGTGGCAGCGCTCTTGTGTTGATCTTAAATCCCAGAAGGTTTAGGGCTTGCAGGCCGAACTTGATTACCGCATCATATTCACCGGTATAGGAATTCAAGATCATGTAACGCTTGTATATTTCCACCAAATCTTCATTTCCCGCCGCATTAGCCAGCATTTCTTCAAAGTGCGCCTTTGAACCGCCATAAAAGCCGCAAATAAACTCACACTCAGCCAGTTCCAGTTTAATTTTCAAAGTGTTGCCGTAATCTTCGCGCCAGCAGGATTCATCCAACAATTCTTCGGCAAAGCCAAACAGTTTAACAGCATACTCAACCGCCGCGGCTTGTTTGGCCTTGAGGCCCGCAAAGTACAGATCGGCAATAAGCCTGTCCGGTACGCCTTCACGGATAATTATTCCCTTGCAGTTTAGTAAATGGGCCGCAATCGATAGTAGGTTTTCTTGAACATAGACCCGGTCGGCATGATTCAATAGATGCAAGGCTGTTTTATAGTGTAATTGCTCTTTACGACCGGGAGCCATTTGCTCGTAAATATTCTGAAGGATTCGGTCATGGAAAAACTCAAATTCTCTGTTCCGGCTGTTTCCCGCTGGTCGGATGGTTTCAACAATTAATCCCGCACTAGCTAAAACCTTCAGCTTTTCTTCAAGATACAAAGCTTCATATCCGGTGATTTCTTTCAACAGTTTCATATCAAATCGACTTCCGATACAGGCTGCGATTTCCAGGAGTTCTTTTGCCTCTTGACCTAAACTGTTGATTTTCCGGTTGATAATATCCTCAATCCCATTGGGAAGACCCACGGCGTCGATGTTTTCAGATTCCAGGAGCCATCTTCCCTGTTTGTAGTGATAACGGATACTATCCTGCTCCAATAACAGATTAATTGTTTGTTTTAGATATAACGGATTACCCATGGTTTTTCGATGAAGCAGTCGGGCCAATTGAGCAGTGTTTTCATCGTCTTGGTTAAACACTTCCACCACCATTGTTTTTACGGTTTCATACGGTAAACTCCCCAGCTCAATTTGATGGATATTTTCATTATGAATTAGATCATTTAAGAGAGCCTCGATTCGGTTTACATATTCGCTTTTATTGTTTCGATAAGCCATTAAAATAAATACATTTATTCCGGGGGAATCTTCGTATACCGATTTAATAATCTCCCACGACGGATTGTCAATCCATTGGACGTCATCGATGAAGATTACCAGTGGCTCCAATTCCATGGCTGCAATTTGGATAAAATCACGAAACGCCTTTGCCAGTCTTGTTTTTAATTTCCGATAATCATCGATGTTCACTTTAGGTTGTTTTCCGATCACACGTTCCACTTTCGGAGCAATCTCCGCTATTAGCGAGCCGTCTTTTTTAAGAGATCTCAAAAGTTTTGCTTTAATCAAATCAAGATTCGCTTCGGAGAGAGTCAAAAAAACATCGGTAATATATTCAATTACTTGGATGACAGCAATATAAGGTTCCTCTTCCTTATATTGTTCAAACTTGCCGGATACACAAGTCCCCTGCGACCTTGCCAAATCAGCCAGTGTTTTTTTTGCCAACACGGTTTTGCCAACACCGATATCACCGGAAATTAATGTAAGGGCGGAATTGCCCTCCAATACGCTATCAAAATGCATTTTGACTGCTTCAACTTCCGCTTCTCTTCCCCAAACCGCGTTATGCAATTTTAACTTCAGAAGCTGAGTCGGACCTCGATGTTCCATAGGATAGTTATTTGCTTGATGCATGTTCCATAATTCCTTTCTTCGAAGAGGACATAATGTAATGAATATGCAAAGCCTTTATACAACCCATATTGAGTAAGTATGTAATAAATCTTCAGAAAAAGAAACTCTGTCTCTCGCTCTTCCAAAGTCAAAAAGCGCCGATTGGCGCTTTTCTTTGAAGTGATATCGAGATGCTGCGCAACAATACCTGCAACAGATCACATATCTCTATAATCACTTCCATGGGATATCCTATTTTCCCTCTAATTAATAACAACATAATATAAAATAACGGGCAAGCCGCAGTACATCGGGGCATGCATGAACACAAGCTTTACACTGATTGCATCACAGGACATGCGGAATTCGTATGATTCCGGATAACGTCCACGATTCTGTTATGCAAACGCTATCTGTGCAAAAAATTATTTTGAGCAATATCGTACAATATTCTCTATTTTGCCGATGTTATACTATTTTTACAATAAAAATCAATCTAAGGAGTGATTGTGGTTATGAAGATCAATAACATCTTTGAAGAGTTTAATCATGGTTTATTAATCAAGCAATTTAACAAAACAGAGCTAAAGGATCTATCATGGAATCCTCACCCTAAATTCCATGGAGTCGAATTAAAACATATTGTTACAGGATCTGATACTGAAGGACAAATCAGTTGCCATCTAGTTAAAATTGAACCTAATTGCAAAATTTCTTTACACACCCACGAAAACAACTTGGAAATTCATGAAGTAATTAAAGGTGAAGGCCAATGTATATTAGGTACAGAATCTCAAACGTATCATAGCGGCATCGTTTCGATTATTCCTAAAAACATTGAACATGAAGTCATTGCAGGAGACGAAGGTTTATACTTATTTGCTAAATTCATACCTGCCCTCATATAACTCACCTGGCGGGGATTTCTCGACGTTTACGTCCTTCGATAATTGTTAATATATTCGGATGGACTGACTCCTACAAACTTCTTAAAATATCGACTAAAATGGCTCTGGTCGTAAAATCCTGTCTCATGAACTGTCCATACAATATTTTGCGCTTCCTCTAATAAAATCTGAGCTTTTTTTATTTTCAATTGTAAAAGATAGTCATAAGGAGATAATCCAACCACCTTTTTAAATACTCTTGAGAAATAGAACTTACTCATACCAACCCCATTAGATAACTCATTTAAACTTAAATCTTTTTGCCACTTGCTATCCATATATTCTTTTGACTTTTTAATTAAAAGTATCTTATCGTCTCCTATGCCATTATTCTCTTCAACCCCTTTTATTTCGAACGACCATAGTTTCTCTAGTAATTTCTTTAGATAATCTTCTTTTTCACGTATTAAACTGTTATCATCGGCTATCATCTCAAAAGCATCTGCAAATTCTCGATATAATTTACCATCAACAATTCTCACTTGATTAAATCCTAACCAATTACCATTAAAATCTTGGATATAATTCTTCAGAATTTCTACTTTGAAACATAATACAAAATGACTATAATTGATATCCTTATACACCGTTAATGAATGGGGAGTTTTTGGAGGTATTATAAATAATTGTTCTTCTTCTAGCATAAATTTTTGATCTTTTACAGTTAAGTTTACTTTTCCATTGGTTATAAGTCCAATGTTACATGTTCTGTGAAGATGCGTCTTAAAATCATGGCAAATATCTCTTCCTTTTACCAGTCGTATATTAAATAACTCTGGAATTTCTATAAAATCAATCTTCCCTTTCTTTAAGTTCATTTTTTCACCTTCGACTCCGCTTAATATCATGTCGCTAAACGACTGGGGTTTGCAACGTTGCCGGACCTTATTGGCACTTCGCCTGTATTCTTTGTTTTAATGGTTTTTGTTATATACTACTGGCATCTTAAATCGCCATTTCCGCCATAAGCCTTCATCTGTCAACAGAGCTTCCATGAAGTGACTTACGTTTATTCTGCTGACTGTCCCCGCATTGAACACTGGACTTCGTACAGTCGATTCAAACACTTCGTATTCACTCTCGGTATCTTTATTGATTAACGTATCTGGGCGTACTGCTATCCATTCTATATTGTCATTATCTTGTCCAATCTCTTTTTGCAAATAAAAGGCTGCTTTAAGATTATCCCGATGAGGGGGTAGGAGTAGCTTTAGGATTGAAAAGACAATTCTCTCTCCAAATGTATCTTTTTCCCCTGCTGAAGTATTTGTATATGCTGTAGTGCTCATGAGAATTAGCTTTACTTTATTACCTGCTCCTTCTTTAACGACCTCGCAAATTTTTCTTATCGAATCGAATACTAAATAACGCGGTTCGCCAAATAACCCTCTGATCGTAATATTGTGACCAAGACAAGAGATAATGGCATAACAATCTTGAAGAAGGTTAGCCATATCTGAATCATTCAATTCAGTGATGTTCCCTCTCTTGATTTCAACTAATGGATTATCCACTATTTCTGCGGATAGAATTGCACCTTCTCTTACGACAACCCGAATATTGATCTGTTTCTTGATTATTTGCTGAACTACCAATCTGCCCGTAGCCCCACTAGCGCCGAGAACCAGTACTTTCTTGTTCAACCTCATTATCCCTCCCTCTTCCCCTTCCACCCAGCCGCCCGGAAGGCGGGCGGAGATAACTCTCGCGCATGGCCGATAATGTCTATGAGTTGCAGAAGTCCTTCCCCTTACGTAGATCTTAAGGTAACCGGACGAATTTAGGACAGAGTACCGGAATCACTCAGATTCTTTTCTATCCGGCACGGAGCCTGCAACTCGTCTTTATACGACGGATTGGCGGTCTCTTCTGCTTCTGTATAATTGTCAGGAACATATTTCACCTTTGCAAAATTTTCTGTTATTAGCTCTGTTGCCATTATTTCTCCACCTTTTCCTCTTAGCATTTTATTTCGCCATATTTCATTTTTCCTGTAATATCCATTGTTAATCCTTACAAATTGATGATCTTTTTCAAAAACATGATATGTATATGGTAACAGTTTATCTACTCTTAGTTCACCTTCAAGACACTTTTCAGAAAGCCATAAATTTATTTGAAATGTGTATTCAGTACGATTAGTGACTTGTAAATCTCTATAATTATAAAATATTGTAGCGCCACTTCCAAAAGGTAAAACTCGTCCATCATCAGGGAAAGGGTCAAAACTATGATGATACCTTTCAACTACAGTTAGTGGACTATGAATGACTAACCAATGAATAAGATTTGAAATTTGACATAGTCCTCCCCCGATCCCGGCTCTTGCTTCACCAAAAGATAATTCCATACCAGGAAGATAACCTTTTCTTTTAGATGGTAAACCCACAAGTTTACAAAAGGAAAAGGTCTCACCTGGTTTTACAACTATATTATTTATCTTCTTAATTGCAATTCGCAAATTTGTTACTTTGTTAATTTGCAATTGCATATCCGATTCACCAAGCTTTTTTATCAAAACAGATTGGTGTTTCTTCACTCGATATGGAAGTTTATCTTCACTTTTAAATCTGGCATACTTTTTATTTCCAAAATACCATAAAAAATATCTTTGTATTCTCTTTGTCCATACTGACAAAAAATATAAAAAAGGATGCCTTTGACTTAGTAATTTCTTATCCATCTCTCACCTTTAAAACTTCTTTATTCGATATTTAAGCCACGCTGTCGTATAACGTCCCTCTAATTTACGAGGTTCATGAGGTTTAGAGCGACTGCCTTTGCCAAATGAATTTTGGTGAGCGTAGCTGAACCGTAAAACTTGCTGCTATATGCTGGTAAATGTAACCGCGATTAGCTTCCTATCACATCAATCGATTGTTTTCTCCCATATATCATTCGTAAATTCTCTTTTAAAACCTATCGATAGATAAAATTCCTGATCCGAGCCAACATAGACTTTTTCAGCTCCTAATCTAGCAACTCTTTTAATCGCTTCGCTTATCACAGCATAACCTAATCCCATTCTTCGATAATTGAAGTGTGTTCCAACAGGTTCGAGTGCTCCATATTTGTTTACAGCATCATACCACATCGTACAGAATGAAACGATTTGACCTTTTTCATCGACGATATACAAGTCCAAATTAGGATTATAGTCCGGCATTTGTCTCAACATTTCATAACAAATCGGTGCGATCTTTGATAATTCATTTTGCCAATATCCAAATGCCAAGGAATGGGCTTTGCCCTTCTCCAAATCAGTGACTTGATTACCATCTCTCACAGAATATCCATTAGGGAGCTTGTGATAGACCCAATCAGAAACTTTAGTACTTGAAGTGATATCTGACCAGTCAAGTTTTTTATATCCACGCTCAATAGCCCTATTTTTAAGCTCTAATCTACGATCAGATATCCACAACTGCAATGTCTTATCCTTACTATCCTTAGGAAGCAAATTGATTTCCGCAAAATCAAAAATACTTTCAACAATTTCGTTTGGTAAAGTTTTAACCCCGACTTGAAAAAAAACTTCTCCTTTGCCTTCTCCTTCAGAATTCACAACTGCCACGATTTCATTATTTTCATTTTCCCAAATTCCAATCTGCTTTTCCATCTCTTGGATAGTCGTAAAATTCATTGTTCGTGACATTGAAAAAGCAAAATTCCATCTGTCTATTCTCCAATTACCACCTTGAACTGGTCCTTTGAATGTTTTGATTAAAAAAGATCTGATTTTATCAAAATCACCCTTTTGATAATTTCTAAAGCATATTCCCATCATGTACACCTCAGTAGATATAAATTGATATTTCCTACACATTGCTAGATTCTTCTAGAAATCATTATCATTCCTTGGATTCTCTTATATCTACGAAGCCTAGATAACTCATATCAAGATTTTACCTATTATCTATCAAAAATAATGTGCCATCAACCTTTGAACCCAATCAGGAACAACTGCATTTTCTTTACAATCATACATTGGATAATAAGGCTTAATATCTAGTATAGGTGTACTATCAATTGCGTCCAGCCCTTTAACTGTAATAATGTTTTTTTCAACTGTTACTACCTCAACAGCTGTAATACCAATAGGATTTGGCCGATCCTTTGCTCTCTGTGATAGTATGCCAACCATTGGCATATCGTCACGGTTTTGTGGCCTTCTAATTAAATGCTCCTCCATATTGAAACTGGCTTTGTCTAAGAAATATACTACGATTAGATGAGAAAACTCTGAAAGTCCTATTAATCCATTTTGATATTGTTCATCAATAATAATTTGCGATACATCATTTCCCCAACCCTTATCCTTTTTATTTTGAATTAAATTTCTTACTGTCCCAATAGAGCTGAACTCAACTTTCATTCTAGACCCTCCTCGTACTCAGTTTCTATTTCATTCACTTTCGTTTCCCATTCCTTTCAGAAACGCTTTCATAACCCACTCGATTCTTAGCCAGGGGCGCGCCCGTGCGCAATCATATCTATCAGATTTTTCTTTGGCTCTTTTATCGTCATATTATCTGTCCTACTTTCTATTTACAATCAGCGCGCGACCCGGAAGGCCGCGTCTTATGAAACCCTATGACGAATAACGTCTGTGGGTTTGAGACGTCACTGGACTTTAGTGACCACGTCGCCAAAGGTGAGTCTCTCTTCTCATTTCAGTCTCTTCTATCCACGACCCCGTTTTGCATCGCATAGATGGCCAGTTGAGTCCGATCGCGAAGCTCCAGCTTTTCCAGGAGGCTACTGACATGGGATTTAACGGTGCGTTCAGCGATAAAGAGGCGTTCTCCGATTTCCTTGTTGTCCAGTCCTTGGGCGATCAGCGCCAGCACCTCCATTTCCCGGGGGCTGATTTCAACCGTATGGGGACCTGGTTTATCCGAACTGCTCAATTCCGTTAAAATTCTGGAGGCCGCTATGGGGTGATAGGCCGGCTTGCCGACGGCCGCATCTTTAATGGCTGCGGTTAACTCCTCGGCGGAGACGTCTTTTAGTAGATAAGAGAAAGCGCCGGCTCGGAGGGCCGGCAGAACCAGATCGTCCTCGGCCTTACTGGTCAGGATGATGACCTTTGCGGCGGGACTCTCGACCAGGCAACGCCGGGTCGCCTCGACGCCGTTCATGCCAGGCATCATGAGATCCATCAAGATGACGTCGGGTTGCAATTCGGCCGCCATTACAGCAGCGGTTTCGCCGTCTGCGGCCTCCCCCGCCACCTCGATCCCGGGTTCGGTGGCAAGGTATATCTTCAATCCTTCACGGACCAGTTGATGATCGTCGACCAATAATATGCGAATCATACGGTTACTCTCCTTCCGTGATCTCAGGCAGAGTGGCTACGATCTCGGTTCCCCGGCCGGGGGAGCTGACTATGTTCAACCGGCCGCCGACCGCAACCACCCTCTCTTTCATGCCGACCAGGCCAACGGCGGTCGGGCGAATCGTCGCCTTGGGGTCGAAGCCCACTCCGTCGTCTTTGATGCTCAGCATAATCCCGTCCTCGGTTGAGACGAGCCTAATTTCAACCCGGTGAGCCCGAGCGTGTTTGTCAATGTTATGCAACGATTCCTGAGCCACCCGAAAAAGGATTTCACCGGTCCGCCCGCGGGCGTTGATGGACGGATCGATGTTGATTTCGATCTTCAGTTTGGACTGACACGCAAAATCTTCGGCATACTCGCGCAGTGCCACCCCCAGCCCCTGTTCGCTCCAGGTGGTTGGCCGTAATTGCAGGATCAATTCGCGGGTTTGCCCATGCGCTTGCCGGGCCAACTCCTCCAGGTTGGCCAGTTCTGCGGCGATCGTTCCCGACTCACCGCCGATCCGCTCCAACTGGCGGCGGGCCGCGGCCATCCGCATGGTCAGTACGAATAAATGCTGGTTGACCGTGTCGTGCAGATCCCGGGCCAGACTGGCTCTTTCCGCTAAAGCTGCGCCTAATCGTACTTCATCGGCCAGGAGACGGTTTTGTTCGGCCAGTTCTCGTAGTTCGGCAACGGCCGTTTCCAGATGAACTGCCATTTCGTTCAATTGCTGTTCCAACCAGCCAATTTCGTCTGGCGGTCCCGGGTCCAGCCTGGTCCCAAACTGGCCGCGGGCGATCCGACCCGCCATGTCCCCGGCCTCCCGTAGGCGGTGTTTCATCGGTCGAGCCAGGATGTAGACGGCGACGGCTCCGCCAAGGCCCCCGATTACGCCTAGGGCCAAGCCCGCCCCCAATACAGGGACGGGCTCGAGGCCAAGATTGACGCCGACGATGTACATTGCCGCCATGAGGGCGGAAACCAACAGCCCGACGAGGAATTGGAAGGCTGCCAATCGCCATTGCAAGCCGAAGTAACGTTCTCGGCTCATGAGGAGATTTTGGCCGCACCAGGAACCAGCGCAACCGTCATATCCCCGATGCGGAGCCTGGCACTGATCTGCAGCTGCACGCGGGCTTCCGGAACCTTGATGCTATTTGTAATCGCGAGATCCCCTAAGCCGGATCGTTTTTCGCCGAATACGTTTAATTCACCGATGCTCATGGCCGCGTCGACTGTCACGTCGACTCCGTCGGGTACTCGGATCGTCACATCGCCGATGTTGGCTTCCACCTTGATGCGGTGCAGACCCTCGCTGAACTCCGCCGTGGTCAGGTCAACGACGAAATCACCGACACCGTGAATAAATTCAGAGTCGCCTTCGATCACCCAGGGCTCGCGGCCGTAATGACGGTCGCCCACACCCTGGCCGCACTTGAACCAGTGGCCATGACCAAAGCAATGGCCGCGCCCAGCGATGATGGAGATGCCGATGGCCAGGAGCAGGATAGGCCAACCGAGCCGGACTACTGTTGCACCGGCGATGGTGGTGACACCGGCGTTGTTAAGGATGGTGAACAGGCCAATACAACCGATCCAGAGACCGAGGGCGATGCCGAACCAAGAAGGTCCCCAACCCTTGTGCAGACTACCCCAAACGAGAGCGGCACCGGTTAGGGTCAAGATGACCGGCCACACGCTGAGACCGAAGTAAACCTCTCCGCTTCCCTGCAGGAAACTCATGATACCGAGGGCGATAAAGACCAGCCCAATGATGGAACGTTTCATGTTAAATCCTCCTTATAATGGCCACAAGCTATAAGAGCCTTTCCGTATTAGATTAACAGAGAAAGCGCTAATAGCCTAGGGACCATGGCCGGAAATCCGGATCGTACTTAAGTACGATTTATTCTTCAACCACAGGACGTAATCTCTCCAGCATGACCAGACTGAGTTTCTTTCATTCATTTACTTGCATCCGATTTTATAGATCATAACCTTTTCAAAATCACTTAGAATATTATCATCTCTTATTTCAAATATACAAGGCTTTGATCTTCCAACATTTTTTGTTGAACGGATTTTTTCTTTAAGCCCTTCATTGATATCTAGTTCATATACTTTATCAATATATTTTTCCGGAAAATATAAAGTGGCTTGCATATAATCTTTCCATGCTGACATCCAGACAATTGTTTTTTTCTTCTTTTGCACTTTGCATAACCATGCTTTCCCGTCATGATAATAACGCCATTCGTAATTCATATCATTTTTTGTGAATAACTCGAGTAGTGTCTTGTATGCAAAATAGGATTCATTTAAAATCGACTTCAGTACAGTTTCATCCGGATATATCTTTTCATCTCGTAATTCAATATGATTAATTGTTTCCATCATATTGCTCCTTCCCCTCAATGCAGAGGAAATCATCAATCGGGCGATGACTCGTGTTAAATATCGGTTCCAAAATGGAATCTCAGATTCAAGTTCAATGGCCTTCTCTACGGATTCTTCTTCGATCTGAAAACCACTTTTTTGTATTATTGATATTGTCTCTTCACGAGTATAGCAACTAAAATAGGTCTTTGTGCCCTTTAGCATCCTTTTGCTGGCAGGTAAGTTACGTATACATCTACGGGTCTGCGACGCCGCCGTTCTTAATGCCCACATCGACTTATTTTCAAACTTAGCCAGGAGCGCGACCCTTGCGTATACCCTTGCTGTTAGGCGATGTACTCGTCCTATTCATAGCCATGGATAGCATCTGTTAGTGCGACCTGAATGCTTGTGATCGGCCCAGAGAAATGAGTAGTGTTATACATCTTGACACCTACGACGGTGCCTGAGCTTACAAGGAGTGTCATTTTATGTATTCCGTCGTATACGGGCACCAGACCATGCACTTCAGGCATAACGTACAGAGTCTTCGCGTCATGATTTCATCACGGGTAGTCGTGACGCTCCATGTTTTACCGAGCAAGGCTTTGGTGGGACACACATTCACGCAGATATTGCAATCGCCACATTGCGGTTCTTTCGGCATTTCACTCATGGTTATAAAGGGAGCTGTGGTCAAGACCTTGCCCAGCATCAGTGCACAGCCGTACTGGGCAGTAACTAGCAGGTTGTTTTTGCCGATAAACCCCAATCCGGTTCTGAGCGCGACAGTTTTATGCGGTAGCCTCCCAGATTTCAACTTGGCAATACTCTTGTACCCTTCTGTTTCTAACCGGTCAGCTATTTTTACGGCAAGAGTATCCATCTTGTGTTCGATGTTAATAGTCTCTTTCCGTTTTGGTTCTTTACCGGCTCTGAGCGTGCTAATATACTCCCTCGATAGTGTTTTGCCAAAGAGAACAGCACAAGAATATTCTTCGATAATATCCGCAGGCAACATCGAAATATCAACAAAATACACAAAATCCGCGCCGCTGTCTTTTATGCGCTGCTCCCATACTTCGTTTAGCTCCATGTTGGCTCCTTTTATTGTTATATTCATGTAATCACTCTCTGAAAATACAGTAATTTTAAGTTCATATTTTTCTACTTCTATGCAACTACAGCCTCTGCAGACCAATTAATTCACAGCTGGATGCGGCGTTTGGCAGCCGATCTCCGATAACGTCTGCGAGTTTGTGACGTCGCCGGACCATAGTGGCCACGTCGACTTGGGTGCAACTTAGCCAGGAGCGCGACCCTTGCGCAAACCCTTGCTGTTAGTTGCTGTTTTCAGCCCCTTTTCTGCCGAAGCAGGATAGCGGAGTCAGAAAATTCCTCTGTTTATTTCTTCCATTGTAACTTAAAAACTAACTTTTCCCAATAGTTTTCAGAATAATATCAATACAATATCGCATACTAACCTTTATACACCATATCGTATATGATATAATAGAATCATGAAATGGGAAGTTGAGCTATATGAAAAAACTAACGGACGCTGTCCCGTACTAAACTTTATCGTTTCTCTCCCTCCAAAACACCGTGCTAAGGTCGAACGGGAGATTGACCTTCTTCAAGAATTCGGGATTAATTTGACTTACCCACATACTCGTAAAATTGAAGGAGAAAACTACCGTGGTTTATGGGAGTTAAGAATTCAATCTTCCGGAGACTCTTCTAGAATATTCTACTTTATTCATACGAGAAACACATTCATCCTTTTGCATGGCTTTATCAAAAAAACAAATAAGACACCAGCAAGAGAGCTGGAAGTTGCCAAGAACTTCATGGAAGATTATCAGAGGAGGTGCACGGAACAATGAAGTGGGATGAAGCTAAAAAGATAATAAATTCCGATCCAGAAGTTGTCGAAGAACTCGAAAAGAATTCAGTTGAATACCAGCTAGTTCGTGAATTGATCAAAGCTCGACACGAACTTAATCTAACTCAGGAGCAACTCGCGGAGATGGTGGGCACAAAACAGTCCAATATTTCCAGACTGGAAAGCGGAGACTATAACCCCACCATTGAATTCTTAAGCAAAGTAGCTCACGCCATGGGAAAGAATCTTGAAATCAGGCTAACCTAAGCTCTTTTAAGCCCTCACGATGAGGGCGTTTTGTTTCTTACAAACTATTTCGGGCCGACAATGGCGACTAACGTTTCGTGTGTTTCCGACGCCGCTGAGCCCTAGTGACACTTCGACTTGGGCTCGGCGGTGTGGGCGCTCATCGCCTTTCCTCTTTGCCCAACTTAGCCAGGAGCGCGACCCTTGCGCAAACCCCTGCTGTTATTGGCTGTGCGCGACCTTTATTTTAAAGGATGACGATTGCTAATAATCATCCGTTCGGCGGCTTTCAAAAATTACTCTTGTCTTTCCTATTTTTATGACAGTATTCTTGAGCCTCTTCTAATATCTCAAGCCATTCTTTTCTGGAATCCTCATCTGTCATTATATATGCGCCCTTTCTCCCGTATGCTGCAAACATACCTCCATAATTCTTAGTTTCAATTTTCAATCTGACTCTTTCTCCATTTTTCAACTCACAAACTCCAATAAATGGTATAAACCACATTACTGACTTTTTTATGTATTTAGCTTTTGGCAATACCGATGTAACTTTAATTGGATCCACTTCAAAATACACTAAAATACTATTTAAAACTTGTTGACCATAATTCCCGAAGCCAATTTTCACAAAGTTTTGGCCAGATTGCCACCGTAGGTTCATCCTTGCCTAATCCTAAACCATGGTCACCTTTGGAGAATATATGTAAATCAAATGGTAGATTATGCTCATTTAGAGCTTGAGCAAAAAGCAAGTTTTGGTGCTGAAAATTCCAGTGATCGGTCGCTGTAACCCATAGAAAAGTCGGTGGTGTTTTCGCAGTAATATGTCTGTGATTTGAAGTAAAGTCAATCAATTCATCCACTGTAATATCTTTTGTCAATAGAGAATCTGGCGGCAATTTTCCCTTAGAAAAGGGGGCTGTCTCGGCATAACATAAAATAATCGCATTAAGTTTAGAACTCGTTTGATCAATCGGATCTTTTAAATCTGGTTCTCCCAAAAGCATCGACATCATTTGCGCATTTCGACTCTCCGGTTCTATGATTCCATTATCAAAATGAGTTCCTATAAAAGCAGTGAGATAACCACCAGCTGAAAATCCTATCATGCCAATTCGTTCCGGATCAATATTAAATTTCAGGGCATGATAACGAATATACCTAACCGCTCGTACAGCATCTTTAGTTGAAGTAAAGGGAGTATAAGGAGCAACCCGATAATTTAAAACAAAAGCGTTTATTCCCATTTGATTCAGCCATTTTGCAATGGGTTCTCCTTCACCAGACGCTCTAAATTGAAATGATCCGCCCGGACAGACAATCATTGCTGGGCGGAGTTTCTCTCCTTTTAATAAATAAGGTGTCAGAGTAGGTAACCCTTCGTTATTTATGTCCCCAATAGAAGAAACTAAGTCGGCATCAGGAACATTTTTTTCCCAAAGTTTTATATCTTTAAGCTCCATTGATATTTCCCTCCCATCTAGTTGGCAGCCCGGATGGCTGTAGCTTTTCGCGGTATGTCATCTATCGTCTGCGGGTTTGCGACGTCGCCGGACCTGAGTGACGACGGTCCAACTTAGCCA
>OBJA01000714.1_pt1 | contig 27215 bp, 20 predicted proteins | sample 1519751 | NCBI WGS metagenome assembly OBJA01 (sample SAMEA3881238, study PRJEB22517) | soil metagenome | biome: lake sediment; feature: soda lake sediment; material: sediment, water from around vicinity | place: India | collected 2013-12-23 | depth 3 m
TCCAAACGAACGTTTGCTGCCGGTTAGTTTGCAGCAGGCGCGGGCGGCGGGGGGGGATGTGCGGATGGTTTATTCGCCCCTGGAGGCGGTGGAGCTGGCCCGGCGTTATCCCGAGCGGCAGGTGGTTTTCTTTGCCGTGGGCTTTGAAACCACGGCACCGGGTAACGCCATGGCGGTGCTTCAGGCCGCCCGCCTGGGCTTGCCTAACTTCAGTCTGCTGGTCAGCCATGTGCTGGTACCGCCGGCCATCGCCGCCCTGTTGGCCGCGCCCGACAACCGGGTGCAGGCCTTCCTGGCCGCCGGTCATGTCTGCACCGTGATGGGCTGGGAGGAGTATGAACCCTTGGTGGCCCGCCACCGGGTGCCCATGGTGCCGGCCGGTTTCGAGCCGGTGGATATTCTGGCCGCCATCCTGATGCTGGTCCGCCAGTTGGAGGCGGGACGGGCCGAGGTGGAAAATGAATACACTCGCTCGGTACGCCGCCAGGGCAACCCGGCGGCCCAGCGAGCGGTGGAGCAGGTTTTTCAGGTAGTGGATCGTGACTGGCGGGGGCTGGGGGTGATCCCCGCCAGCGGCCTGGCGCTGCGGCCGGAATTTGCCGAATTTGATGCCGAGCGGAAATTTGCCGCGGCCGGGGCGGGGGCGGGAGCCGCCCCGGGATCTGTTGCCGGGCTGGCGGCCACCGGGGGCGCTGCCTCGGGGTCTGTCGCGGCCGCCTCATCCGCCGCTGGGAATGGTCTGGTTGCCGCCCAAGATGCCGGGGATAACCTCTGCCTCAGCGGTGCCATTCTACGGGGGGTGAAAAAACCGCCCCAATGCCCGGCTTTCGCCAGCCGCTGCACCCCGGAAAATCCCCTGGGGGCGACGATGGTCTCCAACGAAGGGGCCTGTAATGCCTACTACCAGGCGCGGGGGAGGTTCGCCCCATGGTAAGCGTTCAGCAGCGCCGCACCTTCGGGCGATCAGCCAGGCTTAAGTACACGGGGTACGAGGCACCTGGCTGCTTACCCGAATCTGCGGCGCTGCTGAACGCTTACGATTACCTCCCGTTAAATTCGGCAGTTCAATACCTCTGGTGAACGGTTACGCCCCATGAAAGGAATCAAGTTTGCCGATTTCAGTTGCCCGTTGCCGGCCACCGGCGGCGAGACGGTGCAGTTGGCCCACGGCGGCGGCAGCCGGCTGGCGGCGGAGTTGATCGAAAAGCTGCTGGTGCCGGGCTTTAACGACCCGGTCCTCTCCCGCCTGGAGGACCAGGCCACCCTGGAGCTACGGCCGGCCCCCGGTGAGCGCCTGGCCTTCACCACCGACTCATTTGTGGTCCATCCCCTCTTTTTTCCCGGCGGCAGCATCGGGGAATTGGCCATCAACGGCACCATCAACGACCTGGCCATGGGTGGAGCCCGGCCCCTTTATTTGTCGGTGGCCCTGATTATTGAGGAGGGTCTGCCCCTGGCCGAACTGCGGCGGGTGCTGGCAGCCCTGGTGGGCGCCGCCCGGACGGCGGGAGTGCGGGTGGTGACCGGGGATACCAAGGTGGTGGGCAAGGGGGCCTGCGACAAAATTTTTATCAATACCAGCGGCATCGGCCTGGTGCCAGCCGGCCTGGAGCTTTCCGCCGCCAACCTCAAGCCCGGCGATAAAATCCTGCTTTCCGGGACCATTGCCGATCACGGCATGGCCATTATGAGCTGCCGGGAGGGCTTGAGCTTTGTCGAACCCCTCAAAAGCGATACCGCCCCCCTCCATGAATTGACCGCCGTTATCCTGGCCGCCGCCAACCCCAACGGCGCTGACGTTGCCGGGGTGTCCTTCGACTCGGAAAACAACAGGTCAGGCGCTAAGGCTGCGGTGGCGGCTGCGGCGGGAGGGTCAACCGGCGGGGGCTCCGCCGGTTGCTTTGGCAACGGGGTGCGGGCGATGCGCGATCCCACCCGGGGTGGGGTGGCGGCGGTGTTGAGTGAACTGGCCCGCGCCTCGCAGGCGGGAATCATTATCGACGAGGATCAACTGCCGGTGGCGCCCCCGGTACGGGGCGCCTGCGAAATTCTGGGCATCGACCCCCTGTTTGTCGCTAACGAAGGCAAGCTGCTGGCAGTGGTGGCCCCCGAGCGGGCCCCGGCGGTGCTGGCGGCCATGCGTTCTCACCCCCTGGGACGGCAGGCGGCGATCATCGGCGAAGTAACCGGCGCCAACCCCGGCCTGGTCGCCCTGCGCACCCCCCTGGGCGCCAGCCGGATCATCGACCTGCCCGCCGGTGAGCAACTGCCCCGCATCTGCTGAACAGTTGCCGTCTTGGCTTATCTTGCGGCTATTTAGCCCGGAAGGGGCGTTTGCCGGCGCTTTTGCCTTTGCGGAACGGGTGCTCCCGGCGGCTGCCTCGGTGGCTGTCATTGGGGCCGTCATGACGGCTGCCGGGGTAGCGGCCTCGCGGTGAGCGGGGGCGGCCGGGTTTTCCTCCCGGTTCCCGTTCTTCCCAGGGCCGCTCCTTCCGCGTTCCCTCGGTCGCTTCCGGCTCGACGGTCACGCCCGCAGGTTGCTGTAGCGGCCGATCCTGCTGCAGCAGCCAGGCCAGGGCGGCGGCCAGCCGTTCGGCGGTAATTTCATACTCCCCGGCGGTCTGGGCAATCAGCTCCTCGAAAAATTGGAGATCGGCCTCGTTTTCCAGGGCGGCGGCGGCGATCCTGGCCTTGAACTGGTCAATCCGTCGGTCGCTCACCTCCTGGCGGGTGGGGAGCTTGAAGCGGCTGATCTTCTGGCGGGTGGCTTGCTCAATAGCCCCCAGCATCCGCATTTCCCGGGGCGCCACGAAGATGATGGCCTGGCCCTGGCGGCCGGCCCGGCCGGTGCGGCCGATCCGGTGGACATACGATTCGGCATCGTAGGGCACATCGTAGTTTACCACATGGCTGATCCGTTGCACGTCCAGACCCCGGGCCGCCACGTCGGTGGCCACCACGATATCCAGGGTTCCGTTTTTGAGCTGCTCGACTGCCTTCTCCCGCAGGGCCTGGGTCATGTCGCCGTTGAGGGCGGCGGCGGCGAAACCGCGGGCCTGGAGTTTTTCCGCCAGTTCCACGGTGGCCAGCTTGGTGCGGACGAAAATAATCATCGCGTCGATGGTTTCGGCCTCCAGAATCCTGGTCAGGGCGTCGAGTTTCTGTAGGCCCTGCACCAGCCAGTAGTGCTGGCTGATGGTCTCCACCGTGGTGGTCCGGGTTTTCAGCCGGATCTCCACCGGCTCATGGAGATGGCGGCGGGCGATCCGCAGAATCTCCCCGGTCATGGTGGCGGAAAACAGCGCCACCTGCCGCTGTTCCGGAGCGTGGGCGAGAATTTTTTCCACCTCGTCGATAAAGCCCATCTTGAGCATCTCGTCGGCCTCGTCCACCACCACGCAGGCCAGCCGGTCCAGTTTGAGGGTACCCCGGCGCAGATGATCCATGATCCGGCCGGGGGTGCCCACCACCACCTGGGCGCCGCGCTGCAAACCCCGCAATTGCTGGGCCATGCCCTGGCCGCCGTACAGCGGCAAGACCTGAAAGCCGGGGAGGTGGCGGCTGTAGGTTTGCATGGCCTCAGCCACTTGCAGGGCCAGCTCCCGGGTGGGGGCCAGCACCAGCAGTTGAGGGTGTTTGCGGCCGGGGTCGATCCGGCTCAACAGGGGCAGGGCGAAGGCGGCGGTTTTGCCGGTGCCGGTCTGGGCCTGGCCCAGCAGATCGCGGCCGGCCAGCAGGGGCGGGATGGCGGCGGCCTGGATGGGGGTCGGGGTCTCGTAGCCGATCTCGCTCACCGCTTGAGCCACGGCCGGTGCCAGGGGCAGTCGGCTGAAAGTTGTAATATCCTCGGCGAAATTTTCTTCAGTCATGGTTTTCGTTGATCCTCTCAAGGTCTTCCCAGCGCCGGTAGGCGCGGGCCAGATCAGTTTCCAGTTGGGTTAATTGGGTTTGCAGGTCGGCAATTTCCGCCGCCGGCCGGCGGTAAAAGTCGGGTTGGGAGATGGTGGCCAGCAGCTGCGCCTGCCGGGTTTCCAGTTGTTCGATTTGCTCGGGCAACTCCTTCAGTTCATGGGCCTCGGTAAAGGTAAGTTTGCGCCTCCGGGAGGTTTTGGGGCCAAGTTCCGGTTTTTCGTTCAGGCGAGCCACCGCTTCCCTGTTTCCGCCGCCGGCTTTACCAGCTCTGGCCCTGCCATCAGCTCCGGCCTCAAATCCGGCCGCTGGCTCACTTCGTCTTTGCCGCAGCCAGTCGTCATAGCCGCCGGCGTATTCCACCACCCGGCCTTCACCCTCACAGACCAGGGTGCTGGTCACCACATTGTTCAAAAAATCACGGTCATGGCTGACCAGCAGCAGGGTGCCGCTGAAATCCAGCAGCAGCTCTTCCAGCAACTCCAGGGTTTCAATGTCGAGATCGTTGGTGGGCTCGTCCATCACCAGCACGTTGCAGGGCCGGGTGAAGAGGCGGGCCAGCAGCAGCCGGTTTTTCTCACCGCCGGAAAGAATCTTCACCGGCGAGCGGGCCCGCTCCGGGGTGAAGAGAAAATCCTGGAGATAACCCATGATATGGCGGGGCTGGCCGTTGAAGAGCACGGTGTCCCGGCCGTCGGCCAGGTTGGTGGCCACGCTGGCTTCCAGGTCGAGCTGTTCCCGGTGCTGATCAAAATAGCAGATTTCCAGGTTGGTGCCCAGCCGGACCTGGCCGCTTTGGGGGGTAAGTTGGCCCAGCAGCAGGCGGATCAGGGTGGTCTTGCCCACTCCGTTGGGGCCGATGATCCCCACCTTGTCGCCCCGCATGATGGTGGTGTTCAGGCCGCTGACCACCGGGAAGCCGTCGGGCCAGGCAAATTCAAGCTCTTTGGCCTGGGCCACCAGCTTGCCGGAGGCCACGGTTTCCTGGAGCCGGATTTTGGCCTTGCCGCTCTGCTCCCGGCGTTGGGTCCGATCCCGGCGCATTTGCCGCAGGGCCTCCACCCGACCCTGGTTGCGGGTGCGTCGGGCCTTGACCCCCTGGCGAATCCAGGCCTCTTCTTCGGCCAGCTTGCGGTCGAATTTGCGGTTGGCGTTCTCTTCGGCCGCCAGTTGCTCCTCCCGCCGGCGCAGGTAGTTGTCGTAATCGCCGGGCCAGCTCTGCAGGCGGCCCCGGTCCAGCTCGACAATTCGGGTGGCCAGCCGGCGGACCAGGCGGCGGTCATGGGTGACGAAGAGCAGGGCACCGTTGAAGCCCAGGAGAAAATCCTCCAGCCGGCTGATGGCCTCCAGGTCAAGGTGGTTGGTGGGCTCGTCCAGCAGCAATAGTTCCGGGTCGTTGGCCAGGGCGCGGGCCAGCAGCACTCGCCTCTTGAGGCCGCCGGAGAGCCGGGAGAACTCCTGATCCGGTTCCAGCTCCAGCCGGCTGAGTACTATGGCCAGGTGCTGGGGATCCGTGGTGCTGGTGGCGGTATTTTTTGCGTTATTTGCCGCCGGTCGGCCGCTGCCTCCGCCGCCTCCGCCGCCCATGCTGCCCGCCGCCGCCACCTCGCTGATGGTGCCTTTGAGATCGGCGGGGACTTCCTGTTCCAGGCGGGCGGTGCGCAGGCCCTTGCGGCGGATGATCTCGCCGTCATCGGCCTCGATTTCGCCGTTGAGCAGGCGCATCAGGGTGGATTTGCCCGCCCCGTTGCGGCCCAGCAGGCAGAGGCGTTCGCCGGCCTCGATCTGGAGACTGATCTGGTGGAAAAGGGGCCTACCGCCATAGGCCAGGGAAACCTGTTGGAGACTGATAAGGGCCATGGCTTGATGTGTTTGCGGAGGTACTCGCTCAAAGGTGGCGGCCGGAATCAGGCCGGAAGACGGAAAAGGGCAACATAGCATAAAGTCCGGTTCCACGCAAAGAAACCTGATGATCTCGCAAAAACCCATCAAGCATAGCGGGCGGGAATGCGTAAGCAACAGGTTACAAGACGTGGCCCGCGTCGGCGGCGCGGCTTTTTGCGACGCCGACAAATCTTGGACAAACCCCGCCGCTGCCGGCTACAGCGCCACCCGCGCCAGCGCCAAGCAACTTTCGCGTTGCTCCGGCTTGTTGTTTGGGGTCGCTTACTGCTTGACATCACGGCATGGGCGGGCGACTATCAGGACAATGAAGTTTAAGCAGGGGATTTGGGGAGGAAAGGGGCCGGGCAGTGTTGATGAGGATATTTTTGCTGCTGCTGGCGGTGAGCTGGCTGGCCGGCATGGTTTATGGGGTTTGGCGCAAGCCGCCTTCGGGGTTGTCACGGGTCGGGCCCTGGCGGCGGGCAGCCGATTTGCGCTTTCTCCGGGATATCAACTATGAGCGGGCGGGTCGCCGGGTTCATGAACAGCAGATTCTGCCCGCCCTGCTGGCGGCGGTGGCCGGGGCCCGCCGTTTTATCATCGCCGATTTTTTTCTTTTTAATCGTTTGGGTGCAGGGGGTGCGGTGGCGACTGAGCAGTCGCCGGTGGCCCGGCTGACCGAGGCTTTGCTGGCCGCCCGCCAGGCCCGACCCGAGTTGCCGGTGTTGCTGATTACCGACGAGATCAACACCGGCTATGGGTCCTATGCCGAACCTCACCTGGAGCGGTTGCGGGCCAACGGGGTGCAGGTGATTATCACCAGGCTGGAGGCCCTGCCCGATTCCAATCCCTTTTACTCCGGGCTCTGGCGGCCGTTTTTGCAATGGTTCAAGCCGATGGCCGGCCGGGGGCGCTTGCTCAACCCGTTTGGGCCGGGCGGCCCGTCGCTGGGATGGGCCGCCTGGTTGCGGCTGCTCAACTTCAAGGCCAACCACCGCAAGTTGCTGCTCACCGAGCAGGTGGCTCTGGTCGCTTCGGCCAATGTCCATGACGGCTCGGCCCAGCACAGCAACATCGCCTTTGCCGTGGCCGGGCCGGTGATTGCCGACCTGGCGGCGGGTGAGTTGGCGGTGGCCCGCTTTTCCGGCGGCCGGGATTTGCCCCGCGAGGAGGAGATCCGGCAGGCGGTGGATGATGCCGAAGCCCGAAGGTGCGGTGCTGCTGAACGCTTACCCGATGAGGAATTGCGGTTGCGGGTGGTCAGCGAGCGGGGTATCCGCCGGGCTTTACTGGCTGCCATCGAGCAAAGCACCGCCGGGGAGACGATCTGGCTGGCCCATTTCTATTTTGCCCAGCGGCGGGTGATGAAGGCCCTGGCGGCCGCCGCCCGCCGGGGGGCGCAGGTGCGGTTGATCCTGGATTCCAGCCGGGAGGCTTTCGGCTACGACAAGCGGGGCATTCCCAATCGGGCCAGTGCCGCCCGGCTTTACCGCCTGGCTCCGGCCAATCTGGCGATCCGCTGGTATCATACCGGTAGCGAGCAGTTCCACGCCAAGCTGCTGCTGGTGATCGGATCTGAGCAGGCGGTGATTATCGGTGGTTCGGCCAACCTCACCCGGCGTAACCTTAACGGCTACAATCTGGAAACCGATCTGGAGATCAGGGCTCCCCGCCGGGCCCCTGTGTCCCGCGAGGTGGAGGATTTTTTTCAGCGCTTGTGGGAAAATCGCGGCGGCCTGTATACCCTGGACTATGAAACGCTGGCCGATGATTCCCGACTCAAGGCGGCCTGGGCCGCCTTCCAGGAGCGGACCGGCCTGGGAACCTTCTAAACGGGGAGAGATGATGGAGCTTGCACCGAGTTGGGCAATGGTGGCGGGGGCGGTGCTGCTGGGGGCGGCTCTGGCCGGCCCGGCGGCTTATTATTGCCTGGCGCTAGCCCGGCGGCAAACCGAAGCCGCCCTGCATCGCCAGCTGGAAGAGTTTTTTGCCATCTTCCACGCCATCGAGGGCGGGGCCTATGTGGCCGACATGGAAAACCACGAAATTCTGGCCATTACCGGCCGTGATCCCGATTATTTCAACAGCGATCTGGTGGGGAGAAAATGTTACGAGCGGGGCGGCTTGAGCGGCAAGGGGCCCTGCCTGTTCTGCACCAACCGGATTCTGGTCAACCCCGACGGCACCCCGGCCCCGCCGGTGGTCAGGGAGTTTCGCGACACCGCCACCAATCATTGGTATCTTTGCATTGACCGGGCTATCCACTGGCCGGACGGTCGCCTGGTGCGTTTGGAGATCGCCATCAATATCACCGCCCGCAAGCAGGCCGAGGAGGCGTTGCGTAGCAGCGAGCAGAATTTCCGCGAGCTGGTGGAAAGCTCCCTGGTGGGTATCATGCTGATCCAGGACGGGGAGATCATCTACCAGAACCAGGAGCAGCGGCGGCTGCTGGGAGATTGGCCCGCCGGCCTTAGTCTGAAGAATTTTGCCGCTATTCATCCCGATGATCTGGGCAAGGTGCGGGAGAGTTATCGTAAGATCAACGCCGGGCTCTCCCCCCAGGTGGACTTGGATTTCCGGCTATACAGCGGCGGCCGGCGCCGGGAGGGAAATCTGGTCTGGGTCTATTGCCGGGCCCGGCCCATCGATTTCCAGGGCCGCAAAACCATGCTGGTCAGCATGATGGATGTCAGCCAGGCCAAGGAGCTGGAGCGCCTGGTCCGGGTCCAGGACAAAATGTCTTCCCTGGGGCGGGTGGCGGCGGGGATCGCCCATGAAATCCGCAATCCCCTGTCGGGGGTCAATATTTACCTGGGCGCCTTGCGCCAGCTCTACGGGCGAGCCGATCAGCGGGAGAAGGCCGAGGAGGTTTTTGCCAGGATCAACGCCGCCTCCCGGCGGATCGAGGAGGTGATTCACCGGGTGATCGACTTTGCCAAGCCCGGCCAGCCCCAACTGCTGACGGAGGATGTCAATGGGCCGGTGCGGGCGGCGGTGCAGTTGAGCACGGTATTTCTCGACAAGTACGGCGTTGCCGTGGAGCTGGATCTGGCCGGTAATCTGCCCCCCTGTCGGATTGATCGCCGCCAGTTGGAACAGGTGTTGCTCAACCTGCTGACCAACAGCGCCGAGGCCATGGCCCCGCTGCCGCCGGAGGCCCCGCGCCGATTGCGCCTGCAGACCCGGTTGGATCCGGGTGAAGTGGTAATCAGGCTGGATGACAGCGGGCCCGGGATCGCGCCGGAGCTGCGGGAAAAGATCCTCGATCCCTTCTTCACCACCAAGCCCGACGGCACCGGGATCGGGCTCAATATCAGCCAGCGGATCGTCAGCGACCACGGAGGCTCGCTGGCCGTGGAAGACGGCGAGCTGGGCGGCGCCGCCTTTCTGATCAGACTGCCGGCCCACTGAACTATTTCGAAAGGCGTGACAAGATCGGGCCGGTTGTGCGATGATGGCGGGGGAAGTAATGATGATCAGCGGCGGGAGGAGATGACAATGATGGAAGTTGGCGATCGGCAGGAACTGTTTGCTCAGCTCAAGCACCTGGAACTGCTGCTGGTGGAGGACGATGAGTTGATTCGCGATTCCCTGGCCCTGTTTTTTGCCAACGAAGGCTGTCGGCTGGAGGTTCGGGAGAACGCCGAGGACGGGCTGGCCGTTATCCGTCGGCAGCCCTTTGATGTGGTGATCACCGATTTCCGGCTGCCGGGCATGAACGGCCTGGACTTTCTCCGCAACCTTCAGGAATTTCAGCCCCGGGCCCACAAAATTCTGCTCACCGCCTATATGAACGAAGAGGTGCTGGCTGAAGCTTTCCGCCTGGGGGTCCACGAGTTCATTGAGAAGCCCCTCTCCACCGAAGATATCGAGGATGCCCTGGCCCGGATCCTGGCCCGGCAAAAAAATGGAATTTAAGTGCTTATTTAAGTGTGATTTCCTTTTGAACATGTTAAGTTGAACGTCATTGTTCAACCTCAATTTCAGAAGGAGAATTTTCATGAGTCAGGCAAAATCAGGCGACAAGGTCAGCATCCATTACACCGGCCGGCTGACCGACGGTACGGTCTTCGATTCTTCCCAGGGGCGTGAACCCCTGGTTTTCACCATCGGCGATGGCGAGGTTATTCCCGGCTTCGATTCGGCGGTGGAGGGGATGGCGGTGGGTGAATCCAAGAATGTGACCATCCCCATGGATCAGGCTTATGGCCCCCGGATGGATCAGCTGATCCTCGACGTGCCCCGTAGCCAGGTACCCCCCGAGCTAAACCCGGAAGTGGATCAGCGCTTGCAGATGAGCGGCCCCAACGGCGAGATGGTGGTGGTGCGGGTGGTGGAAGTTGCCGAGGACACCATCAAGCTGGACGCCAACCCGCCCCTGGCCGGCGAGGATCTTAATTTCGATATTGAGCTGGTGCATATCGCCTGAAGCGTAGGTGTTCGCCAAAGGCGGTTATAAAAAAGCCCCGATCACCTTCCGGCAGGAAGGTGATCGGGGCTTTTTTGTTGCGCCGTGGTGGGCAGGGGTTACCAACTCGACCGCTGGGACGGCACCGGAGCGTTCCCGGCGGGCGGTTATGGTTAATCGCGGTCGTAATCCAACTGGAGGTTTTCCGCCTCGTCATCGTACTGGTGGCCGTGACGGTCTCGGTTTGTCCGGCTTGCCTTTTGGTCGTCTCGCGCCTTGTTGGCTCCAAACACCAGCTTTTCCAGTTCCGCCACCACCGCCTTGAGTTCGTCGGATTGGGCGCTGAGCTCTTCGGAGGCGGCGGCGGCCTCTTCGGCGGCGGCGGCGATCCGCTGGGTGGCGTCGGCGTTTTCGTTGGTGGCGTCGGTGATCTGTTGGATTCCCTTGGCTTGCTGGTTGGTGGCATCGGTGATGGCCGCATTCTTGTCGCCGATGGTGGTGGCGGTTTCAACGATGTCGTCGAAATCGTTGTTGATCTCCTTGAGGGAGCCGGCGCAGGCGGTGATCCGGGCCACGGTGGTATCCAGCAACTGCTGAATCTGGTTGGCTTCCTGGGCGGTCTTCATGGCCAGGTTCTTGACCTCGTCGGCCACCACCGCAAACCCGGCGCCGGCCTCACCGGCCCGGGCCGCCTCCACCGCCGCGTTCAAGGCCAGCAGGTTGGTCTGGAAGGCGATGGAGTCGATGGTGGAGATGATCAGGCGGATCTGGCCGCTGTCCTTCTCGATCTGGGTCATGTTCTGGGTCAGCTCGGCCAGGGCTTTGAGGGATTGGCCGGACTTCTTGATGTTCTCCCGCATCAGCTTTTCCGAGCCCGTGGTCAGCTCCACGGTCTGGGCGCTCTGGGCGGAGATCTGTTCCAGGGCCGCCGAGGTTTCTTCCACGGTGCTGGCCTGCTCCGAGGCGGTATCGGAAAGCGACTGGCTGCTGGCCGAGATTTCATGGGCGGCGGCGGCCACCTGGGTGGAGCTGTTCTCCACTTCCCGGGCCGCCCGTTCGAGAATCCGGGACAGGCGAATGGTCAGGGGCCAGGTGACCAGCACCCCGAAGGCCACGCCGCCCAGGACCACCAGGGTGACTCGCCATTTCAGGCCCCAGGCGGTTTCCAGCAGGCCTTCGTCGTCAATCAGGTTGGCCGCCACATGCTTCCGGGTTCGGCTGAGGATGTCTTGGACTTCCTCCAGGGCCGCCATGGTCTCACCGGTATAAATGCGTTGAGCCGCCTGGTAGCCTTCCAGGTTGCCATCCAGCCAGGCCAGGGCCTGGTCGATGGCGGCGATGGTGGCGGAGGCCGCCGGCAAGGTCTGCTCCCGGAAGAGATTGAGGGCGGCCTGGCGGCGGCCGGCTTCCAGGTGCTCGTTGATGGCGATTACGCTTTCGTGCAGTTGGGTGTGAGGCGCTTCCACCGCCCGCCAGAAGGCGGCCAGTTCCGGGGCTTGCTGGCGGCGGCGGGAAAATTCGTCGGAGTAGAGCCAGCGGCCCAACACGCACTGGCGGGGATTGGTTTGAATTTCGATTCTCCTGGACTCGGGATCGAGAAAGGCGTTTTTGATGTTGTCCACCCAGTTGAGGTGGGCGATCTTCACCTCCCGGAGAAAGTTGGTGAGATGCTGGTCGGCCGGCCGGAAAAGTTCGCCGATCCGCACCGCCGTCTGGTGGAGACGGAAATGGGGCTGCTCCATCTCCCGCAGCAGGGGCGCCAGGCTGGGCAGCAGGGCCTCGGCTTCCTGGCGGCCGGAGCCGTAAAGCCAGCGGCCCAGGGCGCACTGGCGGTCGTCGGTGGCCACGTTGAGTTCGGTGATGGAATCGTCGGTGAACAGGTTGTTGAGCCGGTTGGCCCAAATGAGATGGTCCACCTCCCGCTGGGCCAGGCTGGCGTCCAACTGGTTGCTGGCCGCCATTTCGTTGGCGTCGCGGATGATGAAGTTAACCCCGACGTAGCTGGCCAGGCCGCTTAGGAAAAGCAACCCGATCATGGTGATGAAACCCAGGGAAATCTGCTGTTTGACCGTCAGATTTCCCAGCAGGGAATCAGCTAGTTTGTTGATGGCTTTCAGCATGTGAGATCCTCTTTTGGCTTATGCTTGCCGGGTTACGGTGAACAGGGTGTCCATCTTGAGTTCGGTGAACAATTCATAGAGCGGGGCGGAGAGATTGCTCACCGTCAGCTTGCCTCCCTTGCTGGCCAGTTGCTTGTAGAGCAGCAGCATTTTGCCGATCCCGGAGCTGCCGATATGCTGAACCTTGGCGCAGTCGATCACCACCTCCGTGAGCGAATCGAGGTGCAGTTGGTTGAAACTGGTCTTCAGGGCTTCCGCCCCCTTTTCGTCCAGAATTCCCTGCAAGGCGATGCGGACCTGGCCGTCGTGCTGGGTGATCTCGATGTTCATTGTTTTTTTCTCCTGCTGCGGGCCGCTAACGGTCCCAAAATTGCCCGAAGTTGATGGTTTCGCAAAAAAAAAACGCATAGCGTGGCGGGCGGAAACGCGTAAGCAACAAGTTGCAAGCCGTGGCCCGTCGGCGGCGCGGCTTTTTGCGGCGTCGACAAAATTATTGCAAAACGGGTTCAGGCCGTGGGCAAGCTCACAACGTGATATCCGAGCCAGTATAAGAAATTGTTTGTAAACGGTAAATATATTTTTCTTTTTCACTCCCGGAATGGCGAGTTGGCGGCGCCTCCGTCGTTGACGAAATCCCCCCCTTAGGCTACTTATTACCGTTATAGCTGGGATTGCCCTCGAGATCTCCCAGGGCGGCACGGGTTCGGGCCGAGGTCTCCTTTATCCGCTTTCTTGGAATATTCAATGAATTTACGTAAATTTCTGCTGGTCGGCGCCTCCCTGCTGGTGATTTTCCTCCTGGGTACCCTGTATTTTTCCGTCAACTATGTGGTTTCGGCGGTTCATGCCGCCAGCATCCTTCGCCACTCGCAACAAACCGCTGAATCCACCTTCAATTCCCTCTACCAGGTGATGCGCCGGGGCTGGAGCCGGGCCGAGCTGGAAGAGTTCCTGGCCGCCATGTCCCGGCAGGGGAGCGAGGCCCCGCAGGAGGTTTTGATTCATCGGAGCCGCCAGGTCAGCGAAGAGTTCGGAACCATTGAACAGCCGCCCATGAGTCCGGAGGCGGCAGCGGTTTTTGTCAGCGGTCGGCCTGCTGATTTGCGCCGGGACGGCGATCTGGTCAGCTTTTACCCCATCGTGGCCAAGGCGGAATGCTTGGGTTGTCACCGGGGGGCCGAGGCCGGCCAGGTGCTGGGAGTGATCGAGGTGCGCAGCGACATCCAGGGTGAGCTGGACCGCTTCAACCGTGAAATGTTGAAGATTATCGTGCCGCTGGCGATTTTTCCCCTGCTGGGGGCGGTGGTGCTGGGGTTTGTGCTGCATCGACGGATCTTTGCAGCCATCCATCGTTTCCGGGGCGAGGTGGGGCAGTTGCATCGGATCGCCGACCTGGCCAGGGTGGAGACCGAGCCCGGCGACTATCCCCTGGAGGAATTCAACCTGCTCAAGCAGGAGACCAACGCCCTGATCGGCAAAATCAAGCAGATCGCAGTTGACAAGGAAACCCTGGAGTTCGAGATCCGGCTGCTGGAAAAGCTGCTGATCACCTCGGAGGTGGTCCGGGATTGGCGGGATCATGTCAAGTCGCTGCTCATCGAGATCAATCAGGTAATGGATATCCCTTTTCTCTTTGCCATGTTCCACGTCGATGACAAGGCTTACGAGATGGAGGTGTTCTGGTTGCGAGCTCCCGAGGCCAGGCTCAAAAGGCATTTGGAAGAGATGATCACCGCCACCGTGCGCCGGGAGTTTCCCGATCTCAGTCATTTCGCCCTGGAACACCTGACCGCGATCTCCCTGGGACAACTGGAGGGGGTGGGGGAACGCCATATCGATATCCACACCAAGAAAATTTTCCTCGATGCGCCCAGAATCGGCGGCATTGTCGGGATAGGCCTGCTGACCCGGGAGGAATTGGATCAGATCAAGCTGCTGGTGGTGGAAGGAATTCTCACCACCATGCTCAACGTCATCGGCTCGGTCAAGGCCATCTACAAGTACACCCGGGAGGTGGAGTACTATTCCAGCCGCGATCCCCTGACCGGTCTCTATAACCAGCGTTTCTTCCGGGAGCTTTTCGAGCAGGAGATTTTGCGAACTCAGCGCAACCAAAGCTTTTTTTCCCTCCTGCTGCTGGACCTGGATAATTTCAAGACCATCAACGATCAGTTCGGGCACGGTTTCGGCGACCAGTGTATCCAGGCGCTGGCCGGGGTTCTGCAGGGCTGTGAGCGGGCCGGCGACATCATCGCCCGTTTCGGCGGTGATGAATTTGTGCTGCTGCTGCCGGATGCCGGCCAGGAGCAGGCCTGGTCCATTGCTGAACGGTTGGCCGCCGCCATCCGGAGCCACGCGGTTGAGGCACCTGACGGAACGAAGGTGACCGCCAGCGTCTCCATGGGGCTGGTAACCTGCCCGGACCACGGCGATTCGGTGACCGATTGCCTGCTGATGGCGGAGAAGATGCTGGAGAAGGCCAAAAAGGCCGGCAAAAACAACATCATGCTGCCCAGCGATGATGATCTGATCGAGCTTTTCCGGGGCAAGAGCGAGATGGCCCTGCTGCTCAAGCGAACCTTGGACGAGAATAAGGTGATTCCATATTTTCAACCCATCTATGACCTCCGGCGGCGGGAGATTGCCGGCCATGAAGTGTTGATGCGGATTCACGACGGGGAGGGGCGGGTGGTGCCGGCCCAGGATTTTATTGAGATCGCCGAAGACATGGGGATTATCAACCGGCTGGATCTGGCCCTGATGGAGAAGGTTTTTGAGCAACTCCGTCTGGATTCCCACGATGGATTGATCTTCCTCAATATTTCTCCCCGCGATCTGGTGCACCGCGAGTTCATGGGGGCCGTTGACCGCCTGGTGGCGGCCTACCGGATTGATCCCGGTCGGGTGGTTTTTGAGATTACCGAGCGGGAGGCGATTCGCAATCTTTCCCTGGTGGAAAAATTCGTCCTCGACCTCAAGATGAAGGGCTTCCGCTTCGCCCTTGATGACTTCGGCTCCGGCTACTCCTCCTATTTCTATCTCAAAAAATTTCCCATCGACTACATTAAGATCGAAGGCGACTTCGTGCGGGGGATGCTGGATAATGAGGTGGATCTGGCGGTGGTGGAGAGCATCGTGGTGCTGGCCCGGCGTATCGGGGTCAAGGTGATTGCCGAGTTTGTCGAATCCGACCGGGTTTTGAGCCAATGCCGGGAGTTGGATGTCGATCTGGCTCAGGGTTATCATCTGGCTCGCCCGGAGGCCGGGTTGTTGCGCCAGTTGCCGGGGGGCAAAGTGTGATCGTCTGGTGCCGCCGTCAAGTCGGCCCTGGTCGGTATTGAGAAATGACGATCTGGCAAAAAACCGCAAAGCATGGCGGGCGGGAACGCGCAAACAACAAGTTGCAAGGCGTGGCCCGTCGTCGGCGCGGCTTTTTGCAGCGTCGACAAAAAAGGAGATGACGATGATCGTGGGAACAGCTCGCAGTGGGAGTGGGATGTGGCAAGGGTTGGAGGCTGATCACGGGGCAAGCCGCTTCCGGGGGTTGGCCTTGCTGCTGATGCTCTGCGCACTTTGGGCTTTGGTCAGCCCGTCGGCCCTGCCGGCCACCGAGGCCCGGCCCGGCCCCGGTGACGGTTTCACCGTGGAGTTGGCGGCCTGGTCCGAGGCCGAGGTGGACAACGATCTTTTGCAGGCCACTTTGAGCCTGGAGCGCAGCGGCCCCGACAGTGCCCGCCTGGCGGCGACGGTGGCGGTGATCATGGACCGGGCCCTGGCGGAAGCCAAACGTTATCCCCAGGTCAAGGTGAAAACCGCCGGTTATTCCACCTGGCCGGTTTATCAGCGCCAGGATGGCAAGAGCGAGCGGGTGGGCTGGCGCATCAACCAGAGCCTGGTCCTGGAAAGTACCGAGGTGGAGGCGGCCACCGAATTGATCGGCCGGCTGCAGGCCCTGGATTTGCAGATGACCGCCCTCAACTTCACCGTTTCCGAGGTCCGGCGGGAGGCCGTGCGGGCCGAATTGACCGCCGCCGCCATCGCCGCCTGGCGGCAAAAGGCGGAAGCGGCGGTGAAGAGGCTGGGCGGCAAAATCTGGCGCCCCCACGAGGTGCGGATTGCCGATGAGCAGTTCCGGCCGGTGCAGCCCCTGCTCCGGGCCGACGCGGTCATGATGAGTCAGCCCGCCCCGCCGCCGGCCACGGAAGCCGGCAGTTCCACGGTCCGGGTCACGGTCAGCGGCACCGCCTGGGGCCGTTAATCGGCTTGTTGTTTGTGGTGCCCCCGGCAGGAATCGAACCTGCGGCACCAGGATTAGGAATCCTGTGCTCTATCCCCTGAGCTACGGGGGCGCGCCTGGTTGGAGAGGGGATTTGTTTAGCATAACTCCGGGGAAAAGACAAGGACTGCCATACTGCGATGAAATTGGCCAGTGCCCGACAGATGCGGGAATGTGACCGCCTTGCCATGGATGAGTTCGGCATTGCCGGATTGGTGTTGATGGAAAACGCCGGCCGGGCGGCCTCCGAGGTGCTGGTTCGCCGCTATGGGCCGGTGGCTGGCAAGAAGATCGTCCTTGTGGCCGGCCCCGGCAACAACGGTGGCGATGCCCTGGTGGTGGCCCGCCGGCTTTGGCAGCAGGGAGCCCAACCCCTGGTGCTGCTGCTGACCGCCGCCGAAAGCCTGCGCGGTGATGCGGCCGCCAATCTGCAACCCCTTAAGGCCCTGGCGGTGCCGGTGCGGGAGGTGACCGACGAGGCCGGCCTGGCCGCAGCGGCCTCCAAGGTGCTGGCGGCCGAATTGCTGGTGGACGGCATTTTCGGCACCGGCCTGAGCCGGTCGCCAAGTGGCCTCTTTCTGGCGGCGGTACGCTTAATTAACCGTTTTAGCGGGCCGGTGCTGGCCCTGGATTGCCCCTCCGGTCTTGATAGCGACAGCGGGGCGGTGCTGGGCGAGGCGGTGCAGGCCGATTGCACCGTCACCTTCGCCCTGGCCAAGCCGGGGCTGCTGTTGCCGCCGGGTCGGCAGTGGGCCGGGGCGGTGGAGGTGGCGGAGATCGGGATTCCCGAGGAGGTTTACCGCCGGGTGGATATTCGTCTCGAATTGCTGACCGCCGCCGAGTTGGCGCCGCTGTTGCCGCTCCGACCTGCCGAGGCCCACAAAGGCACCTTCGGCCACCTGTTGTTGCTGGCCGGCTCCCTGGGTAAAACCGGGGCGGCCCTGCTGGCCGCCCACGGTGCCTTGCGCAGCGGGGTGGGCCTGCTCTCCGCCTGTGTGCCCAAACCCTTGCTGCCGATTTTCGCCGCCACCCTGCCCGAGTTGATGACCGTGCCCCTGCCGGTTTCCGACCGGGCGCCTGGGCGGGAAGATCTGGAAGTGGTGCGTGCCGCCCTGGCCGACAAAAGCGCTCTGGTGATGGGGCCGGGCTTGGGTACCGCCCCGGAAACCGTGGAATTGGTGCTTGCCCTCTATCGGGATTCCCCCAAGCCGATGGTGGTGGATGCCGACGCCCTCAATATTCTGGCCGCCGCCCCCGGCGGGCTGGAGGGAGCGGCCGGGCCCCGCATCCTGACCCCCCATCCCGGCGAGATGGCCCGGCTGTTGGGCACGGAGAGCAAACTGGTGCAGGAGCGCCGACAGGAGTCGGCGGTGGAGTTGGCGACCCGGACCGGCGCGGTGGTGGTCTTAAAGGGAGCGCAAACGGTGATTGCCGCCCCCGATGGTCGGCTGGCTCTCAATCCCACCGGCAACCCCGGCATGGCCGTCGGCGGCATGGGGGACGTGCTGGCCGGACTGCTTGGCGGCCTGCTCTGCCAGCAAGTGGCGCCGTGGCCGGCCGCCTGCCTGGGGGTCTATCTCCATGGCCTGGCGGCCGATCTGTTGGCAGCCGAGCAGGGAATAAATTTCGGCTTTACCGCCTCCGAAGTGGCGGCTCGCCTGCCGGCCGCCTGCCGGGAACTGGCCGCTGCCGCAAATTGCCGATAACTCGTTACCGATCACAAGTTAGTTAAAAAAAATAATTGAGGAGAAAGATACGATGCAGGTTGCCCGTGAAATTATGAGTCGGGAAGTAATTACGGTGGACCCCGAGATGCCGGTGGAGCAGTTGGCCGCTCTGCTCTGGGAAAAACGGATCAGCGGTGCCCCGGTGGTGGACGCCGGCGGCAAGCTGGTGGGGGTGGTCACCGAAAGCGACCTGATCGACCAGGCCAAAAAGTTGCATATCCCCACCGCCGTCACCATCCTGGAGGCGGTGATCTTCCTGGAGCGGGCCAAAAAGGTGGAGCAGGAGTTGAGCAAGATGGCCGGCAGCCGGGTCAAGGATATCTGTACGCCCGACCCTGTCGCCGTGACTCCCGATACTCCTTTGGACGAGATCGCCACCATCATGGCGGAAAAGCATCGCCACACCCTGCCGGTGCTGGAAGACGGCCGCCTGGTGGGGGTCATCGGCAAGACCGACATTATCCGCACCCTGATGGCCCCTTAGTCACAACCAACTTTACCGGTTTTTCGGGCGGTGTCTACCTGGCATCTGGTAAGCGAACCCGGGTCAGGCCGCGCAGGGAGTTGCCGATAAAGATCGCTTCGGCTGCGGCCAACTCCTCGGGCCGGATGGTTGCTTCCTCCGCCTCCCGGCGGCGCAGGAGATGGCGGCGCAGCACCCCGTTGAGCAGGCCGGCGTTCAGCGGCGGAGTCAGCAGCCGCCCCCGGCGGCGGATGAAGAGGTTGCTGATCGCCCCTTCCGTCAGTTCTCCCCGCTGGTTGCAAAACAATACCTCGCAGTGGCCGGCGGCCAGGGCCGCTTCCCGTTCCCGATCATAAAGCTCCCGGCAACTGGTCTTGTGGTAGAGCAGGGGCCGGCTTGGGTCAACCCCCTGGCGGGAGATCGTCACGGTGGGCAAGTTTGCCGCCGGCGGCGGTAAATCGGCCGGCGAAAAGCAGGGAAAAGGCCGGCCGCCAACGACCGGGGGGAATCCGAATGGCGCCTGGCTCAAGGTCAGGGTGCCGTCCTTGGCCAGGGTCAGCCGGACGCGGCTGGGCTGGTTGAGGCCGGCGGCCAACTGTTGGAGGGTCTCGACTATTTCCTGCCGGTCGGCCTGAAAGTAGAGGGCGGCGGCGGAAGCCAGCAGTCGTTCCAGATGGAGATCAAGCAACCGGTAGCCCAGTTCCGGTTGCCAGAGCATGGTTTCGATCAGCACTAAATCCGGGGGCGGCTGCCGGAGGAAGTTGCCTTTAAGTTGACACTCCCGCCACTCTTTTTCCGGTTGGGAATCGTAAACAATGCCGGAGCCGATTCCCATGCCGATGGTGTTCTCTGTCTCCCGAACCACGGTGCGAATGGGCACGTTGAACACCATCTCCCCGTGGGGAGCGATAAACCGTTCACCAGAGGCACCAACCTGTCGATCTGACGGGGCGTAAGCGTTCAGCAGTGCCGCAGATTCGGGCAAGCAGCCAGGCGCCTCGTACCCCGTGTACTTAAGCCTGGCTGATCGCCCGAAGGTGCGGCGCTGCTGGGCGCTTACGGGAGCGATAAACCCCAAAGCTCCGGTGTAGACCCCGCGGGGTTCGCCCTCAAGTTCTCGGATAATTTCCATGGTGCGGATCTTGGGAGCCCCGGTGACCGAGCCGCAGGGAAAGAGGGCGCGAAAAATATCTTCACAGCTCAGATCGGGGCGTAAACTACCCTGGATGGTGGTGGTCATCTGGTGGAGGGTTTCGTAGCTTTCCACCTGGAAGAGGGCGGTGGTTTTCACCGAACCTGGGCGGCAGATCCGGCCCAGGTCGTTGCGCAGGAGATCGACGATCATCACGTTCTCACTGCGATTTTTTTCATCCTCGCGGAGAAAGCGGGCCAGCTTTTCATCTTCTTCCGGGGTCAGCCCCCGCCGGCAGGTGCCCTTCATGGGCCGTACCTGGCATCGGCCGTCGGCGCAACGGAAAAACAATTCCGGGGAAAAGGATAACACGCTGCGGCCGGCCAGGCGCAGCAGGGCGCCGTAGCAGACCCGCTGGCCCCGGCGCAGGGCCTGGTACAGTTCGCCGTCGCCGTCGGCATAATCCAGGCGCTGCTTGAGGGTGTAGTTAACCTGATAGGTGTCGCCGGCCTCGATATAACGGCGAATTTGCTCAACATGGCGCTGGTAGGTCGCGGCGTCCACGCTGAACCTGGGGTTGAGCGGCTGGTTGAAGCCGGGCCGCTGTCCGCTCGCCGCCGGGCTGGGCTGCTCTGGGGTTTCACGGGTTAAATGGTCATGGGCTGCCGCTCCCGGTTTTGCCGTCCCCGGTTGTGCCGGCAGCGGCGAGCCCGACGGTGCCGCGTGCTCCGGCCTATGAGCCGGCTCCGCTCCCGATGGCGGCAAGAGCTCGTGCAACGGTGCCCCGTGGCCGTTGAGCTGCCAGGTTCCCTGGCGGTGGTCATAAATCAGCGGCGGGGCGAAAACCCCCAGCACCGCCAGGGGCTCGGCTCCGGTCGGCAGCAGCGGCCGGAGCCGAGGTTCCAGCAGGTAGCCCAATTCGTAAGCGAACCAGCCGGCCAGGTAATGGCCTCGCGCCAGTTCCGCTTCGATGGCGGCAAAAAAATCAGTCGGTGGTTGGGCGGCCGGCAGGGTCAGCAGGCGAAGGGGGCGGAGGAAGAGCAGGGAGCGGTGGTTTTCCGGAGTGATCCGGCTGCTTTCCAGGAAGACGAACTGCTCTTCCCCGGCCAGCAACTCCAGAAGGCCGGCCAACTGGCGGTCGCTGAAGGGGCGGCCCGGTTTGCCTGGTGGGGTGGGGAATTTCTCTGACATGGGCGTGGTTTTAAGTTTTGCCGCCGCTCTTGGCAAGTTAAAAGTGAAAGCGACTGAACGGCTATTCAGATAATGTTGCGGCTGGGTGGGGAATATTTTATATAGTCAGGTAGCCTTGGCGTTTTGAACGGGCTGATTATCGTCGATGCCGTAACGGGTTTCCGGCACCCTTTTTTAACCAGGAGGAGATATGCTGATTGAAGACTGGATGGCCAAGAATGTTCTGACCGTTGATGAAAATACTTCCCTGATGCGGGCCACCCGGATCATGAAAGAGAACAATATCCGGCGCCTGCCGGTGGTTTCCAACGGCAAGCTGCTGGGGATCGTCACCGACCGCGATGTCAAGGATGCTTCGCCCTCCAAGACCGCCTCCCTGGATATCCACGAGCTTTACTACCTGCTCTCCGAGATGAAGGTCAAGGATGTGATGACGGTCTCGCCCCTGACTTTGCGGGGCAAGGACAGCCTGGAACTGGCGGCGGTAATCATGCTGGAGGACAAAATTTCCGGACTGCCGGTGGTGGACGACTCCGGCCATCTGGTGGGCCTGCTCAGCGAGACCGACGTCCTCCGGGCCTTTGTTCGCAGTACCGGGATCAAGGACGGCGCCCGCCGCTATACCTTCGACCTGCCCGATACCCCGGGCTCGGTGACCAAGGTCACCGAAGTCCTGCGCCGCTACGAGGCCCGGGTGATCAGCATCCTGACCTCCTTCGAAGACGCCCCCGAAGGGATGAAGCGGGTTTCGATCCGGATAACCACCACTGATCAGGCCAAGACCGAAGATCTGCACAAGGAACTGATGGCTAACTTCACGGTGGTGGACTTCGGCATCGACGACGTCAAGAACCGCCCCCGGAAAAAATAATTTTTTCAGCCTTCCGCCGGCAGCTCTCGTTGCTGTTCCGTGGGCTCGCCGGCCGGCGGCAGCAGGGTGGGGGGCAGGTTGTCGCTGCGGAAGGCTTCCCAGGAAATCCTGGCCTTCGCTTCCTGTTCCTCCCCTTCTTCCCCCGTCTCGCTCTGCCGGCCGGCGCTGTGGTTGACCGGCAGCAGCACCACCCCTTCCGGTCGGGTGAATTCCCGGCCGGCCAGGCGAGGCTTGGCAGCCTCCATGAAATCCAGCCAGATGGGCGCGGCGGCCCGGCCGCCGGTTTCATTGCGTCCCAACGAGACCATCCGATCAAAACCCACCCAGACCCCGGTGACCAGCTCCGGGGTATAGCCCACGAACCAGGCGTCCATGTAGCGATCGGTGGTGCCGGTTTTGCCGGCGGCGGGAATGCCGATGCTGTTGATTCCCCGGCCGGTTCCCTCCTTGATCACCCCCTCCAGCAGACGGGTAACCTGATAGGCGGTACGCGGGTCCAGGGCCCGGCTGTTCTCGGGCCGGGCCTGCTCCAGCAGGTTGCCGCGGGCATCCCTGATACTTTTAATGAAAATCGGCTGTCGGCGGATGCCGCCGTTGGCCAGGGCGGCGTAGGCGGTGGTCAACTCCAGCATGGAAAGCTCGGAGGAGCCCAGGGCCAGAGAGAGGTTGTCGCTCAAGGGGCTGGAAATCCCCAGGCGGCGGGCCAGGTCGATAACCGGCCGGATCCCGGTTTCCTGAAGAATTTTAACCGCCAGGATATTGCGCGAGTAGACCAGACCATCCCGCAGGGTGGTGGGTCCCAGGAAGCGATTGTCGAAATTTTTGGGCTCCCAGGTCCGGCCGGGGCCGGCCCCCCGCAGGCGCAGCGGTTCATCCTCCAGAATGTCGGCCGGAGTCATCCCCCGCTCCAGGGCGGCGGCAAAAATGATTGGCTTGAAGGCGCTGCCGGGCTGGCGCCGGGCCTGAATGGCCCGGTTGAATTGACTTTCATTGAAATCAGTGCCGCCGCTGACCGCCCGCACCAGGCCGGTATTACTCTCCATGGCCAGCAGGGCGGCCTGGGGACGTTCCTCATCCCGGTCGGCCCCCCGCCGCTGACGTCGTTCCCAGGCCTGGATCCCTTGGGTCACCGCCGCCGCCGCCTTCTGCTGTAATTCCTGATCCAGGCTGGTGTAAATATGGAGGCCCCCTTCAAAGAGAGCCTGGCGGCCGTAACGCTGCTCCACCTGGTTTTTGACCTGCTGGAGAAAATAGCCGTTCTCCGGGGCCGGCACCTGGGATGGCGCCCACAGCAGAGGCTCGATATAGGCCCGGCGGGCGGCGGTGGGGGTGATGTAGCCTTCCTCGGCCATGCGGTTGAGAACATAGGCCTGGCGCCGTTTGGCCAGGGTGTAGTGGCGGAAAGGGGTGTAACGGCTGGGAGCCTGGGGCAGGCCGGCCAGCAGCGAGATTTCGGCCAGGTTCAGCTCGGCGGCCGGCTTGGCGAAATAGGTCCAGGCCGCCGCCTCCACCCCGTAGGCCCCGCTGCCCAGAAAGATGTGGTTTAAGTAGATATGAAGAATCTCATCTTTGCTCAGGCGGCGGTCGATGCGGTAGGCCAGAATGGCCTCACGGATTTTGCGGCTGTAGGTCTTTTCCCGGCTCAGCAGCAAGGCGCGGGCCACCTGTTGGGTGATGGTGCTGCCCCCCTGGCGGCGCTCACCGGCCCGCAGGTTGTGGACCAGGGCGCGGACAATGGACCAGCCGTCCACCCCGCCGTGCTCGTAAAAACGGGCATCCTCGGCGGCGATAAAGGCGGCGGGCAGCAACTCCGGCAGCCGGTTCAAGGGAACCACCACCCGGTTTTCGCTGAAGACCCTTTCCACCACCTCGCCCCGGTGGTCATAAATCAGGGTGGTCTGGGCCGGCTGGTAGTTCTCCAGCGAGCGGATATCGGGCAACTCCAGGGTGATATAGAGAAAAAGGGTAAAGCAGATGAACACCGTCAGCAGGCTGCCGATGGCCAGCAGCAGCAAAGAAAGTTGGGTGTGGCCCCAGGTGCGCTGACGGGAGGTGCGACGGCTAGTGGTCACGGGCAACTGAATGGTTTGGGATTCGGCGGGTAGTAGCGGTTACCGGTAAAAATGAAAGGCCGCCCGGCAATGACAGGCGGCCTTTGGTAAACAAAACGAACAAAGCCGGGGAATTCCGGATAGTACCGGACCGGAATCTTCGCCCCGCAACCTCGAGTTACTTCTTGTGGCAACGGGCGCAGTTGGTGTGGGCAAAGGCCTTGCCGCCATCCTTGTGGCAGGAGAAGCAGAAGTTGCCGGCGGCATGATCGGCCATGGTGATCTTGGCTTCCCGGGCCATGTTGAAAATGCCGGTATGGCAGTCACCGCAGCTCAGGCCGGCGTTGGCGTGGATTTGGCCGCTGAAGGTGACCTCACCCATGGCGCCGCCGGCGAACTTGGACTCCTGGCCGGGCATGGACGCGATGGCGCTGCCCACGAAGGCCAGGGCGGCGACGATGCTGATAATGGTGGCAGACAATTTCATTGCAAAAATCCTCCTCTCTAGGCTTTATGAATTTGGCTCGGGAGCCGGGATGTTAACGGTTCCAGCCCCCTACCATAAAAGCTGACATCTATAACGGCAACCCGAAATCCAGTCAATCGAAAAAACAACCCAACCGCTAACCAGTGGCGCTAACCTGCCGATTCAATGGAGAATTAATCATTCATCAACCGTAGCTATGGAGACCGGCCAGCAGGAAGTTGACTCCGTAATAGGTGAACAGGGTGGAAACAAAACCCAGGACCGCCAGCCAGGCGATCTTCTTGCCGCTCCAGCCTCGGGTATAGCGAACATGGAGGGTGGCGGCATAGATAAACCAGGTGATCAGCGACCAGGTTTCCTTGGGGTCCCAGCTCCAGTAGGTGCCCCAGGCCGAGTTGGCCCAGATGGCCCCGAAGATCAGGCCGCCCACCGTGAACCAGAGAAAGCCGAAAAAGATGGTCTTATAGATAACATCATCAATCACTTTCAGATTGGGCAGGGCGGCGAAGAAGGGGGTGCCCTCGGGCAGGCCGCTTCTTTCCACATTGCGGGCCTTGGTCAGGTACATCACCGCCATGCCGAAGGCGATGGCCCAGGCGGCGTAGCCGACGAAGCTGGCGATTACATGGGCGATCAGCCAGTTGCTCTGCAGGGCCGGCAGCAGGGGCCGCAGATCCTGATTCCACTGGGGCCAGTACTCGGCAAAGGCTTGGGCCAGGAAGGCAAAGGGCATGGCGAAGGCGCCCAGGGTCTGGTTTTTGTAAACAAACTCCAGCACCAGATAAGTCAGGGCGATACACCAGGCGAAAAAGACCAGCGACTCATACATGTTGGAGAAGGGGGCGTAGTAGCCGAAGCCCAACTGGAAGGCTTCGTACCAGCGGAGCAGGATGCCCATGGTGCTGAGCAGCAGGGCTCCCATGGTGACCAGGGTGGCGGTCAGCCCCAGGGTTTTGTTTTTGGCCCCGTAAACCAGGATCGCGACGTAGAGGATCGACGAGGCCAGGTAGGCAAAGGTTGTCAGATTGAGCAGATGGGCGCTTTCCATGGTCCTTCCTCTTTAGCTGATGGCTTGATCGCGGCGCAGGCGTTCAGCCAATTCCGCGAAACGTTGGTCAAAGGATGCCTTGTTGCGGTTGCTGCCGCCGCAGAGCAGCAATCTGGTGCCGCCTTTTCCGTCGGGTGTCAGCCAGGCCCAGATTCGGCGGTGGGTAACCATAAAGGTAATGTACAAGCCCAGACACATCAGGGCAAAACCGAGATAGACCACCCAAACCCCGGGGTCATTGGCCACCTGGAGGCCGGTGGCGTAACGCTGCTGGATATAAAAAGTATACTCTCCGTTGGGGCGCTGGACGGTGACGGTCTGCTTGTCCCGCATGTTGAAAACCGAGGGCTCGGCCCCGGGATTGTCGAACCAGATCTGGAACTCATGAACCCGGCCGGTGCGATCGGTTGAGGTGTTCATGACCCCGAAAACCACCTCCTCGTCCGGCCAGTTGACCTGCCGACCCGGCGGCACCAGGGCGAAGCGGTCGTTGCCGGTGGCGGGGTTGCGGACATTGATCATAAACTCGCTCAAGGGCTCGTAGCTGGACTGGTAGAAGGTCAAGCCCCGGTATTTGAGGGGATGGTTGACCAGAACCGAGACCCGCCAAGGCTGGGCCGCCGATTCCGGATCGGTGATCACCAGATCGGAACGGTACTCCCGCACCATGCCGGTGGGATAGTATTTGATGTCGAAATTCTCCAGGTGCATTTCAAAACCCAGATCAATGGGCTGGCCGCTGCCGCGCTCAAAGACATAGTCGATGGTGGCCCCCTCGGGGAACATGATGCTGGCCTTGTAGCCGAACACCGAGCCGATCAGGGCCCCAAGGAACACCACCAGAATGCTGACGTGAATCACATAAGCCCCCAATCGGGACCAGGCGCCCTTCTGAGCAAAGAGCATTACCCCGCCGTCCTTCTCCCGGCTTTCCGCCTTCCAGCCGACGCTCCGCAACAGCGCCTGCAGCTTGGGGCCGGCGGCGGCCAGGTCGGCCTGGACGGTCATCTCCGCCTTGAGGGGCATTTTATCCAGCCGGTCGTGATTGCTTTGCAGGTTGTCCAGGGTCACCATCCGCCAGGCGTTGGGCAGGCGGTCGATGCTGCAGACAATCAGGTTGACCGAGAAGATGATCAACAGGGTGATGAACCACCAGGAACCGTACATGTTGGGGATAATGTCCAGCATCTGGAGCAGCCGGGTCATTTCAGGCCCGTACTCCTGCACGTAAAACTGCTCGGACTTGTTCTGCTGGATGATGGTGCCGAAAATGGAGGTGGCTGCCAGGGTGAAGATGATGGTTAGGGCAAGCTTGACCGAGGCGAAGAATCGCCATACCTGATTTTGTTCTTTAGCCATTGGGGCCCCTGGGGATTATGTTAATCGGTAGGTGGGAGGTTTTCGGCGCAGCACGGCTTTGCTGATTCAAGACAACGGAAAAAAGGTTTTGTTCTGACCGAAGCAAAAAAGGCCGACAAAATTATCAAAATCCCACCCAGTCATACAAAGCCGGCTTTATACAACAACGGGCCAAGGGGGTCAACAGGAAAAGCCGTCAAAGCCATTGGTTGTGGCCGGGGGGCGGGTGACGCCAAAGCCGGCAGCGGCTCATTCTCGGCGGGCATCCCTGCCCGCCTCCGAGGTGGCG
>OBJA01000715.1_pt1 | contig 27210 bp, 23 predicted proteins | sample 1519751 | NCBI WGS metagenome assembly OBJA01 (sample SAMEA3881238, study PRJEB22517) | soil metagenome | biome: lake sediment; feature: soda lake sediment; material: sediment, water from around vicinity | place: India | collected 2013-12-23 | depth 3 m
CCCGACGGCGATGCGTACATCAGTACGTGAGTCGGCTCGATCGCCGCAAGATGCGGCGCCCCGTGATCGCTTACCCGTCACCTACTCCGGCTGCAAACCGTAGTCGGCGATTTTGCGATCCAGGGTGCTGCGGGTAATATCCAGCAACCGGGCCGCCTGACTCTTGTTCCAGCCGGTGCGACGCAGAATCCGGGCCACCTGCCGACGCTCGGCCTCGGCCAGGGTCACCGGTTCCGTTGCTCCCCCTCCGTTTACGGCGGCCGGCCGGGTAAGGTGAAGGGGAAGTTCGGCGGCGGTGATGGCCGGCCCCCTGGTAATCACCAGCCCCCGCTCCATCACGTTCTGCAGTTCCCGGACATTGCCCGGCCACTCGTAGCGGCACAGGGCGGCCAGGGCGTCGGGGGCCAGTTCCGGCTGCGGACGACCGGTGCGGATGGCGGCCTGCTCCAGAAAATGATAGGCCAGGGCTGCAATATCCTCGGGCCGTTCCCGCAGGGGGGGTAACTGGAGGGAAAAGACGTTGAGCCGGTAGTAAAGATCCTCCCGAAAGGCCCCTTGGGCCACCATCTCCTCGAGGTTCTTGTTGGTGGCGGCGATAAAGCGGACATCGACCTTGCGGGGCTTGGTGGCGCCCACCGGAATAAACTCCCCCTCCTGCAAAACCCGCAGCAACTTGGCCTGCAGGGCCGGGCTCAACTCCCCCACTTCGTCAAGGAGCAGGGTGCCGCGGTCGGCTTCCGCCAACAGGCCCTGGCGGTTTTCGGTGGCCCCGGTGAAGGCCCCCCGCCGGTGACCGAAAAGCTGGCTTTCCAGCAGAGTTTCGGTGAGGGCGGCGCAGTTGATCGCCAGGAACCGGCGTTCGGCCCGGCTGCCGGCATAATGGATGGCGGCGGCCACCAACTCCTTGCCGGTGCCGGACTCCCCCAGCACCAGGACGTTGAGGTCGCTGGCCGCCACCTTTTGGGCCAGATCGTAAACCTCTTGAAAGCGGCGGCTTTTGAAAACCACCCGATCCGGTTCCAGATGGTGGCGCTTAAGGTCTTTTTTCAGGGCCCGGTTTTCGGCCAGCAGCCCCCGCCGCTCGAAACAGCGCTCCAAAACCGTGGCCAGCCGCTCCTCGGGAAAAGGTTTGGTCAGGTAGTCGAAGGCCCCCAGCTTGATGGCCTCCACCGCCGAATCTATGGTGCCGTAGCCGGTCATCATCACCACCTCCACCTCGGGGTGGCGCTGGCGGACCCGGCCCAGCACCTCGATCCCGTCCATTTCCGGCATCCGGATATCCAGGAGCAGCACCCCGCCCTCATCCTCGGCCTCGGTCAACTCCCGGAACAGGGCGGAGGCCGCCGAGAAGGTTCTGACCTCGTAACCCAACTCGGCGAGAGTCTTGGCCAGGTAGCGCAACATCCCCTCTTCGTCGTCGCAGATGTAAACTCTTTGTCCCATAAAACTCCTCACAGAACACTGCTGAGCGCTGCTAACGGAGGCCCGTCAAGCAACGGGCTGCTGATCCCGGGTTAGGGTTGTGTATCATCTGTCGACGCCACAAAAAGCCGCCCCGCCGACGGGCCATTCCTTGTAACCCGTTGTTTGCACGTTCCCGCCCGCTACGCTTCGCGGTTTTTTGCGAGACCATCACATTTAACGCGCAACAGTTTAGCGGACAGTCTATGTCCAATCGGGGAGGATAACAATATTTTTTCCCTAATCCGAGATCTTCCCCCCCCCCGGCCGCCCCGGCTTGACTGTATTAAAATCGGACACCATGTCCCATTAACAAACAACCCCGACTGGGGGCCACGGCCAACCGGTAAACATTAACCTTTTGTTTACACGGCCCAACCTCGAATAACCCACGGCCTGGTACAACTGTTGCAATGACGGGGAACATTAAAGATTTTTTTTACAACCGGCGACCGCCTCCCTTTGCCGGAGACGACCGCCGCAAAACCCAAACAGACGTCCTTATCAACCAAGAAGGAGGCCGGAACCCATGAGATTGTCACGAAGGAACCTGCTGAAACTGGCGGGCATCAGCGGCACTGCGGCGGTGGCCGGCGGCCTGGGGCTGGAAGTAGCCCGGGCCGGAACCGCCGCCCCCATCCGGATCGCCCGGGCTCGGGAGTATCCCTCGGTCTGCTGCTTTTGCTCCGGCGGCTGCGGCGTTATCGCCCAGGTGGTGGACGGCAAGCTGGTCCATACCGAAGGCGATCCCGACAACCCCAGCAACCGCGGCTCCAACTGCTCCAAGGGAGCGGCGGTTCAACAGACCCATGACAATCCCCAACGGGTTACCAACGTCCTCCACCGGGAGCCGGGCTCCGACCGCTGGCAGGTCCGCTCCTGGGACTGGGCGGTGGATCGCATCGCCCGCCTGGTCAAGGAGACCCGCGACCGCACCTTCCAGACCGAAGCCGGCGGCGTTACGGTCAATCGGACCGAGGCCATCGGCAGCCTGGGCAGCTCCATTCTCAATAACGAGGATCTCTACCTCATCTCAAAATTCATGCGGGGCCTGGGGGTGACCTATATCGAACACCAGGCCCGGATATGACACAGCTCCACGGTCGCCGGTCTGGGGGCCACGTTTGGCAGAGGTGCAATGACCAACCACTGGGTTGACTTCAAGAATACTGATGTCGCCCTGATCTGCGGCAGCAACGCCGCCGAAAACCATCCCGTTTCATTTTCCTGGCTGCAGGAGGCCCGCGACAAGCGCGGCGCCAAGATTATCAGCGTTGATCCTCGTTTTACCCGGACTTCCGCCCGGGCCGATCTCTACTGCCCCATCCGCAGCGGCACCAATATCGCCTTCTACGGCGGGATGATCAACTACATCCTGGAAAACGAGCGCTACCACCTGGATTATATCGCCCATTACAGCAACGCCGCCTCCATCATCCGGGAGGGTTTCCACTTCGATCCGGAAAACGGCCTGTTTGCCGGTTACGACGAAGCCCGCCGGGCCTACACCGACCGCTCCACCTGGAACTATGAGCGGGACGAGGCCGGCAACGTCCGCAAGGACATGACACTGCAACACCCCCGCTCGGCCTTCCAGATCATGAAGCGGCATTACTCCCGCTATACCCTGGAAACGGTGGCCGCCACCTGCGGGGCCCCGGTGGACAAGCTGCGCCAGGTTTACGAGCTGTTCAGCTCCACCGGCCAGACCGGCAAGGCCGGCTCCATCCTGTACGCCATGGGTCAGACCCAGTTTACTTCCGGGTCGCAGAACGTGCGCTGCATGGCCATCATCCAGACCCTGTTGGGCAACCTGGGGATTCCCGGCGGCGGGGTCAACGCCCTGCGCGGCCATTCCAATGTCCAGGGCTCCACCGACATGGCCTGCCTCTTCCACCTGCTGCCCGGCTATATGCCCTGCCCCACCACCGGCCAGCCCAACCTGGAAGCCTACAACGCCACCACCCCGGCGGCTCCGGCCTTCTGGAGCAACCGGCCCAAGTGGATCGCCAGCCTGCTCAAAGCCTGGTACGGCGAGGCCGCCACTGCCGGCAACGATTTCGCCTACGACTTTCTGCCCAAGGCCCAGGGGGGCAAGAACTACTCCCACCTGGCCCTCTTTGAGAACCTCTATAACGGCAAGGATCTGGAAGGTCTCTTCGTTTGGGGCCAGAATCCGGTGGTCTCCGGCCCCAACTCCAACATGGAGACCAAGGGGATGGAAAACCTCAAGTGGCTGGTTTGCCTGGATCCCTTCGAGAATGAAACCAGCGCCTTCTGGAAGCGGCCGGGAGCCGACCCGGCCACCATCAACACCGAGGTTTTCCTGCTGCCGGTGACCACCTTTCTGGAAAAGGAAGGCACCGTCACCCACAGCGGCCGACTGATCCAGTACCGCTGGAAAGCGGTGGACGGCCCCGGCAATGTGCGCCAGGAATCCTTCATCATCGACCGGATCGTCAAGCGGGTCAAGGCCTTGTATGCGGCCAGCCAGGATCCCAAAGACGCGCCCATCAAGAGCATGACCTGGAACTATCCCGATCCCGCCGCCGGCCAGACCGCCTTCATCGACGCGGTGATGCGGGAGATCAACGGCCGCAACCTCACCACCGGCAAGCTGGTGCCGCTCTTCGGCGCCCTCCAGGATGACGGCACCACCGAGTGCGGCAACTGGATTTATTCGGGCATGTACACCGAAGAGCTGGGCAACCGCACCCAGAACCGGGTGCTGGACGATCCCGGCGGCTGGGGCGCCCATCCCGGCTGGGGCTATGCCTGGCCGGCCAACCGGCGGATCATCTACAACCGCTGCGCCGCCGATCCCGACGGCAACCCCTGGTCCGAGGAACGCCGCTATCTCTGGTGGGACGGCTCCCGCTGGACCGGCTACGACGTGCCGGACTTCGTGCCCACCATGGCCCCGGACGCCCCTCTGGGCAAAAAGCCTTTCATCATGCTTACCGAGCGGGAATCCCGTCTGTTCGCCATCGGCGGCCTCAACGACGGCCCCCTGCCCGAACATTACGAGCCGGTGGAAAGCCCCACCACCAACGTCTTCAACAAGCGCCAGAACAACCCGGCCTACTTCACCGGCACCGACGGGACCAAGTCGCTGGGCGATTTCAGCAAGTATCCCCTGATCTGCTCCACCTGGCGGGTCTGCGAGCATTGGCATTCCGGGGCTCTGAGCCGAAATATGCCCTGGCTGGCCGAATTGATGCCCGAGGCCTTCGTCGAAATCGGCGAAGAGCTGGCCCGGGAACGGAACATCAAAAACGGCGAACTGGTGGAGGTGGTCTCAGCCCGGGGTTCTGCCCGAGCCATGGCCATGGTCACCCCGCGGACCAACCTCTTCCGGATCAACGGCCAGAACGTTCATCAGGTGGGGTTGACCTGGCACTTCGGCTTCCAGGGCCTGGTCAAGGGCGATATCGCCAACAACCTCACTCCCCACGTGGGCGACGCCAACACCGCGATCCCCGAATACAAGGCATTCCTTGTCGATATCAGGAAGGTGAGGTGAAATCATGACCAGAATGGCAAGACTTATCGACATTACCCGTTGCACCGCCTGCCGGGGCTGCCAGGTTTCCTGCAAACGCTGGAACCAGCTCTCCGGTGAAATCGGACCCTTTACCGGCAGTTACCAGTCCCACGACGATCTCTCGCCGGGGCGCTGGACCATGATCAAGTTTTACGAGGAAAAGAAGGCCGGCGGTCTGGAATGGCATTTCCGCAAGACCACCTGCATGCACTGCGGGGAGGCCGGCTGCCTCAAATCCTGCCCCAACAAGGCTCTGGTCAAGGAGGCCAACGGCACCATCCGCCGGATCGAGGAAAACTGCATTGGTTGCGGCTACTGCACGGTCCATTGCCCCTTCGGTATTCCCAAGATCGACGAAGTGGCCAAGAAGATGAAGAAATGCACCTTCTGCTACGACCGAATCACCAACGGCCGGGAACCGGCCTGCGCCAAGACCTGTGTGCCCCGGGCCATCGTTTACGGGAGCTGGGATGAGATGAGCCGCCTGGCCGACCAGCGCCTGGCTCAGGCCAAAAAGCTCTATCCCAACGCCCGGATTTACGGGCGGGACGAGTTGGGCGGCCTGGGGGTAATCTACATCCTGCCGGATCGGGCCTCCAATTACGGCCTGCCCGACGACCCCAAGCTGCCGCCCACCCTGGGCCTCTGGAAGCAGGCGGTTCATCCCTTCGGCAACGCGCTGATGGGCGCCAGCCTGGCAGCCACCGGCCTGGCCTTCATCATCTCACGCCGCAACGCGATGAAGCTTAAGGAAAGCGCACGACTCGAGGAAGGAGGCAACGGTGATGAGTGATAAAAGAATGGTTAAACGGTTCAGCGCGGTGGTGCGGGTCAGCCACTGGATGTATGCCGTAAGTTTCATTACCCTGGGGCTGACCGGCTACCTGCTCTACGGCAGCGCCCTGGACTGGATGATCCCCCTCTTCGGCAGTCAGGAAGGGGCGATGGTGGTCCACCGGGTGGCGGCGGTATTTTTAATTATTGCCGTGGTTCTCCCCCTGCTGATGCGGCCCCGGGAGGTGGCGGCCTGGTTGAGCGAGGTCTTCAACTTCACCAGCGCCGATGTCGCCTTTCTCAAGGCCTTTCCCGCCAAGTTCATCGGGGTCAAGGTTGAGGTGCCGCCCCAGGGTTTCTACAACGGCGGCGAGAAGATCAACTCCATCATCCAGATCGTTTGCGGGCTGGGGCTGATCACCAGCGGGCTGTTCCTCTGGCTGGCCGCCGTTCCGCCCCTGATCATGTACCCGCTGCATGCCCTGTTGATGGCCATTGCGGTGGCTTCCGCCATCGGCCATGTTTACCTGGCCCTGCTTAACCCGGTGTCCAACGAGGCCATTCGGGGGATGATCGCCGGGGATATCTCCGAAAAATACATGAAGGAGAACCACGGCCGCTGGTACCAGGAGGTCTTCAAGGCCCGCAAGGGGGGTGGGGCGTGAGCCAGACTTCCGGCTCCACCCTGCCCGAGGCCCCTCCGGAGCTCCTGGCCTACTGCCGGGAGCTGGAAGGCTGGGCGGCCGAGGCGGCCGGGGCGGGACGGAATTTGGCGGCAACGCCGGATTCCGTCCCGCTCACCGCCAAGCTCAGCCAGGCCATCCAGAACCTGGGCCCGGAGGAATCACTGGCTGGTCTGGGCTTGGTCGCCGGTTCCCCCGGGGAGCTGGCGACCAACTTCCAGGCGGTGGCCACCATCTACCAGCGCCATTTTCCCGACGATCCCCTGGCCGACTACCTGGCCCGGAGCTTTAAGGCGGGAGATTTCGGAGAGTCATACTGGAGCCGGGCCCCGGCCGCCATCGAGGATGACCTGGGGCAACGGGCCGCCCGGAACGAACTGGACGATGAACACCTTAAGCAACTGGCCAACTGGGCGGCAGCCCCTTTTCGCCGCCGGGCCGGCCAACGTCACCGGGAGGACCTGGAGGCCCTGGTCACCCATGAACGGGGCCTTTGCCCCGTTTGCCGGCGCCCGCCGGATCTGGCCGAGTTGAGCGAAGGGGAACATGGCCGGCGCTACCTGATCTGCCTGCCCTGCGACCAGCGCTGGCACTACCGGCGAATGGGCTGCCCCTTTTGCGGCAACGGGGATTTCGACCGGTTGGGCTACCTGCTGCTTGAAGACAACAAGGCATACCGGGTATACTGCTGCGAGGCCTGCAAGGGCTACCTCAAGACCGTCGATCGCCGCCAACCGGGCCAAGACCCCGGCAGCAGCCGCCTGGAAGAAAACGCCCGCACCTTCTTCCTCGACCTGCTGGCCGTCGAAAATGGCTACCGGTAACTTGCCACAAACGATCAGATGAACTCGACCAGCTATCTTCAGGAGTTGGAGAAAAAAATAATGAAAACCCACTGCTCAAAAAAATGCACCGCCCGCAAGGTGGAACACTTGGCCGACGAGCTTTATCACCAGATCGAAGTACGCCTTAAGCTGCAAAGCCGGGACAACCGGGTTTCCTGCGCCGCCGCCCGGACCATTGCCGACGAGTTGGGGGTTCCCCCCCATGAGGTGGGCAATGTGGCCAACCATCTCGATATCAGAATTAATCAGTGTCAACTTGGCTGTTTTTAAGGTAAAGATAGGGCCGTAGCGCTTCTTTATTAAAAAAACTCCGGGCGGCTGCCGATTGCCGGGGGCCTTGGCCACCAGGAGCGGCAGTCGCTCGAACCCGTCTGTTTCAACCCCTATTTATATACAGGTTACAATGTTAAAGGCCAGCTATCAGGCCCCGGTGATCCGGATCAGCGACGGGGTGGAAGAGGAAATTCTTGATACCATCGCCACCGAGATCGCCTTCACCCTGCTGGTCAACGACCAGGTGCTGGTCTCCCTGCTCTGCTCGCCGGTGGAGCTGGACGCCATGGCGGTGGGCTTCCTCCTGTCGGAGGGTATGATCACCTCCCGCGACAACCTGCTGGGGGTGACGGTTGACGAGGAGCGGGCCCTGGTCAAGGTCAGCCTCAAGGATCCACCCGCCGACTGGGATCAGGTTTTCCACCGTAAAACCATCACCTCGGGCTGCGGCCAGGGGGTGACCTTCAGCAATGCCGACACCTTGCGCCCCCTGGCGCGCCGCCCCCCCATTCGTCTCAGTAGCCGGCAAATCCATGAGCTGTTGCGCCAGTTCGGCCGCAGCTCCGAGCTTTATCAGCAAACCGGCGGGGTCCACAGCGCCGCCCTGGCCGACCGGCAGCAGATTCTGCTCTTTGCCGAAGATATCGGCCGCCACAACGCGGTGGACAAGCTGATCGGCAAGGCCTTCCTGGCCGGAATCGAGCTCGGCGACAAGCTGCTGCTCTCCAGCGGCCGAATCTCCGGCGAGATCATGACCAAGGTGATCCGCAACCGGATTCCGGTCCTGATCACCCGTACCGCCCCCACCTGCATGTCCATCGCCCACGCCGAAGCCCATGGGGTGACCATGATCGGTTTCGCCCGCGGCCGCCGCTTCAACATCTACACTCATCCCCTGGGCCTGATTCTCGACGACGTGGTCAGCGCGGAACAGCCGGCCCTTGCTGCTGAATCAGATGCCGGCGATGACTGAACGGACCACCCTGGACATGCTGGGCCGCCGGGATGCCACTCCCCTGGCCGCCGCCCTGACCGTGCTCCGCGACTCCCTGGCCAATGCGGCCCCGCCGGCCGACGAAGAGATCGAGCTGGCCGCCGCCCTGGAACGTTACCTGGCCGCCGATCTTTACGCCCCCCAGGATTTACCCAACCACCCCCGCTCGGTAATGGATGGTTACGCGGTGCGGGCCGCCGACACCTACGGGGCCTCCAGCCAGTTGCCCGCCTATCTCAAGGTCAGCGGCGAGGTGCGGATGGGAGAAATGCCCACCGGCGCTCCCGCCGTCGGCGAATGTTTCCGCATCGCCACCGGCGGCCTGCTGCCGGCCGGCTGTGACGCGGTGGTGATGCTGGAGCATACGGTGGCCGGGACCGGCGGCCTGCTGGAGGTGGTGAAACCGGTGGCGGCGGGGGGTAATGTCATTGCCTGCGGCGACGATGTCCGGGTCCGGGAACTGCTGCTGCCCGCCGGCCACCGCCTCCGGCCCTGCGACCTGGGCCTGCTGGCCGGTCTGGGCTTGGCCCGGCTCACCGTTTACCGCCGCCCCCTGGTGGGCATCATCTCCACCGGCGATGAAATCGTGCCCCCGGAACAAACCCCGCCGCCGGGCAAAATCCGCGACATGAACATGCAAACCATCGCCGCCCTGGTCACCGAGCAAGGCGGCCAGGCCCAGCGGCTGGGCATCGTCGGCGATGACGAACCCGCCTTCAGCCGCCTGCTGGAGCAGGCCCTGGCTCAATGCGATCTGGTGCTCTTTTCCGGGGGCTCCTCGGTGGGGGTGGGCGACCTGGGCGAACGGGTGCTCAAACGATTGACCGAACCCGGCATTCTGCTGCACGGAGTGGCGATCAAACCGGGCAAGCCGGTGATTATCGCCCGCCACGGCCGGGTTCCGGTTTTCGGCCTGCCGGGGCATCCGGTGTCGGCGGCGGCGGCCTATGCCCTTTTCGTCCGTCCCACCCTGGAACTGCTGGCCGGCCATCACCAGCCCGCCTGGCACCCCCGGCCCGCCGGCCGGGCCATCCTGGAACGCAGCCTCAACTCCGCCGCCGGCCGCACCGACCTGATCCCGGTTATGATCAGCGAAGCCCGGGACACCCCCGACCAGCCGCCGACTGTGGCCGGCGATGATTGCTTGCCACGGGCTACCCCGGTGCTGGGCAAGTCCAGCGCCCTCTCCACCCTGGTCCGGGCCCGGGCCTGGATCATGATCGCCGCCCACCAGCAGGGCCTGGCCGCCGGCAGCCCGGTGGATTACTACCTGATCTGATTACGAGGAAAGACTCGAATGCGTCGCAATATCTATGTCGACAACCTCCCCCTGGAAGAAGCCCTGGAGCGTTGGCACCGGGCGCTGGAACAGAACGGTTTCCTGAATCGGGTCTACGAGACCGTCAAGGTGGACGAGGCATTGGGCCGGATCACTGCCGAGGCGGTCTACGCGCCCCGCTCCGCCCCCTTCTACAACGCGGCGGCCATGGACGGCATCGCCGTGGATTTTCGCGTAACCATCGGGGCCAGCGAGGCCCGGCCCAAACGCCTGGCACCAGGCCAGTTCACCCCGGTCAACACCGGCAACGCCCTGCCGGAGGAAACCAACGCGGTGATCATGATTGAAGACGTCCACCAGTTGGCCGACGGGGCGGTGGAAATCATCGCCGCCGCTCCCCCCTGGCAGCACGTCCGCACCATCGGCGAGGATATCGTGGTCAGCGAACTGCTGCTGCCGGAAAACCACGAGATCCGGCCCATCGACCTGGGCGCCTTGCTGGCCACCGGGATCAACGAGGTGGTGGTGCTGGTGCCGCCGGCGGTGACGGTGATTCCCACCGGCAGCGAGATCGTTCAGCCCGGCCACCCCCTGAAGCCCGGCAACATCATCGAGTTCAACAGCCGGATTCTCGGCGGCTACCTGCAGGAGTGGGGCGCCTATACCCGCCGCCACCCCATCGTGGCCGACGAGCCCCAACTGCTGCGCCAGGCCATCGCCACCGCCGCCGGCCAGGATGGCTGCGACATCGTGGTGATCAACGCCGGGGCCTCGGCCGGCAGCCGCGACTACACCGCCCAGGTGCTGGCCGAGCTGGGGGAGGTGGTGGTCCACGGGGTCAATATCAAACCCGGCAAGCCGGTGATCCTGGCCATCGTCAAGGGCAAGCCGGTGATCGGCCTGCCCGGCTACCCGGTGTCGGCGGTGCTCACCCTGCGGCTCTTCGTCAAGGAGCTGGTCCGGCGACGGCTGGGCCGTGACCGGGAGCCGGAACCGGCGACGGCGGCCAAAATCTCCCGCCCCCTGCCCTCCAAGCTGGGCACCATCGATTTTGTTCGGGTCAAGCTGGGGCGGGTGGGCGAACAGCTGATCGCCACCCCCACCGGCCACGGCGCCGGGGCGGTGATGACCCTGGTGCAGGCCGACGGCATCCTCACCGTACCCGCAGGAAGCGAGGGCATCGGCGCCGGCGAGACGGTACAAATCGAGCTGCTGCGCCCCCTGGCGGAGATCGACAACACCCTGGTCTTCATCGGCAGCCATGACAATATTCTCGATGTCATCGCCAACCTGCTGCACCGCCGCCGGCCCCTGGTCCGCCTCTCCTCATCCCATGTGGGCAGCATGGGCGGAATCATGGCCATCAAACGGGGCGAGGCCCACCTGGCCGGCACCCATCTGATCGACGAGGCCAGCGGCGACTACAATGTCTCCTTCATTCAGCAGATTTTGCCCGACCTGCCCCTGCAGCTGATCAACCTGGCCTGGCGGGAGCAGGGGTTGCTGGTGGCCAAGGGCAATCCCAAGGGGATCAGCAGCTTTGCCGATCTCAAGCGGGAAGATGTCAGCTTTATCAACCGCCAGCGGGGGGCCGGCACCCGCATTCTCACCGATCTCAATCTCAAGCGCCTGGGAATTGCCCCGGAAGAGGTGCGGGGCTACCAGCGAGAGGAGTACACCCACATGACGGTGGCCTCGGCGGTGGCCGGCGGCAACGCCGACTGCGGCCTGGGGATTCTGGCGGCGGCCCGGGCCTTGAACCTGGACTTTGTACCGGTGGCCCGGGAGCGCTACGACCTGATCGTCCCCGACCAGTTCGCCGCCGACCCCAAGGTGGAGGCCCTGCTGACCCTGCTCCGGGAAAGCCGGGAGTTCAAGGACACCGTGGAGGGGCTGGGCGGCTACGACCTCAGCGACTGCGGCCGGGTGATGTACCGCCAGGGTTGAGGCGCCGTAGTGGGCGAGGCCCGGGTTTCCGTGCATTGGTCCAGCTTGGCTTGACTTTTTGCTTTACAACAAAGCGTACGCAATCTTAATATAAGCCGTACGTCAGCCAATTCCTCATGCCTCGGAGGACACAATGCCAGTCACCACTTCCGCTCTCAGAAAAGATATCTACCGGCTGTTGGATGAAGTAGCGGCTACCGGCAAGCCCCTGGATATTGAACGCAAAGGGAAACTGCTCAGAATCGTGCCGGTGGAACCTCCCGGCAAACTTGCTCGGCTCAGGCCTCATGATTGCCTGACCGGCAACCCGGAAGATATTGTCCATCTGGATTGGTCCAAGGAGTAGCGGCATGATCTGCCTTGACACTCATGTGGTTGTTTGGCTCTACGCCGGTGAAACTTCGCGGCTGCCGGCCCGGGCCCGCGACCTCATCGAAGCCCACGAACTCCTGATTTCCCCCATGGTTTTACTGGAAATGCAGCACCTGAAAGAGATCGGCCGCCTTAAGGCCGATCCATCCGCCATCCTGGCCTATCTGAACCAGGCTATCGGTCTGACAATCTGCGACCTGCCGTTTAGCCGGCTCGTCACCGAAGCGCTGGGGCAAACCTGGACCCGTGATCCCTTTGACCGCCTGATCACCGCTGGGGCCGCAATCCGCAAAGCCATTCTGCTCAGCATGGATGCAACAATCCTGGCCCATTACCCGGAGGCATGTTGGGAGTGATCTTATCTCCAGCCGCCGCGAGAAATCGCCCCCCAGCTTGCGTAAATACTACAGAAGCCGGCCAGCCGGTGCTGGAAGTCAACGACCTGAGCAAACGGTTTGCCACCCACCAGGCGGTGGCCGACCTGAGCTTGAGCGTGGCGGCCGGTGAAATTTTCGGGTTTCTGGGCCCCAACGGGGCCGGCAAAACCACCACCATCCGGATGCTCACCGGCCTGCTCAAGCCCGATGCCGGCAGCATCAGGATTCTGGGCCGGGATCTGGCGGCCCAACCGGCCTGGTGCAAGGCCCGCACCGGCTACATCCCCGATCGCCCCTTCCTCTACGAAAAACTCACCGGCCAGGAGTTTCTCCAGTTTATGGCCGGGCTTTACCGCCTGCCCATCGCCGACTTCAAGCGGACGGTGCCGGAGCTGCTCCAGCTCTTTGATCTCACCGCCTGGCAGGACCACCTGATTGAAAGCTATTCCCACGGGATGCGGCAAAAGCTGATCATAACCGCCGCCTTCATGCTGGAGCCGCCCCTGATCGTGGTGGATGAACCCATGGTGGGCCTGGACCCCAAAAGCGCCCGCCTGGTCAAGGAACTGTTCAAAAAACAGGCGGCGGCCGGCCGTTCGGTCTTCCTCTCCACCCACTCCCTGGAGGTGGCCGAAGAGCTCTGCCACCGGATCGGCATCATCGTCGGCGGTCGGCTCAAGGCCCTGGACGATATGGCCGGCCTCCGGACCCGCGCCGGCCGCGCGGAGGGCGACCTGGAAGATATTTTTCTCGAGCTGACCGGCTCCCATGAGCTCCAGGCGGTGATCAACGCCCTGCGGGGCTGATTCCCGTCCATATTGACAACGCTGTTGGCAACTTTACTGGCAACGTTTGACAAGTTGCTTCCGGTGGGCCATAATCAGGCCATCAACTTTTCTTCCGACGACGATCCGGGCCAAGGTGGGGGCGAACAACCATGAAAATTCTGTTGGTGGACAACAACCCCACGGTGCTGCAAATTCTCGGCGAGTTCATTGCCCGGGAACTCCGGCACGAGGTGCGGACCGCCGGTGACGGCCTGGCCGCCCTCCACCTGCTGGACCAGTTCGTGCCGGACGTGGTGATCACCGACCTGGTGATGCCCAACATCGGCGGCGACAAGCTCTGCCGGATCATCCGCGAGACTCCCCACCTCAGCCACTGTTTCCTGATTATCCTCTCGGCCATCGCCGCCGAGGAAAGATCGACGGCCTGCGGGGCCGACGCCTGTATCGCCAAGGGCCGGGCCGGCGATGTCAAGGCCCACCTCAAAACCCTGCTGGCCCGGGCCGGTCGCCGCAAAAGCGACACCCTCTATGAAATGGACCTGACCCTGGGGCTGGATCAGGTCCATGACCGGGAGGTCACCCGGGAGTTGCTCAACTCCCGTAACTACTTTGCCGGCATCGTCGATTACCTGGAAGAGGGTATTTTCGGCTTGAGCCGGGATGGTCATATCATTTACCTCAACCGGGCGGCGGCCCGTCTGGCGGGGAACAGCGAGGCCAAGCTGCTGGGCCGGGAGTTCGTCGCCCTGTTCAGCGAAAAGGATCGGGCCGCCATCCGCCGGGGCCTGCAGGAGGCCAACGGCAGCCCCGCCCAGGAGCCCCTGCTCATCGACAACGACCCCCCCCTGAACCTCAACGGCACCTTCGTCGCCCTGCGCTGCCTGCCCCTGGAGGTGGAAGGCCAGCGGGCCATTGTGGTGATCCTGCGCGATCAAAGCGCCCGGGTGCTGGGCCAACTGTTCTCCCGGCCCTGAGCGGTTGCCCCCCTTGCCATGCAAGCATCCCCGGCCCTGTTCACCCTGCTGACTCCCTTCGCCCTGGCGGCCCGCAACCGTTTTTTTCCCGGCGGCCGCCCCAGCCTGCGGGGGCTGGGAATGGTGCTGTTCAGCGCCGCCCTGGCCCTTTTCCTCTATCTGGTTTCCCTGCGGGTGGTGGGGCACTTTCAGGCCCAAAGCGAGCTGGGGATCATCCTCAGCCTGAAAATTTTTGAGATGGCCTGGATCATTCTCTTTGCCATGGTGATCTTTTCCGCCATGGTGGCGGCGGTTTCCACCATCTTTCTTTCCAAGGACAACGAAATCCTCTTTGCCGCCCCCCTGGCGCCGGCCCAAATCTTCGCCCAGCGCTACCTCATCACCTCCCTTTACACCGGCTGGATGCTCTTTCTCTTCATGCTGCCCATCCTCCTGGCCTACGGCAAAATTTTCAATGCCGGAGCCGCCTACTGGCCGCTCTTACCCATCTCACTGCTGGGGGTGATCCTGTCGGCCACCGGCATCGGCCTGCTGGCCACCATTGTTTTAGTCAATCTCTTTCCGGCCCGGCGCACCAAGGATATCGTGCTCTATCTCTCGGTCTGCTTCGGGGTGTTGATCTATTTGGTCTTCCGGCTGCTGCGGCCGGAAGAACTGGTCAACCCGGACAACTACGGTCATTTCATCGAATACCTGTCGGCGGTCTCCACCCCCGCCGCCCCTTACCTGCCGGCGGCCTGGGCCGCCAATCTGCTTTCCCTCCACCTGCTGGAGCGAGAGCTGGACTGGCTGCTGCTGGCCCTGCTGCTGCTCACCCCCCCGGCCCTTTTCATTCTGGGGGAGGCCGCCATGAACCGCTGGTTTTTCCGGGGCTACAGCAAGTCCTGCGAATCCTTCGGCGGCGGCAGCCGGTTCGGGGCCGGGCTTGCGGCCTATCGCCCCCGGCCCTGGCGGGGGATTTTCGCCAAGGAGGGCAAAAGCTTTCTCCGGGACTCCACCGAGTGGGCCCAGATCTTCATGGTGGGCGCCCTGATCGTGGTCTATCTTTACAACTTCAAAATTCTCCCCCTGGATCGGTCCTTTATCCGGGAGGAATATCTGGCCAACCTGCTGGCCTTCCTCAATATCGGGCTTTCCGCCTTCGTCTGCGCCTCCCTGGCCGCCCGCTTCGTTTACCCGGCGGTGAGCGCCGAGGGCGGGGCCATCGTCCTGCTGCAAAGCTCGCCCTTGAGCATGGGCAGCTATCTCTGGCGCAAGTATCTCTTTTACTGGCCGCCCTTCACCATCCTGGCCCTGCTGCTGATCGTACTTTCCAACCACCTGCTGGGGGTAACCGGGCCCATCTGGTGGTTCTCGCTGGGCATTATCCTGCCCTTAACCTGGGCGATAGTGGCCATGGCCCTGGGCCTGGGGGCGGTCTACGCCGACTTCAAGGCGGAAAACCGAGCCGCCGTCCTTGGCAGTTGGGGGGCGGTGGTTTTCCTGCTCACCGCCCTGAGCTTTGCCATCGTCCTGATCGCCGGCGCCGCCTGGCCGGCCTGGCGGCTGGTCCGGGGCTGGCTGCGCCACGGCGTTCTGGCCCCCGGTGATCTCTGGCTGCTGGCCGCCGGCCTGGGCTTCGCCCTGCTCTTCTCCCTGACCGCCGGATTGTTTTTTTTCTTGAAAGGAGCCAAGGCTCTGACTACTCTCAGGTAATCAATTAAATTGAAAAAGTGGGGGGTGGGATGCTGGCCAGGGTTAAGAGCGGGGCGGTGGTGGGAGTGGATGGGTTGCTGGTGGATGTGGAGGTGGATATCGGCCGGGGCCTGCCCCAGTTCACCACCGTCGGCCTGGCGGAGGGGGCGGTGCGGGAGAGCAAGGAGCGGGTGCGGGCGGCCATCCGCAACTCGGCCTTTGAATTTCCCAACCGGCGGATTACCGTCAACCTGGCACCCGCCGATCTTAAAAAGGCCGGCACCGGCTACGATCTGCCCATCGCCGCCGGCATCCTGGCCGCCGCCGGCCTGCTCAATCCGGAAGAGACCGCCGCCTGGTGTTTGATCGGCGAGCTTTCCCTGGACGGCACCCTGCGCGCCACCCCCGGAGTGCTGCCCATGGTCCTGGCCGCCCGCCAGGCGGGAATCGGCAAGGTGATGGTGCCTCGAGCCAACGCCTCCGAGGCTGCCATGGTCCGGGGCCCGGAGCTGGCGGCGGCGGCCTCCCTGGGCGAGGCGGTGGAAATCCTGCGGGGCCTGAAAGAGCCGGAACCCCTGGCGCGACCGGAAGGAGCCGCCGCCGACCAGGGCTGGCAGTACGAGGTGGATTTCGCCGAGGTCCGGGGCCAGGCCGCCGCCAAACGGGCCCTGGAAATCGCCGCCGCCGGCCATCACAATATTCTGCTGCAGGGGCCGCCGGGGGCCGGCAAGACCATGCTGGCCCGCCGACTACCCACCATTCTGCCGGAACTTTCCTTTGACGAAGCCCTGGAAACCACCAAGATTCGCAGCGTGGCCGGAGAGCTGGCGCCGGGCTGCGGCCTGGTGCGGACTCGGCCTTTTCAGGCACCCCACCATACCGTTTCCGATGTCGGCCTGATCGGCGGCCTGCGGCCCGGCCAGGTTTCGTTGGCTCACCTGGGGGTGCTTTTTCTCGATGAGTTGCCGGAGTTCAAGGTCAACGCCCTGGAAAGCCTGCGCCAGCCCCTGGAAGACGGCCAGGTCAACATCGTCCGGGCCCGTCAGAGCCTCACCTTTCCTTCCAGCTTCATGCTGGTGGCAGCTTTGAACCCCTGCCCCTGCGGCTATTATCCCGGCAACCACCAGCACGAGTGCAACTGCACCCCGGCCCAGATTCAGCGCTACCGCCAGCGCCTTTCCGGGCCGCTGCTGGATCGGATCGATCTCTACCTGGAGGTGGCGGCGGTGGAGTTCCAGGAAATCAGCGACCAGACCCCCGGCGAATCTTCACAAGCAATCCGCCGGCGGGTGGCCGCCGCCCATGCCGTCCAGCGCCAACGCTTTCCCCGCCGCAAAACCTCCTTTTACAACAGCCGAATGAAGCCCGCCGATCTGGAACGCCACTGCCCGCTCAACGACAACGCCCGCAAGCTGCTGGCTCAGGCCATGCAACGCTTCGGGCTTTCGGCCCGAGCCTACCACCGGATTCTTAAAATCGCCCGCACCATCGCCGACCTGGCCGGCTGCGACCACCCCGCCGTTGAACATGTGGCCGAGGCCATCCAGTATCGTCGCCTGGAGCTGCGGTAAGCGTTCGGCAGCACCACACCTTTGGGCAGGCAGCCAGGCTTGAGTACTCGGGGCACGAGGCACCTGGCTGCTTGCCCGAATCTGCGGCACTGCTGAACGCTTACCAACTGAGTCGATTATTCAATACCGAGAATATTTTTTATTTTCTCAGATCTTTTGTGGTATACTCAATGACGTTTCTCACCAGCGCTTCAAATGCCACCATGTGGTTGTTGCTTGTCAGACCATGACTGGTGCGCCTAAGGCTACCGGTTCTGTTTAATAAGGGGGTTAACTTAAGGAGTACGAAGATGGAAAGCAGCGAGTTTCTACGAGCCAGGAAAAAATTGGGCAAAACCCAGAAGGAGATTGCCGAGTTGTTGGGCACTTCCATCAAGGCGATCCACAGCTACGAACAGGGTTGGCGCTCGATCCCTCCCCATGTGGAGCGGCAGATGTACTTTCTGGTCTCCCGCCAGCGGATGCTCCACGAACGGGCCCCCAAACCCTGCTGGACGGTGAAAAAATGCCCCGCCTCCCGCAAGAAGAATTGTCCGGCCTGGGAGTTCCGAGCCGGCAAGATGTGCTGGTTTATCAACGGCACCATCTGTGAATGCCAGGCCCGCAAAAACTGGAAGGAAAAAATGGCGGTATGTAAAAAGTGCGAAGTGATGGCGGGCCTGTTATAATGCCGACCTGCCGGGCTGCCTGAGCCCATCCAGCCATTACTTTTGCTGATTTTACATACTCTTAATGAGCGAATACGTTGATCGCGATGCCGACGGAATCTCGGTTGGTATCGTTGAAAAGAAATTTTTCACCTTCGCCCGCCCGCCGGAGCCGCCGCTGACCCTGGAAAGCGGCGCCGCCATCGCCCCGGTGACCGTGGCCTACGAGACCTACGGCCGCCTGAGCCCCGCCAAAGACAACGTCGTCCTGATCCTCCACGCCCTTTCCGGCGACTGCCATGTGGCCGGTTACCACAGCCAGACCGAGGCCAAGCCCGGCTGGTGGGAAAGCATGGTGGGGCCGGGCAAGGGCATCGACACCGACCGCTACTTCGTGATCTGCTCCAGCATTCTGGGCAGTTGCGGCGGCACCACCGGCCCCTGCTCCCCCGACCCGAACACCGGCAAACCCTACGGTCTCAACTTCCCCCTGGTCACCGTGGGCGACATGGTGGAAGTACAGCAAAGGCTGCTGCAACATCTGGGAATAGAGCGGCTGCTGGCGGTGGTGGGCGGCTCTCTGGGCGGAATGCAGGCCCTGGAGTGGAGCCTGCGCTACCCCGACAAGGTGGCGGGGGTCATCGCCCTGGCCACCACCATGCGCCATTCGGCTCTGGCCATCGCCTTCAACGAGATCTCCCGCCAGGCCATCATGGCCGACCCCAACTGGCAGCGCGGCCACTACTACGGCGCCGCCAAGCCCGACACCGGCCTGGCGGTGGCCCGGATGATCGGCCATGTCACCTATCTGTCCGATGAGGCCATGCGCCGCAAATTCGGCCGCCGGCTCCAGAACAAGGAAGATTTTTCTTTTCAGTTCGATATCGACTTCCAGGTGGAAAGCTACCTTCGCCACCAGGGCAGCAAGTTTGTCGAGCGGTTCGATGCCAACTCCTTCCTTTACGTGACCAAGGCCGCCGACTATTTCGACCTGGAGCGCCGCGGCGGAGCCGCCTCGGCGGTGGAAGCCTTCGCCGGGGTCCGCTCCCGTTTCCTGGTAACCTCCTTCACCTCGGACTGGCTCTACCCCACCTACCAGTCCAAGGAACTGGTGCGGGCCCTCAAGAAAAGCGGGGCCAATGTCAGCTTTTGCGAAATCAAGGCCGACTGCGGCCACGACGCCTTTTTGCTTCCCAACCGGCGCCTAAGCGGGCTGATCGGCAACTTTCTCGAAAGAACCAGGGAAGATTGCGCCGAACAGGCCAGGCTGCAACCGGCTACCGTACCGGCCGACCCGGCCGACAGCCCCGAAGCCAGCCACAGCGGACCGGAAGCCGCCGACCTACCCGCAACCGACCTTAATGGCGACTCTACGGCGAGCGGTCGTGGGACACCGCAGCTTGCGGCAAGCGGGGCGGCGATGGGTGCTCCGGCCCGTGAGCCGGCCCGATCTTCGCAAGATGAGGTGCCCCGCGACCGCTCGCGCCTGCTCCGCTTTGATCTTTCGGTCATCGCCTCCTGGATTGAGCCGGGCAGCCGGGTGCTGGACCTGGGCTGCGGCGAGGGCGATTTGCTCCATCACCTGAAAACGGAAAAAAATATCCACGGCACCGGTATCGAAATGGTGGAGGCCAAGGCCCTGCGCTGCATTGAAAAGGGCTTAAGCGTACTCCAGGGCGACATCACCGAGGAGGTGGCCGACTTTGGCGAAAACACCTTCGATTATGTGATCTTGAGCCAAACCCTGCAACAGGTTTACGCCCCGGCTCAGCTCCTCCACAACCTGCTCACCGTGGGCCGCCGGGTGGTGGTGAGCTTTCCCAACTTCACCCACTGGAAAAACCGCTGGCAACTGGGTTGGCAGGGCCGGGCGCCCATCTCCAAACAGTTGCCCTTCGAGTGGTACAACACCCCCAATATCAGGGTAATCGCCATCACCGATTTCCGCCGTTTTGTCAAAAAGATGAACTGGCGGATCCAGCGGGAAACCGCCATCAACACCGATCATCACGATCAGCACGGCAATGTCGTGCGCCTGCTGCCCAACCTGCGGGCAACCTACGGAATCTTCATGCTGACCAGAAAGGAGAAAAATTGATGTCGGAAGCAACCGCTACTGTTCAGGGAGTGGCCGGGCTGGTGGGGAACACCCCCCTGCTGCGGCTGGAACGTTTAAGCCGGGAGGCGGGAGCCGAGATCCTGGTGAAAATGGAATCACGCAACCCGGCTTTCAGCGTCAAGGACCGGATCGCCCTGGCCATGCTCACCGCCGCCCGCAAGGAGGGCAAGGTGGGGCCGGATACCACCATCATCGAGCCCACCAGCGGCAATACCGGCATTGCCCTGGCCATGCTCTGCGCCGCCCAAGGCCTGCGCCTGATTCTGACCATGCCGGAAACCATGAGCCTGGAACGGCGGGCTTTGCTGAAGCATTTCGGCGCCCGCCTGGTGCTGACCCCCGGCCCCGAGGGAATGAAGGGGGCCATTGCCCGGGCCGAGGAACTGGCGGCGGACGACCGCAACAGCTTCCTGCCCAATCAGTTTGCCAACCCGGCCAACCCGGAAATCCACCGCCGGACCACCGCCGAGGAAATCTGGCGGGACTGCGGCGGCGAAATCGATCTCTTCGTGGCCGGGGTGGGCACCGGCGGCACCATCACCGGGGTGGGGGAAGTCATCAAGGCCCGCAAGCCGGATTTTCTGGCCTTTGCCGTGGAGCCCAGCGCCTCGCCGGTCCTCTCCGGCGGCGCCCCCGGCCCCCACAAGATCCAGGGGATCGGGGCCGGCTTCGTGCCGCCGGTGCTCAACACCGGGATTATCGACGAGATTATTCAGGTGAGCAATGAGGACGCCATCGCCACCGCCCGCCGGTTGGGCGTCGAGGAAGGCCTGCTCTGCGGGATTTCTTCGGGGGCCAACGTCTTCGCCGCCCTGCAGGCCGCCGGCCGGCCCCGGTTCAAGGGCAAAAAAATCGTCACCGTGGTCTGCGACACCGGCGAGCGCTACCTCAGCACCGATTTATTTGCGGGGTCTGAGGTATGAAAATAACCATTATCGGCACCGGTTATGTGGGGTTGGTTTCCGGGGTTTGTTTGGCCGAATTCGGGCATCAGGTGACCTGTGTGGATACCGACCGGGCCAAAATCGCCTCCCTGGAAGCCGGCAAGGTGCCCATTTACGAGCCGGGCCTGGAGGCATTGCTGCAGAAAAACGTGGCGGAAAAGCGGCTAAGCTTTGCCACCGAGGCCGGGCAGGCGGTGGCCGAGGCGGCGGCGGTCTTCCTGGCGGTGGGCACCCCCACCCACCGCCACGGTAACGGTTATGCCGATCTCAGCTACCTCTACCAGGCGGCCCGCGATATCGCCCCCCACCTTAACGGCTACACGGTAATCATCGACAAAAGCACGGTGCCGGTGGGCACCGCCGCCAACGTGGAGCGGCTTATCCGCCAGGAAAACCCCGAGGCCGATTTCGATGTGGTCTCCAACCCGGAATTTCTGCGGGAGGGGGCGGCGATCAACGACTTTACCCACCCCGACCGGATTGTGATCGGCGGCGAAACCGCCCAGGCCATCGAGCTGGTCAAGGAAGTTTACCAGCCCCTTTATCGGATCGCGGTGCCCTTTGTGGTCACCGACTGCCAAACCGCCGAATTGATCAAGTACGCCGCCAACGCCTTTCTGGCCCTTAAGATCAGCTTTATCAACGAGATGGCCAATCTTTGCGAGGAGGTGGGGGCCGATGTGCGGCAACTGGCCCTGGGGATGGGCCTGGACGGCCGGATCGGCCGCAAGTTTCTCCATGCCGGCCCCGGCTACGGCGGCTCCTGCTTTCCCAAAGACACCCTGGCCCTGCTCCGCACCGCCCAGGAACACGGCAGCGCCCTGCGCCTGGTGGAGGCGGCGGTGGAGGTCAACCACAGCCAGAAGGCCCGGATGATTAAAAAAATCCGCCAGGCTTTGGGGGGTAGCGAGGCCGACAAAACCATCGCGGTCCTGGGCCTGGCCTTCAAGCCGGAAACCGACGACATGCGTGAGGCCCCGGCCCTGACCATCCTGCCGGCCCTCCACGAAAAGGGCGCCCGCCTGCGGGTGCACGACCCCCAGGCCATGGAGGAAGCCCGTAAATTTTTTTCTCATTGCACCTTCTGCGCCGACCCCTACGAAGCCTGCACCGGTGCCGACGCCCTGGTGCTGCTCACCGAATGGAATCAGTACCGGGCCTTGGACCTGGAACGGTTGCGCAGCCTGCTTAAAACCCCGATTTTCATCGATCTGCGCAACGTTTACGAGCCGGCCAAAATGCGGGAGCAGGGGTTTGTTTATGTGGGCGTGGGCAGCCGCTGATTCAACAGAAAGGAGAGACCATGCTTAACCCCGAACTGCTTGAAATACTCGCCTGCCCCAAGTGCAAGGGGCCGGTGGAACCCGACCGGGACCAGCGGGAATTGCACTGCCCGGCCTGCAAGCTGCGTTACGAGATCCGGGACGGCATCCCGATCATGCTAATCGACGAAGCCAAACCCTTGTAATCGTCCAGTAACACCGCATCTTCGGGCGATCAGGCCGGCTTATGTACGCGGGGTACGCCGCGCCGGCCTGCTTACCCGAAGCTGCGGTGTTACTGAACGATTACAACCTAATTATTGTTCAGTAACGCCGCGTCTTCGGGCGATCGGACCGGCTTATGTACGCGGGGTGCACCGCGCCGGCCTGCTTACCCGAAGCTGCGGTGTTACTGAACGATTACAACCTAATTATTGTTCAGTAACGCCGCGTCTTCAGGCGATCGGACCGGCTTATGTACACGGGGTACGCCGCGCCGGCCTGCTTGCCCGATGCTGCGGCGTTACTGAACGATTACCTGTACTGAACGATTACCTGTATTGATTGTGAGGTTGTCATGCCTGTTTCCGTTGCTGCCGATACTCCGGAACCCGCCGGGTTTGTTCATCTCCATGTGCATACCCAGTACAGTATGCTGGACGGGGCCATCCGCCTGGATAAGCTGCTGGCCAAGTGCAAGGAGTACGGGATGGAGGCGGTGGCCATTACCGACCATGGCTCCATGTTCGGAGCCCTGGAGTTTTACGTCAAGGCTCGCAAGGCCGGGATCAAGCCCCTTATCGGCTGCGAGTTTTACGTGGCCCCGGAAGACCGCAGGGACAAGAGCGCCAAAAGCGCCGGAGCCGCCGCCTATCACCTGGTGCTGCTGGCCATGAATCGCACCGGCTACCAGAATTTAATGAAGCTGGCCAGCATCGCCCAGCTTGAAGGCTTCCACTACAAGCCCCGGATCGACATGGAAGCCCTGGCCGCCCACGCCGAAGGGTTGATCGCCATGACCGCCTGCCTCCACGGCCGGGTGCCCTGGCTGCTGGTCAAGGGTGACCAGGAAAGGGCCAAGGCCGAGGCCCGGCGGCTCCATGAGCTGTTTCCCGGCCGCCTCTACCTGGAAATGCAGGAAAACAAAATTCCCGAGCAGACCACCGCCAATGAGGGACTGAAAAAGCTGGCCGCCGAACTGAACCTGCCCCTGGTGGCCACCAACGACTGCCACTATCTCAACCGGGAAGAGGCCCAGGCCCATGAGGTTCTGCTCTGCATCCAGACCGGCAAGACCATGGCGGCCCAGGATCGTTTCCGTTTTTCCACCGATGAACTCTTCTTCAAATCGCCGGAGGAGATGAAGCAGGCCTTCGCCCACTGCCCGGAGGCCATCGCCGAAACGGTGAAGATCGCCGCCCGCTGCGACCTGGAGCTGGATTTAGGCGCCCATCATTTCCCCGACTTTCCGGTGCCCGCCGGTGAAACCTTAAGTTCGATCTTTGAACAGGCGGCCCGCGACGGCCTTTCGAAGCGGCTGGCGGAAGTCCGCCGCCGGGACGGCGGCCTGGAGCCCGAGCAGGAGCAGGTTTACCGCCAGCGGCTGGATCACGAGATCGACGTGATCAACAGGATGGGCTTTCCCGGTTATTTTCTGATTGTGGCCGACTTCATCAACTGGGCCAAGGACCAGCAGATTCCGGTGGGGCCGGGTCGCGGTTCGGGGGCCGGCAGCCTGGTGGCCTGGGCCATGCGGATCACCGACATCGACCCCATTCCCTACGGCCTGATCTTCGAGCGGTTTTTGAACATCGAACGCAAGTCCATGCCCGACTTCGACGTGGATTTCTGCCAGGATCGGCGGGGCGAGGTCATCGACTACGTCCAGCAGAAGTATGGCGGCGAAAGCCATGTGGTCCAGATCGTCACCTACGGCTCGATGAAGGCCAAGGCGGTGGTCCGCGACGTGGGCCGGGCCCTGGGTATGAGCTTCGGCGAGGCCGACCGGATCGCCAAGCTGATCCCCGACGAGCTGGGAATCACCCTGGACAAGGCCATGGACAAGGAGCCCCGGCTCCAGGAGCTGATGAAACGGGAGCCCCAGGTGGCGGAGCTGCTCAACGTGGCCCGGGTGTTGGAGGGGCTCAACCGCCATACCTCGATCCATGCCGCCGGGGTGGTGATCTCGCCCAAGCCCATGGTGGAATATCTGCCGCTGTGCAAGGGCCCCAAGGGCGAGGTGCTGACCCAGTACGACATGAAGCACACCGAGATGACGGGGCTGATCAAGTTCGACTTCCTGGGCCTGAAGACCCTTACCGTCATCGACCGGGCCTTGAAGTTGATCAAGGCCGATCTCGACATCGAGATCGACATCGCCGCCATTGCCCTGGACGACCCCAAAACCTACGACCTGCTCAGCAAGGGCGACGCCCTGGGGGTTTTTCAGTTGGAAAGCTCGGGGATGCGCAGCCTGCTGATGAAGATGAAGCCGGAGCAGTTTTCCGACCTCATCGCCCTGGTGGCCCTCTACCGGCCCGGCCCCCTGGAGTCGGGGATGGTGGACGATTTCGTCAACACCAAGCACGGGCGGATGGTGGCCAAGTACCCCCTGCCCCAACTGGAACCCATCCTCAAGGAAACCTACGGGGTCATCGTTTACCAGGAGCAGGTGATGAAAATCGCCAACGTCCTGGCCCGCTACTCCCTGGGGGACGCCGATAATCTGCGAAGGGCCATGGGCAAGAAGATCCCGGCGGTGATGGAGGCCGAAAAGGGCAAATTCATGGCCGGCTGCCAGCAGAACAAAATCGACCCCAAGAAGGCCGAATATATTTTCGACCTGATGGCCAAGTTCGCCGGCTACGGCTTCAACAAGAGCCACAGCGCCGCCTACGCCCTGGTGGCCTACCAGACCGCCTGGCTCAAGGCCCACTACCCGGCCCAGTTCATGGCCGCCCTGCTCTCCTGCGACATGGGCAACACCGACAAGGTGGTGCGCTACATCAACGAGTGCCGGGAGCATGAGATTGAAGTGCTGCCCCCGGACATCAACGAGTCGTCCCGGGACTTCACGGTTATCGACGACCGGATTCGCTTCGGGCTGGCGGCGGTGAAAAACGTGGGGGGCGCCGCCCTGGACTCCATTCTCGAGGTGCGGGAGCAGGACGGACCTTACAAGTCGCTGGAGGATTTCTGCCTGCGGGTGGATGGCCGCAAGGTCAACCGGCGGGTGATCGAAAGCCTGATCAAGGCCGGGGCCTTCGACTCCCTGGGGGCCAGGCGCTCCCAGCTCTTCGCCATCCTGGATCAGGCCCTGGACCAGGCCCAGGCGGCCCAGCGCGACCGTTTGAGCGGCCAGATCTCACTCTTTGCCGCCATGCCCAAGACCCAGGCCGAGAAGGCCACCGCCATCGAGCTGCCCGATATCGCGGAATGGGACGAAAAACAGCGGCTGATGCTGGAAAAGGAAACGGTGGGCTTTTACATCACCGGCCACCCCCTGGAAAAATACCGCAAGGAGCTGGCGGCGGTGGTGGATACCGATCTCCACGGCCTCAAGGAGTGGGGTGACAATCAGCCGGTGCGGGTGGGCGGCCTGATCCGCACCATGAAGCCCCACCGCAGCAAGAAGGGCGACCCCATGGCCTTCCTCACCCTGGAAGACACGGTGGATTCGGTGGAGGTGGTGGTATTCCCCAACGCCTACGCCGCCGGGGGCCATCTCCTGACCGGCGAAGACCCCATCGTGATCCAGGGCAAGGCCCAGAAGGAGGAGAGCGGGGTCAAGATCATCGCCGACAGCGTCGATTCCCTGGCCGAAGCCCAGGTAAAATTTACCAGCCAGGTGATCATCAAGCTCAAGGCCGAAACCCTGGACCGGCCCCGGATCGAGGCGGTAAAAAAGGCGGTGCAACGCCACCACGGCCCCTGCCCGGTGAGCCTGAGCCTCCACTTCGCCGGCCGCGGCGAGGTGGAAGTGGCGGCCTCCCCGGACCTCACCGTCCACCCCGGCCGCGATTTCACCCGCGAGGTGGAGCAGGTTCTGGGCTACCCCGGCATCAGCTACCTGAAAAAAGCGGCGGAAAACGAAGAGAACGGCCGCCCGCGCCCCACCGGCAACGGCTCCTACCAGCGGTAATTGATCCCGGCCTTAAACTCCCGGCTGCGGTACACCGGGGCGGTGCTCAGGGCCAGGCCCGCCTCAAGGCTCAGCCGCCGGTTCCATTCGAGGAAGAAGGAGGCGCCCAACTGCTGGTGGCCGTAACCGTCGGAATCGTAGATGGAGGCGTAGCGAAGGGTGTAGTAGCGGTTCAGGTCGCGCTGGAGGGGGTCGTCGTCCAACTGGTGGCGGAAGGCCACTTCGATGGTCTTGCGCCAGTGGTTGAGCGGCGCCCAGTAAGGATGAACCGGATCGGCAGCGGCCGCCGGGGCGCCATCATCCTGGTAGCCGTGGCTTGAATCCCGGAAATCGTAGAGATAGCGTACGGTCAGCAGGGTGGGGTCGGTGAAAACGGTGTAGGTCAGCCAAAGGTCGTGGCCGTTGGTCTGATTGCCGTCGGACAGGTGGCGAAAAAGATAAGCGGCGCCGGCTTCCAGCCGGGGCAGCAGATCCAGCGCCCCTTCGGTCCTGATGCCGTCGCTGCGGGAGAGCTACCGGGCCGGGCGCATCCGCTACCTCA